>Ga0209426_1000162_pt1 | contig 101525 bp, 89 predicted proteins | sample Deesub1362B_J571_FD_187697 | JGI IMG/M metagenome (GOLD analysis project Ga0209426, IMG submission 187697) | Deep oceanic, basalt-hosted subsurface ecosystem from Juan de Fuca Ridge flank, Pacific Ocean, CORK Borehole 1362B_J2.571 (SPAdes)... ... | reverse complement strand
CCTTAGAAGGTGAAATTTTTCTCAATTCATGATATGTTATTAATGGTTTTTCACTCATGGGGCTGTCCTCCATCCTGGTAGAGGATGCGGCTCCCTCCACCAGGGAACTCTCAAACTCTTTATTATAACCAGGATGTGATGGGCAGCCTCAACTCTCTTTATTAACTTTTTCCCCTCTAACTGGTAAATATGTCTATATCTATTTTGGGTCTGGATAATAATTTTCCTTGACAGGAAATTTTTATTGATTATATTATTTTAAAAGAGCCAGAGGACAGGGTTTAGAAGAAACCTGTCCTTGGGGGGGAGGCAAAAAAATAATAATAAAAGATGTAATGTTAGAATATGAAAACTTATGGCAAAGGGAAGATGAAGGAAGAACTCGAAGAAAGAATAAGAAGAGCGATTCTTCTTCAGAAGAGTGATAATTCAGAGAAATCTCTGCCTTCAGATTATGAGAAAATCTGTTTAGAATTTTATAATTATTTGAAATTATAATAGTTAAACTTGCCCATTCAGATGAGATGATTTTACTCATTGGGAAATCAGGAGCAGGAAAGGAAGTTATATCGAGGTTAATTCATTATTTAAGCAAGAGGAAGGAGAGTAATTTCCATGCAATAAACTGTTCATCGTTTAATGATGAGATGCTTTACTGTGAGCTTTTTGGACATGAGAAGGGTGCATATACAGGAGCGGATAGAAGGAAAGAAGGAATATTGAAGACATCAGATGGAGGAACAGTATTTTTGGATGAGATTCAAGCATCTTCATGGAAATTTCAACACTCACTTTTGAGATTTCTTGATTATGGAGAAATAAGACCTCTTGGTTCAGATAGGACAGAGAGAGCAGATGTTCGGATAATTGCAGCAAGCAATGAAGAACCTAAGAAACTACTTAAAGAAGGAAAATTCATTGAACCATTTTATCATAGAATCACTGGACTTCAACTTTATATTCCACTTTTAAGAGAAAGACGAGATTTAGAGAATTATATTTATTATTTTCTTTTTAAAGAAAGCGATGGAGAAGAAATAAAGATAAGCGAATCAGCACTTGAAGCATTGAAGAGATATCTATGGCCAGGGAATTTTAGAGAAATGAAAAGAGTTATTCGTGCACTTATTATTAAATCTAAAAGTGGAATTGTAAAATTTGAAGCTTTACCGGCGAAAATAAAAAATCCAGAGATGTGTTTACCTCTTATAGAGGGATTCCATTCTATCTCTTCTGAGAATTCATTATTAGAATCTTCACTATTTCATAAAAGTGATGAACTAAATTTAGATAATATAATAAGAACCCATATCCAAAAAGTATTAAGACTCACACGCGGAAATAAAACAAAAGCTTCTAAACTCCTTGGAATTCCACTTACTACATTAATTAGCAAGATGAAAAAATTAAGAATAAAATAATCTACGATATTTCGTAATATCTACGAAATATCGTAACTTTCAAATGGCTTGTAATACATCGTTTTTGAATTTTCTAGAATTAAATTTACGAAATATTATAAATTTCATTAAAGTATTTAAAAATAAAAATACTTTATTTTCAATAACTTAGAAATTGGCACGAAATTTGCACATGAAATTAATGAATATTAATAAGTAAAAGGGACAAGTGAGACGAAATTTAAAGTTTCTTTCATTAATTATTATTTTATTAACCCTAAACATTTTAATTTTATTTTTTAGAATCGAAAAACAAAATAATATGCCCAAACTATTTTATGGGAAAATCATTCCGGAGATTTCTTTTTATAATACCAATGGAAAAATTATTCCATTTAAAAAATTCAATTTTTTATATTTTACTTCTTTACAATCAAGTAAAGATATTCGAATTGCTAAATTTTTAAATATTTTATATCAAAAATATAGTAATTCTGGTCTCCAAATAATAGGCATTTTAGATTTAGATAAATATTCCACTCAAAAATTCATTGAGGAAGAGAGACTATCTTTCCCTTTTATAAATTATAAAAATAATCCTTCCATAAATAAAATCTTTGGGCAGTTATCTCATACTATAATATTATTGGATGACTCAAATACAATAAGGTTCATAACTTCATTCTTTACACAAAACGATATAAGACAATTAGTGGAAAAATTCATTGAAGGAAGAATTTCCTATCCTCCCCTTAATAAATTAGAGTATCTGAAAGAAGGAGATGTATATCCTACTTTTAGGGTAAAAAATTTAAAGAATGGAAATCTGGGATATTTTCCAAGAAATAATAATACTTTAGCAATAGTTTTAACCGGGAGATGTCCGGATTGTATTCTTGAGAAATTTAGAACATTTATTCCTTTAATAGAAAAATTATTACCCTATTCAAATGAAGAAGACAAAGAAATTGTATTAATATTTAGTTCTAAATTTTTAGAAAAAGATATTCGTAAGATGTATAGAAATGTTAATTTGGAGATACTTTTAGCTAATGGTTCTATTCCTGGAATCGAAGACCCTTATAATTCAATATACTATTTTAACACAGATATTGTAATTATTGATTTAAATAGAGAAAATATTATCTCATATATTAATTCCCTAGATAATTTTATTAAATATATGAAAAGAAAGAAATGGTAAAGAGATGCTCTTTGTTTTATCTTCTTTCTCTATTAATAGTAATTTCTGTAACGATTTTTGCAGAGGTTTTTCAAAATAAGGAGAAGATTGTAATTCATCCAGTTAGAATATTTGATGAATATAATTTCTCAAGCATAGCAAAAGTTGTGAAATATAAAAATGAATATTATATTTTGGAATCCAAAAATCATCGTATATTGGTATTCAATGATTTAATGAAATTTGAGAGACAAATTTCACATATAGGACAAGGTAAAGGTGAATTATATTATCCAATAGATTTTGTAATAAGAGGAGATTATATATATGTCCTTGATAATATGATGAAGAGAGTTCAAATTTTTAGTTCAAATGGAAAATATATTAATGGATTTTCAAGTGACTATAAATCATGCGGAATCGCAGTGAATCAAAAGGGAGAAATATATTTAGGGCAACCTCAAAGAGGAAAACTAATTTCTGTATATAGTCAAAATGGAAAATTCTTAAGGTCTTTCGGAAATTTAAAGAAATTATCAAATTTTTATGGCACTCGATTAAGGAGTTTAGATAAAAAATACAAAATTGCTATAAATAGAGTAAATATATGTATTGATAATAAAGATAATCTTTATTTATCATTTCTTGGGGCTCCATTTTTTCAAAAATACAATAAAAAGGGGGAATTATTATTTGAAAAAAGAATTCAAAGTCCAATTGCAAAAAAAATAATAAAAGAATTTCGCATTAAAAGAAAATCACCAGTTAGAAGAGGGATCGATAATGTGCCAACGCCTTTAATAACAACTGGGATAGCAGTGGATTCAAAGAGTGATTACTTAGTTATTTCCTTTCAATGGCACAGAGGTTGGATTTATATTGCAAATACTGATGGAGAAAAAATCAGTTTATTAGAGATCGCAAATAAGAAAATACTATTTGAAAATATTTACCTTTCCAAGGATTATACCCTTTTTTGCCCTCGGCTTTCAGTAGTTAAATACAATGAAGTATATGCAATTAATTTAAAAAAAATTCTAATGAAAGGAGGTGATTGAGAATGAGAAGAATGCAAAAAATCATGTTGATTATTTTATTGGTAATTACATTGCTAAATGTCACATTGTCCATTCTTCCTTCGATTCTTAATGCATGCTCATGCGAATCAGCTAACGGAGGTAAATGTACTGGAAATTGTTGTTATCTGATAGGGGGTAACTGCTATTGTTACGATTATGGAGCAGATGAGTGTGAAAAAATAGGGGGCCCTGAGGAATAATATTTTTTAAGGGGGAAGTGCGTCTTCCCCCTTAGATTAATTTAAAAAATATCCTTTCTTTATATTTCCAAAGATTCTAAAATTGAAATTTTCAAATATAGTGATAAAATCATAAAGGGAGGTTTACAAATGAAATTTAGAATTTGTTTGCTTTTCAATTTATTTCTCTGCTTTATTTTAATAATTCCCGCTAAAAATTTAATAGCAAAACAAAAATGGAAAGGGAAAATAAGAAAAGAAAAAGGTATTATCATAATAGAAAATAAAGGTAATGGCATATATGGAAAAGATATTAAAAATAAAATAAGTTTTAAGGAAATTCTGTCAATTGGAGTTGAGGAAGGCCCAGATTATTTAATGTTCGGGAATTATATAAAAGTAGACGTTGACCAGGAAGAAAATGTTTATATACTTGATAGCCAAAATAGTAGAGTATTGAAATTCGACAAAAATGGAAAATTTCTATGGCAAGTGGGAAGAAAAGGACAAGGTCCTGGAGAATTTGAATATCCAGAAGATTTAATAATTACGGAAAATGAACTTATAGTGGCAGAAAGCACCAGAATTCATTATTTCGATAAAAACGGAAATTTTAAAAAAACGTACAGAATGGAAAAACCTATAAAAGGTATAATCGCCTGTCCTGATAACCAAATTATTGCCTCTTTATTAATAACCGGTCAAGTAGGGGTTGGATGTGCTTTTTTCACTAAAGAAGGAAAATTGATAAGAATATTTAAATCCCAAGTTGGTAAAAAAATATTTGAAGATAGAGGAAAGAATAAAGCTAAGTTAATTTGGGGAGGTGGTTATGTAAATATATTTAAAAATAGTATTTATATCTGCTTGCCAGAAAAATATGAAATCCAAGTATATGCAATGGATGGAAAGCTAATAAAAAAAATCTTTCGGGACATTAAAATTAAACCCGCAGAAGTGCAGGTTTTTGAAGGAGGTGGAGGTTTTGTAATGGATATGGATGAAGTTGGCCCAATTTATTTCCTTAAAGATGGCACACTCATTGTAAAACTAAGATTAGCTAAAGGAGAAGGAAAAGATTTTCATTACGAATATTATCTCGATTTCTTTAATAAAGACTTTAAATTCTTAGGCTCGTATCCTGTAGCAAAGGATATGGATTTGGTAAAAGCAGATTCTTTCAACAATTTCTACTTTCTACAAAAATATCCTTTCCCAAAAATTATTAAATGTACTTTAGAAATGCATTAAGATAAATTATAAATTTTTAAGAAGAGCGTCAGAAACTAATCAACGAAAATTTTGAAGTAAAATTTGCATAATAATCTCGCATCGAATCTGGAATACACCTGAATTAAAAATATATTTTATGGAGAATGGAAGAATCCATACTAATTCTTACACCCCCGAGGTGTAAATAATTTCCTTTGCCCCTGTTCTTTCACTTCTCGCTCATTTTTCTACGATTTTAATTATATAGCCGAAATTTAAAAAATTATTTGGTATAATAACAAAGAAATGGTGCTTAAAGTTTCTGCGCCTGGAAGGATATGTTTGTTTGGTGAACATCAGGATTATTTTGGGCTTTCAGTAATTGCATCTGCGATAAATCTGAGAATTTCTATCTCGGGAAGCGAAAGAGATGATGATTACTTTTATATAGATATGCCTGATATTGAAGAGAAAGATTCATTTCCAATTGAGAAAGAGTTGAGATATATAAAGGAGAGAGATTATATAAGAAGCACTTTTAATATTCTAAAACGGAGAGGAATAAAATTTAATAAAGGTTGGGATTGTACAATAAAAGGAAATATTCCTATAAATTCAGGCACTGCAAGTTCATCAGCTCTTGTGGTTGCATGGACAAAATTTCTTCTTGAAACGGTTAATCATAATTTAAAGGATAATAAATTAAAGATTGCTGAACTTGCTCATGAGGCTGAAGTCCTGGAATTCAAGGAACCGGGAGGGAAAATGGACCATTACACTTCTGCCTTAGGGGGAATTCTTTACATTGACTTTGGAAATGAGGAGAAGATAGAAAAATTGGGTAGGGAACTTGGAAAATTTGTTTTGGCTGATTCACTCGAAAGAAAGAATACAAAGGGAACTCTTGCTCGTATAAAAAGTGGAGTATTTGAGTCAGTAAGAATAATTAAAGAAAGAATAAATAATTTTGATTTAAAGAGTTTTGCATTAGAGGATGCGAACCAAGAGATTGAAAAATTGCCGTTGAGATTGAGAAAACTTTTAAAAGGGACAATGCTTACAAGAGATTTAACCCAAAAAGCAAGAACTCTTTTTAAACAGGAGAAATTCGATCATAAAAAGTTTGGCTTATTTCTTATAAAACAGCAGGAGATTTTAAGGAATTATTTAGAAGTATCAACTCAAAAAATAAACAAGATGATAGATTCTGCTTTAAAAGCAGGAGCTTTAGGTGCAAAAATAAATGGTTCGGGAGAAGGAGGATGTATATTTGCTTATGCTCCTGATAAATACTTGGAAGTTGCAGAAGCAATAAAAAGGGTAGGAGGAAAACCATTTATTATTAGTATAGATAATGGAGTTAGATTAGAATCTTAATTCTTAATTTTGATTACATTTCTCGAGAAGTCTTTTCCATTGGAAATCTACTTCCTTTTGAATCATCTCTATTTCTTTTTCTGTGAGATGACGGAATCTCCCCTGCATTTTTAGATATTCAGTAACAGGTTTTTTAACTTCAGGTTTAATGTTTAAAATATATTTGTAACCATTCTCTATCTCATATAAAGGAAATACTGCTGTCTCAACCGCTAATCTTGAAATTTTTATTGTATCATCTGGTTTACATTTCCAGCCAGTGGGACAGGGAGCATAAATATGAATGAATTTTGTGCCTTTTATATTCTTTGCTTTTTCAACTTTTCTTATCAGGTCATCTGGGTATCCAACTGAAGCAGTTGCAACATATGGAATTCTGTGTGCTGCCATAATTGCGACAATATCTTTTTTAGGTCTATTTTTATAATGCTTAACAGGAGTGGTTGTTGTCCATGCCCCATACGGAGTTGCAGAACTTCTTTGTATTCCTGTATTCATATATGCTTCATTATCATAACATACATAAATTATATTTTCATTTCTCTCCGCAGCACCTGAAAGGGCTTGGATTCCTATGTCAAAGGTTCCACCATCACCTGCCCATGCAAGGACATTTATGTCTTCTAATCCTTTTATATCCAGACCAGCACGGATACCCGCTGCTGATGCTGCTGCTGTTTCAAATGCGCAATGAAAAAGAGGGACTTTTAGCGATGAGTAGGGAAAAGGACCATCAATAACAGACCAGCAACATGCGGGAATTGTGACAATTGTTTTTTCTCCCAAAGCCTTTAATGTGTATCTCATTGCAAGAGCTGCACCACATCCCTGACATGCGAGATGCCCGGGTCTCATATTTTCCTTCTCAGGCAAATTAAATATTTTCATAGCTTCACCCCTTTCCACAAAATAGGTTCTTCTGGCTTGTCATGTGTTTCAACATACTCTATCATTTCTTCAAGAATATTAGGTGTTACATCTCTTCCACCAAGTCCTGTAATAAATCCAAAAATTGGAATATGTTTATCTTCATAGTAAAGAACAGATTTAATTTCTTCGAAGAATATTCCTCCTAAACCATAGGAGATATTTCTATCCACAACAAGAACCTTTTTAGCCTTTAGCAGGACATTTTTTATATCTTTGGAAGGGAAGGGTCTGAACATTCTTATTTTTAGAAGTCCAACCCTTTTATCTCTTTCTCTCAATTTATCTATAACTGTTCTTGCGGTGCTTGTGACCGTCCCAGAAGTGACCATAATTATTTCTGCATCTTCACATTTATATGCCTCTATAACCCCATAACTCCTCCCAAAGATTTCCTTAAACTCTATGTCTGCCTTTTTTGTTATTTCCATTGCCCTCTCCATATCTTTTTGAAGAAGATAACGAATTTCCATATAGTGGTCAGGTCCAAGTAGCCCCCCAAATGCATGTGGATCATTTACATCTAATTTATATTTTGGTTTGAAAGGAGGTAAATACCTGTCAACCTGTTCTTGGGAAGGAATATCAACAATTTCAGATGTATGCGAGAGAACAAAAGCATCAAGGACAAGCATCAATGGAATATAAACCTGCTCTGCTATTTTATATCCTTGAATTACAGAATCTAATACCTCCTGGTTGGATTCGCAATAAATTTGCATCCATCCAGTATCTCGCTGAGAGAGTGAATCGTTCTGGTCTGTCCATATAGACCATCCAGGAGCCATGGCTCTATTAATATTAGCTAAGACTATAGGGAGTCTCCCTCCTGCTGCCCAATGAAGTAGTTCATGCATTAATGCAAGTCCCTGTGCTGAAGTCGCAGTGAAAGCTCTTGCACCTGCTGCAGAAGCGCCTATGCATGTTGCCATTGCTGAGTGCTCTGATTCAACCTTTACAAATTTTGCTTTTAGCTTACCTTCAGCGCAGAATTCAGAGAGGAGTTCAACCACTTGAGTCTGGGGGGTTATGGGATATGCTGCTATTACTTCTACTCTGGATAACAATGCCCCATATGAAACCGCATGGTTACCTGTAATAACTTTTTTCATCTTTCCTCCTCCATTGTTATAACATATCTCGGGCACTCTCTCGCACAAATTCCACACCCTTTACAGTAATCATAGTTTACGCTGTACTCTTCATTTCTTATTATTGATAAGTCAGGACAGAATACCCAACAATTATCACACCTATTACAGACTCCACAGGAAAAACATCTTTCTGCTTCCTCTAACAGGTCTTTTTCATCAAATCTCAACCAAATTTCATCAAAACTGTTAACCCTTCTATTGAATTCGATTTTTTCTGGCTCTTTTCTTTTTTTTCTTTCAAAATAATCAAGATTAATATTTTCAATAGTAACAGGTTTTTTATCTTTAATTACAGGAAGAGGTTCTCCTTTTAAAAAACAATCTATAGCAATTGAAGCCCTTTTTCCTGCTCCTAATGCCTCAACTACTGTGGATGGACCTGTAACGCAATCTCCTCCTGCAAAAACCTTTTCATGGGTGGTTCTGGTATATTGATCTGTCTTTACTCCCCATGATGTGGTTTCTATATTTTCAAATAATTTTAAGTCAACTTTTTCTCCAATAGCTAAAATTACCGTGTCAAAATCAAGGGTGAATTCAGAACCTTTTATTGGAATAGGGCGTCTTCTACCTGATTCATCTGGTTCTCCAAGTTCCATTCTTATGCATTCAAGTGTAGATACTTTTTGATTTTTGCCAATAATTTTTACAGGAGTGGTGAGAAATTCTATTTTAATTCCTTCTTTTTCAGCTTCTTCTACTTCAGATTCGATTGCAGGCATTTCATTTCTTGAGCGACGATATAAAATCTTTACTTCTGCCCCGAGTCGCAATGCACACCTCGCAGCATCAATAGCGGTATTTCCTCCTCCTATAACTGCTACTTTTTTACCTATTTTTACCTTTTCACCGAGATTCAATTTTTTCAAAAATTCGAGACCACTTATAACTCCATCCAGTTCCTCTCCAGGAATTCCCATTTTTCTTGAGATATGAGCACCTGTTCCAACAAATATTGCATCGTAGTTTCCAGCTAAATCAAGTGGATGATTTATTCTCACGCCTGTTTCAATTTCGATTCCCATTTCCTGAAGTTTTTTAATCTCCTTATCCAGAATATCTTTTGGTAATCTATAGTCAGGAATTCCTATTCTAAGCATTCCCCCAATTTCATTTTCAGCCTCAAATATTTTAATTTTATATCCCTTTTTTCTTAGATGATAAGCGCATGCGAGTCCAGCTGGACCAGAACCTATAATTGCAATTTTTTCTTTTTTTTCCTCAATTTCCCAATTGTCTTTTAATTCGAGTCCATAATCTCCAAGAAATCTTTCAATGTGATGGATAGCAATGGGTTCATCAAATTCTCCTCTATTGCATTTACTCTCACATGGATGAGGGCAAACTCTACCTGTTATAGAAGGAATTGGATTATCTTTCTTTATCTCCCTGTATGCTTCTTCATATTTCTTGTTCAAAAGGAGATAAATGTACTTCTGAATATTTTCTCCTGTAGGACATTTTTTATTACAGGGAGGGAGCTTATTTTTATGAATTGGGCGAAAGGTTCTCCAAGTTCCTGTTTTATTATGAAGAGTATCTGAAAGGGAAATTGGCATTAAAGGAAAATCCGATAGTCTATTGAGCTTTACTACCCCATTTTCACCTCCTTATATGCTTCTCTTGCTGCTTTTATATTTCCTTCAAGATTAATTGGAATATAATCTTTCATAGCCCTCTCAATGGTCTCTAATTTTGTCATTCCAGTAACTTTAGCAAAGGCACCAAGAATGGCTGTATTAACTATTGGAGCAATTCTGGAGCCTAAATTATATTTAATTGCAATTGAAGAGGCATCCACAGTTGCCACTTTAAAATCAGAAAAATTCTTGAAATCTTCAGGATTCTTAAAGGAGTTTATTATTATCCATCCACCTTTCTTCAATCCCTCTGTTATACCTATGGTTTCTATTAAAACAGGGTCCAGTACAACAATGTGGTCAGGGGTGTAAATACTGCATCTGAGATAGATCGGCTTATTGTCTATTCTAAGAAAAGCTGTAACAGGAGCTCCTCTTCTTTCTACACCGAATTGAGGAAAAACTTGGACATAATTGCCTTCGATTGCAAGAGCTTCAGCAAGTATTTCTGAAGCAATTACAGTGCCCTGCCCCCCTCTTCCATGAAATCTTATTTCTATCATCCGAGCCTCCTTTTATAGTTCAAAAGTCAGTAAACGATGGGAATGACATTGAATGTTAACTGCCACGGGTAGGGAAGCAATATGACAGGGGAAAACCTCAATATGGACTGCCAAGGCAGTTATCCTTCCTCCTATTCCCTGAGGCCCTATTCCCAGTTTATTTATTCTTTCGAGAAGTCTCTTCTCCATGTCAGCATAAAAGGGGTCAGAGTGGTGAGAGCCAAGAGGTCTTCTTAAGAGAGCTTTTTTTGCGAGTAAAGCTGATGTTTCAAAATTTCCTCCTATACCAACTCCAACAATAATAGGAGGACATGGATTAGGACCTGCACTATCAACTGTTTCAACTACAAAATCTTCTATTCCCTTTTGCCCTGCTGCAGGAGCTAACATTCTAATCGCACTCATATTTTCAGCTCCTCCGCCTTTAGCCATAAAAGTTACTTTAAACTTATCCCCAGGAACAAGTTCCCAGTGGATAAAAGCTGGTGTATTATCACCTGTATTCTTTCTTCTGAGGGGGTCTTCAACCACTGATTTTCTTAAATAGCCCTCTTTATAGCCTTCCCTCACACCTTCATTTATGGCTTGAGAAAGGCTTTCTAAACCATCTTCCTTTTTGAATTGAATTTCTTCTCCTAATTCAACAAAAAATACAGCAAGCCCTGTATCCTGACATAAACCCAATTTTTCTTTTCTTGCTATTTCAGCATTTTCAAGAAGTTGATCAAAGACTGCTTTTCCTTCAGGGGATTCCTCTTTTTCCATACTTTCTTTAATCACATTAATTACATCTTCATTCAATTCAAAATTGGCTTTCTGAACAACATTTTTTACATTTTCCTTGACATCTTTTAAACTTATTACTTTCATATTAGACCTCCAAATTTATTACCAATAACTTTAATTCAGTCATTTCTTCAATAGCATATTTTACTCCTTCTCTTCCGAATCCAGATTCCTTTACACCTCCATATGGCATATGGTCAATACGAAAGGTGGGGACATCGTTAATTATCACTCCTCCAACATCTAGTTCCTCATATGCTCTGAAAACTTTCTTCAAATCAGATGTAAATATTCCTGCCTGAAGTCCGTATATAGAGTAATTTACCCCTTTCAAGGCTTCTTCAAAATCTTTATATTGGTAAACGACAACTACAGGAGCAAATGCTTCAAACCAAGAAATTTTTAGCTCCGGCTTCACATTTTCAAGAATTGTTGGTTCAAACATAACTCCATCCCTTTTACCTCCTAAAACAATTCTTGCTCCATTGTCCACTGCTTCTTGAATCCATTCTTCGGTTTTTTTTGCAGCTTCAAGATTTATCATTGGACCAATATCTGTATCCTCATCTAGCGGATTTCCCATTTTTAACTTTTTTGTCTGAGAAATAAAATCTGCCATAAACTTATCATAGATTTTGTTATGTAAGAATATTCTCTGCACTGATATACAGATCTGGCCAGAAAAGGAAAATGCTCCAAAAACAGCTCTTTTAACAGCATAATCAAGATTGGCATCTGGTTCCACAACCATCGCTGCATTTCCACCAAGTTCTAAGGTTACTTTTTTACGATACGCTTTTTTCTTCAATTCCCATCCAACTGCTGGTGATCCTGTGAAGGTTACCTTTTTTATCCTCTCATCTGTAAGAAGAATTTCTGCTTCTCCGTAACCAGAAGGAACAACATTGAAGCCTCCTGGAGGATAGTCAGTCCCTCTAATTATTTCTCCTAATAAAATTGAAGTTATTGGAACCTGAGAAGAGGGTTTAAGAACAATTGTATTTCCACAGGCAATAGCAGGTGCAACTTTATGAGCAACTAAATTCAATGGGAAATTAAAGGGAGTAATACCTGCAATTACTCCAATAGGAAACCTTTTAAGCAATCCAATTCTTCCTTTTGTTTGGGGGCTTAAGTCAAGAGGTATAATTTCCCCTTCCATTCTTTTAGCTTCTTCAGAGGCAATCTCAAAGGTATTGATTGCCCTTTCTACTTCAACCAATGAATGACGGATAATTTTACCACTCTGGAGAGTAATCGACTCAGCCAATTCTCGTTTATGCTCCTTTATTCCATTCACTATTTCTTCAAGAATAACTGAGCGCTCGTGACTTGATAATTTTTTGGTTTTCGAAAATGCTAAATGAGCTGATTCTATTGCTTTCTTAACTTGTTCCTTATCAGCAAAATGAACTTTTCCAGCCTCTCTTCCATCGTAAGGAAATTTTATAGATTTTACATTTTTCGATTCTTCCCATTTACCATTAATTAAAAGCTTATATTCTTTTATTTTCATTTCTCTCCCTCATAATAAAGTCTTTTAAGCATTAAAGCGTCTAATTCAAGATTTGGACTTTCACATATTACTATTCCTTCAACAGAGCAATCCTTTAAAACTTGTATCCATTCATCGTATCGGAAATCAGATTCTTTCAAATTTAAATGAACTTTTTCCCCTTTTTCTGTATAATCTATGCCTGATATATGAATGTGGACATTTTTAATTGCATCTTTACCCAAGCTTCTCTCAATTTTTCTTATTATTTTATAAAATTCCTCGTAACTATTCCATCTTCCATCTCGAGCATGAAGATGGGAGAAATCAATACAGGGCTGAACATTTTCTATTTCTAAGCATAAATTAATTATTTCCGTTAAAGAACCAAATTGTGTTTTTTTACCCATTGTTTCAGGTCTTAATATAATTGGATTATTTTCGGATTTCAAAATAGAGCGAATTTCTTGGAGGGATTTTTTTATCTTTAGATAGGCTTCTTCAGGATTTCTTCCATAAAAGCCGGGATGAAATATTACACTTTCTGCTCCACATAAGTGTCCGATACGAGCAGAACGAAGAATTCTTTCTTGGCTTGCCAGTCTTTTGCCTTCCTCTTGTGAATTTAAATTTATGAAATAAGGTGCATGAACGCTAAGTCTTATATTTTTTTCTTTTGCTCTTTTTTTTACTGCAAAAGCTGTGTCAGCACTCATCTTCACTCCACGGACAAATTCTATCTCAAGAGAATCTAGACCCAACTCATTAATTCTATCAATACCAGCTTCAGTTGAACTTTCTTTAGTGCTTCGTGGTATGCCTGCTGTTCCAAAAAATATTTTTTTAGCATAGGATGGCATCTATTTCTCCAGATGAGCCAAGATATTCATTCACTATTTTTATTGCACAATATTTTCCACACATTGAACAAGCTCTGGTAGATGTTTTACTTTTTTTTCTAATTTTTCTAAATTTTTCAGGATCAATGGATAATTTTTCCTGTTCTTTCCAATTAAGCCTTCTCCTTGCTTCTGAAATTTTCTTATCCCATTCCATAGCTCCCCTTACACCTTTCACAATATCTGCTGCATGAGCTGCAATGCGGGAAGCAATCAGTCCTTCCTTTACATCCTCAACATCAGGTAGCCCTAAGTGTTCGAGGGGAGTAACATAACAAAGGAAATCTGCTCCATAAAAGGCTGCTAAAGCTCCTCCTATTGCAGAAGTGATGTGATCATATCCTGGTGCTATGTCAGTCACCAGAGGACCCAATACATAAAAAGGAGCTCCATGACATATTCTTTTCTGTAATTGAATATTCATTGCAATTTGATCAATTGGAACATGACCAGGTCCTTCAACCATGACCTGGACATTCTGTTCCCATGCCCTTTTTACTAACTCACCAAGGGTTAATAATTCATCAATCTGAGCCCAGTCCGTTGCATCATCTATTGAACCAGGTCTTAAGCCATCTCCTAAACTAAGTGTAATATTATATTTCTTAGCAATTTCAAGTAAACGGTCGAATTTCTCATAAAGAGGATTTTCCTTTTGATTGTGAATCATCCATCCAAAATGAAATGCTCCCCCGCGAGAAACAATATTTGTTAATCTGCCCTGCTTTTTTAATCTTTCAATTCCTTTGAGGGTTAATCCAGCATGAACTGTCATAAAATCAACACCATCTTTAGCCTGTTCTTCTATGGTAGAGAAAAGATCATCTTCTGTCATCTCTACAATTGAGCCTCTTTTTGAAATCGCTTTAATTGCCGCTTCATAAATTGGAACCGTGCCAATCGGGAGTGGAGATTTTTCAATAATTTTTCTTCTTATTTTGGCTATATCGCCACCTGTGCTTAAGTCCATTACAGTATCTGCCTTATATTTTATCGCAATCTCAAGTTTTTCAAGCTCTTTTTCAAGATAAGGATAATCTATAGAAGTACCAATATTGACATTAACTTTTGTTCTTAGTTTTTTTCCAACCCCAACTGGAGATACATTTTTATGATATGGATTATGAAGGATAACCACCTGACCTTTGATTACTAAGTTCGAAATTTCTTCAATAGATAAACCTTCATCCTCGGCAATTTTTTTTACAGAACCTGAGATGTTACCCCTTTTAACTTCTTCTATTATTGTCATTTTCCTATTTTCCTAACACTTAAGTATAGGGGAAACCTTAATAAAGTGTCAAGAAATGGCCGGAGACAATTATTATTATTCTCGGACTCTATATCCAGCTTTCAAAATACTCTTTCGAGCTATTATTTCTAGAGGATTAATAAAAGGAACCCTAAAATCCTCTCTTTTCAGTGCTAATGGAACTTCTGTGCACCCAGCAATTATTCCTTCACATCTTTTTTTGCTTATCAAATTTTCTGCTGCTTCCATAAGCAAATTCTTTGGTAAACCATTTTTATAGCCAGCTTTAATACCATTTGAACAATAAATAGCTTCCATGACCTTATTCTGTTCCTTTTCATCAGGAATTATGATTTCAATTCCACCTTTTTCAAAATATTCCTGGAATAAATTGGTTTTGATTGTCCCTGAAGTAGCTAGAAGACCCAGCCTTTTAATTGTAGGAAATTCTTTTTTAACATAATTGTAAGTCTCTTCAATTAAATGAAGAAAAGGAATTTTTATTTTTTTTATAATTTCAGAATAAAAATAATGGGCTGTAACACATGGCATAACAATAAAATCAGCCCCTGCTTTTTCTAGAAATTTAGCTCCCTTTATTAAAAAAGGGAGAGGAGATGGGCCTCCTCCTAAAATTGCACAGGTTCTATGAGGAATCTTGGGATTATTATAAATGATGATAGGAATATGCTCCTGATCCTTATCAGCATCTGTCATTTTTACAATCAATTCAAATAAATAAACTGTAGCTTCAGGTCCCATGCCACCCAAAATCCCAATTGTTTTATCCCTCATTTATTTTCTCCTTTTATAAAATTATATTTTTTGAGTATCGCCTTTACTTTATTAATTGGAATAGCTTCGATATAATGTCCTTTCCAACCTTTCATGGAAGTCGCTTTAAAAAGGGAATTTAAGATTGCCTCCTCTGTAGCTTCAATCACTCCTAGAAACAATGGAGACATTCTCTCATTTGGTAATACTGAAATTTTTCTTAGTAGAAATTTTTCTCGATGTTTGATTCTAAGATTCTCCGCTGTTGAGAAAGCAATTACATAATCTCCACTCCCATTTGAACAGATTCCTCCTGTTCTTGCAAGTCCAAGTATAGCTCTTTTTGCCAGACGTTTTAAATTCCTATGAGTTAGAGGAGCATCAGTTGCCACTACTATCATACAGGAGCCTCCTGACTTATAATCCAATTTTCCTTTCAGGTAATATTTATTCAATTCCAGTCCAATCGGACAACCAGCTATCTGAAGGACTCCACCAAAATTAGTTTGAACCAAAACACCTACAGTATATCCTCCCTGAGAAGGAGGTAAGACTCTTGAGGAAGTTCCAATACCGCCTTTAAAGCCGAAACATGTTGTTCCAGTACCAGCCCCAACTGCTCCCTCTTCCACTGGACCCCCAGAGGCTCTTTTTATTGCCTCGAATACGTGTTCTTTTTTAATATATTTTCCCCGTATATCATTTAACCAACCATCATTAGTCTCCCCTACAACTGGATTCACAGAGAATACATTTTTATTTTCTTTAATGGATAAAATATAATCAATTAGAGCGTCAGCAACTATTGGAACACTTAATGTGTTTGTTAAAGCAATTGGTGTTTCAATATATCCCAATTCTTCTACCTGAGTATATCCTGTGAGTTTACCAAATCCATTACCAATATATATTGCAGCGGGTACTTTTTCTTGAAAAATGTTACCTGAGTGGGGAAGAATGACTGTTACACCAGTTCGAATATTTTCTCCTTTAATTAAAGTGAAATGCCCAACTTTTACACCTTTGACATCAGTTATTGCATTATAAGGCCCGGGCTTTAGAATACCAATCTTAATACCCAGATCCCTTGCCCTTGGTCTTTCCTCCCCATATAGAAAAGGAATCATCAGAAAGAAGGAAATGAGTATGCATAGAACTCTTTTCATTTTTTCCTCCCTTAAATTTTATATCATAAAACATAAAATTTGAAATTAATATTTTTTTCTGATAATTTTTACCTTCAAAATAAATGGTAAAAAGAAAATTACCAGAAGGAATTTTATTCATACAATTCTTATTGTTATTAATTTATTCAACTCTTTCCCTCTTGATTCTATTGCCCCTTTATTTTAAAAAGATCGGAGGTTCTCCATCACAGATAGGTTTTTTTATTGGTCTATTTTCTTTTGCCTCATTTTTCTCGCGACCATTTATGGGATGGCTTCTGGATATAAAAAATCCCAGAAATATATTCATTCTTGGTAATTTTCTCTTTCTCGTTTCTGTTTCTTTATATCCTCTAATTAAAAGCATGAATATTTTTCTTGCGTTTTTAAGAATTTTTCATGGATTTAGTTTTTCAATGACCATTTTAGCAGGTCTTCTAATTGCTGTATTTCTGTCAAAAGAGGAGGTAAGGGCTTATGCTTTAGGAATCATTTCAATAGCTTTTATGCTTCCTCAATTAATAATGCCAATGCTTGGTGAGAATATTATCGAGTATTATGGTTACCCGCCATTCTTTACTCTTATAATTCTGTTATCATTCGTTGCTTTTGTTCTGTCTTTCAAAGTAAAATTCAGTTTTGTAAGAGAGCCTTTATTGAAAAAGGAGAAATTTTTAAAAATACTAAAAAGAAAACAATCCCTATTATATCTTCCCCTTTCCTTTTTAATAGGTTTTGGGGTAAGTTCCTGTTTTACCTTTGTTCCCCTTCTTAAAAAAGCTGGAACTTCTTTGAGGGCTGGCTTTTTCTTCACATTTACTGCTTTAACAGCTGTTTTTGTAAGAGCTTTTCTTGGACGAAGACTTCGTTGGTGGGGAAAATCTGTAATAATTACTCCCTGTTTCATATTTTTCTCTATTAGTATTTTTCTTTTATTTTTTGCGAAAAATAATTATATTCTTTCCATTTCAGGATTAATTTTTGGTACAAGCCTTGGATTTCTATATCCTAATCTCATGGCTTTGAATGTACAAAAAGTTAAGTCACAGGAAAGGGGTAAAGTGCTTAGCCTTTTTGCGTCTTCAGTAGATTTAGGATTTGCTTTAGGACCCTTGTTTTTCGGTTTATTAACTGATTGGATTGGGATAAGAAATACTTTTCTGGTCTATTCTATTATTGTTTTGATTCTTTCCCTGTCAATTAGTAATCTTTTTAAATTAGAACAGAGCTAATGGGAAATTTAGTATAATAGTCGTTCCCTCATTTTCTTTACTTTTTACAGTAATTTTTCCTTTATGTAATTCAACTATCATTTTGACGATACTCAGACCCAATCCACTTCCCATTATTTTCCTTGAACGTGCCTTGTCCACTCTATAAAATCGGTCAAAAATAAAGGGTAAATCCGTTTTGGGGATTCCAATGCCTGTATCTTGAATTGTTAATATGCATATATTTTTTTCTTTCATTGCTTTTAGTTCAACATAAACTTCACCGTTTCTTCTGTTATATTTAATGGAGTTATCCAGCAAATTAGAGAGCATCTGTGCAAGGTAAGATTTGTCACCTCTAATTTTAACAGGGTCTATTAAGCCGAGCCTAATTTTTACTCTCTTTTTATTTGCAATATCCTTCATTCTCTCACACTGTTCAATAACTAAATCCGATAGGTCAACAATCTCATTTTCTATCTTTATTTTCTTGGAGTCATATCTTGAGAGTAAAAGAAGATTATCAATAATCCTTTCCATATAATTAACCTCATCTAATTCCTCTTCAAAAATTTTGCGAATACGGTTTGGCAATGTTTTTTTCTCCCTAAGCATTAATTGAATTTGACCTTTTAATATAGATAAAGGAGTTCTTAATTCATGGGAAGCATCAGATGTAAAACGTTTAATTTCTGAGATTGATTTATCTAGTTTACTGATCATTTCATTAAAAGAATCAGCTAGCTCTTTTAATTCTTGGTAAGATGGGGGAATTTTTATATTCTGAGAAAGCTCATTTATGGTGATTTTCTTAGCCTTATTTGATATGATTTCAATAGGTTTTGAGATTTTTAATGCGAAGAACCTTGACCATAAAATAAATGGTAATCCAATTAAAGGCATAATAATCAGTAACCAGAAAATAAGTTGTTTCTGAATGGACTTTAAATCGTCAATATTAACCGCGATATTTAGAGTATACTCATTATCAGGAAGCACTATTTTTTTGGTGAGAATTCTATAATGGGTATCATTGCCTTCTACTTCGAGTGAATGTATCTCCATGGATTTATTTGATCTTTTAATTTCTGGAAAGGAAGTAAATAAAAAATTGTTTTCCCTAAGGTTTCTGGAAAGGTAGAGGATTCTTTTATCTTTAGAGAATAATGCTGCATACTCGTCTTTTGGGTCAATATGCTCTGCAATTTCTTCTACAATAAATTCCTCACCAAACTCTATGTTTTCTTTCATGAAATTTTCTATCCAAATTGATTCTGAGATCAATACGCTATCTATTTTTTTATAAAGCCCGAGGGAGAGTAACCAGAATAGTGTGAATCCAAAAACTATGAAAATTATAATAAAACTTAAAATATAGTTTTGAAAGAGTTTCTTCTGTAAACTTTTAATCTTCCACCTCTTCTTTTAAACAATATCCTATACCGCGAACAGTATGGATTAATTTCTTTGAAAAACCCGTATCAATTTTTTGGCGTAAATATCGGATGTAAACATCAACAATATTTGTCATGCTTTCAAAAGAACTGTCCCATACATGGTCTATTATTTCATCACGAGTTAAAATTTGATTCTTGCGACGGAGAAGAAACTCTAACAGTCTGTATTCCCTTGAGGTAAGGTGAATTACTTTTCCAGCTCTTTTTACAATATGAGTTTTAGGATTTAAAGTTAGGTCTGCAGCTTTTAGAATAACAGGCTTATTCTGTGTTTCTCTTCTTAAAAGAGCCCTGATACGTGCAAGAAGTTCTCCAAAATCAAAAGGCTTTGTAAGATAGTCATCTGCTCCCATATCAAGGCCTAAGATTTTATCTTCAATCGCATCTTTAGCTGTAAGCATAAGGACAGGAGTTAAGATTTTCTTTTCCCTCAATTGTTGAATTACCTCATAACCATTTTTTTGAGGAAGAAGAATATCCAAGATTATTAAGTCGTATGGATAAGTTTCAGCGAAATCCAGTGCTTCTTGACCATTATAAGCAATATCTACAGCGTATTTTTCTCTTTTAAGAACCTTCTTTATTAAATTAGCTAACTTTTTTTCGTCTTCCACCACTAAAATTCTCATTTTTTAATTATTATACACAATCAAATAAAAATTGAAAAAATAAGCGTTTTTAATGTTTTTTTAATCTTAATATGGAATTATTAATTTATGAAGTTCAAACTATGGAGGTTAAAATGAAAATTTTGCGCTTTACTTTTATATTGTTTTTTATCTTATTCTTTATAGTTACCTTCAATTTATTAATTTCAGCCCAAGAAGGGAATATTCCAAAATCAAAGCTCCCAAAAGCTGTGGTTGAAGCTGTGCAGAAAAAAATTCCCGGAGCCCGAATACTATCAGCCTATGTTGAGCGAGAAGAAGGAGAATTGCGATACGAAATTACAGCAGAGGCGAAGGGAGTAATGTATGCAATTGAAATTACAGCTAATGGTATTATTCGAGAATTTTCAGAAGAAAAGATGGTCGGGAAGGCAGAAGTAGAGGAGGAAAAGGAAGTTGAAGGAGGAAAATTTTATAATTTTGACAGTGAAAAAATAGGTGCACTTCCTGAGGGATGGTCTGCATATGTAACAGGGAGAGGGCCTAATAGCAAATGGGAAATCCAGAAAATGGAAGATGCTCCAAGTACTCCCAACGTGTTAGTGCAAGTTTCCCAGCCGAGAGTTAACTATCATTTCAATGTAGCTGTTGATAAGAACTCCAATTATTCAGATTTAGAGCTGAGTGTTTGGTTGAAAGCTATTAAAGGAAAAATTGATCAGGGAGGAGGGCTTGTCTGGCGTTTTAAAGACGCCAATAATTATTATATTGCTCGTGTAAATCCCTTGGAGAACAATTTTCGTGTATACAAAGTAATTAATGGGAGACGTATCCTGCTCCAAAGTGCTCGTATACCTCTTAAGGCTAGAAAATGGTATGTCATGAGAATCGAGAATAAAGGGAATAAAATAGTGTGTTTTTTAGATGGTAATAAATACCTGGAGGCAAGGGATAACACATTCAAAACAGGGAAAATTGGTCTGTGGACTAAGGCAGATGCAGTGACTGCTTTTGATAATTTAAGAGTAAAGGAGGAAAAGGAAGAATAATTGGAATGAGAGAGAAATGTTTTTCTTATATAATTCTATTTTTCATAATTTCTGTTGTCTCAGATTACGGTCAGACTTCTATTCCTAATACCATAAAAGCACTTAGAATTTACTCAAAAATAAAATTAGATGGAATTTTAATTGAAGATGCATGGTCTCGTGCTCAAAAAATCTCTAATTTCACCCAGCGAGAGCTTAATGAAGGAGAACCTGCCACTGAAAGAACTGAAGTAGCAATAGTTTATACAGAGAAGACTCTTTATATAGGTGTGTGGTGTTATGATTCTGAACCTAATAAACTAGTTGCTAAGGAGATGAAAAGAGATTTCAATTTTGATACAGAAGACAATTTCGAAGTTATTATTGATACATATCACGATAGACGCAATGGCTATTTATTCGTAATTAATCCAAATGGAGCACGAGCAGATGTCCTTGTAACTGATGAGGGCAGGAGGATGAATAAGGATTGGAATGGTGTATGGGATGTAGCAGTTAAGGTTAATAAACAGGGCTGGTTTGCTGAAATTGAAATACCTTTTTCAACTCTCAAATTTCCACAAAGGAATGTTCAAATATGGGGAATTAATTTTGAACGAAATATTCGCCGCAAAAAAGAACAGGTTCTATGGCAGGGATGGTCAAGAGACTATGAACTTGAAAGAGTTTCGCAAGCTGGAACATTAGTTGGATTAGAAGGGATTTCCAGCGGGCATTTACTCGAAATTAAACCCTATTTTACAGGAGGATTTGAAAAAAAACCTAGAATAAAAACCACCTATGTAAATAAAGTTGGTGCCGATGTTAATTATCTTATTACCTCGAATCTTAAGTTAAATCTTACATTCAATACTGATTTTGCTCAGGTTGAGTCAGATAGAGCCCGTATAAATCTCACTCGTTTTTCATTATATTTTCCTGAAAAAAGAGATTTTTTTCTCGAAGGAAGAGGCTCTTTTGATTTTGGATTGGGGAGAAGCGTTCAGGTTTTTTATAGCAGACGTATTGGAATTAAGGAGCATGAGGAAATTCCCATTATTGGAGGAGTCCGTTTAATAGGAAAAGAGGGAGGGACAAATATCGGGGTTTTATCTTTACAAACAGCTACGAAGGAGGATGAACCAACTACAAATTATAGTGTAATCAGAATAAGCCGAGATGTTTTAAGTCAATCTAAGGTAGGATTCATAATTACTGCAAAGAATTCTCGAGATGTATCAAATTATGTATATGGAATAGATGCTACCTATGTTTCTTCAAGATTATTCGGTAACAAGAATATTGCTATTGGAGGAGCTGTTGCACAATCCCAGACAAAAGGTGATTCAAACTATCGAAACCTAGCTTACAGATTTTTTCTTAGTTATCCCAATGATCGCGTTGAATATGATCTTGCAATAGTTTGTGTTCAAAGAGATTTTAATCCAGAAATAGGATTCCTGAGGCGGAAGAATTACAAGGTGATTTATACAGAACTGCAATTTAATCCTCGGCCATCATTTTTACCGTGGATTCGCAAAATGGAATTTAAACCTATTGATATAAATTATTATTTAACGGATGATACCAATGAATTAGAATCGGTATCAATGGAATGGCGCCCTTTAGGATTTGGAACAAAAAGTGGAGAATGGTTTGAATATAATATCCAGCGTTTTTTCGACCGTTTGGACGAACCCTTTGAAATTCATGAAGGAATAGAAATTCCTAAAGGTAAATACTGGTTTAACCGTCATGAAATACAATTTCATACCTTTTCAGGCCGAAAAATTTATTTTAGAAGCAATATAAGCTGGGGAGATTATTATTCTGGGACACGAAAAGAAGCTAACTTAGGAATAAGATTTAATGTTAATAAACATCTAAATATTTCTGCAGATACCCAGTTGAACAAACTTGAGTTTCCAGAGGGTGAATTTACCACAAAAGAGGTGGGTGCAAGGATAGAATATGCGTTTAATACTAAGCTCTATTCTGTTATTTTTGGGCAGTGGAATAATGAAGATAACGAAATATTGATAAATTTCAGATTACACTGGATTCCAAAAATTGGAAGCGATTTTTATTTGGCTATAAATCAGAGAATTTTTACTGGAAATTCGAGATTGAAATTTGAAGATACAACTGTACTTTTAAAATTGGTATGGAGATTTTCTTATTAATTTTTAAAAAAACTTTAAAGGAGAATTGATAAATGAGAAAGAGTCTTTTCATTTTAATTTCGTTAATTCCATGTATAGTCTTTTTAACAAATGGCTTGCAAAAGTGGCTCTCTGTGTTTGGTAATGATTCTTATTGTTTATAGCTCGAAATTCTATTGATGGATAAACCTTTATCCAATTTAGGTGATGATCTCAATTTATTGCTGAGAAAAGAAATTCTGAGATTACAAGAGGAGATGGGCATCACAATGCTTTATTGACACACGGTAGAGAAGAGGCTTTTTCCTTGGCAATGAGAATAATTGTAATGGAACAAGGACAGATCAAATTAGAAGGCGGTATTAATGCTATTTCAAAATACTTCCAGAATTCAGAAAACATTAGCAAAAACTTGAGAATTTTTATTTTATATTGAAAGGAGTACAGGCAATGATAAAAAAAATTTTCCTGATTCAATTAATTCTTTTCGCATGTATTTATTCACTTGCTTACGATGTAAATCTTAAAGCTATACGGATTAATAAAGGTCCAAGGATAGATGGGAATTTAACCGATGAAGTCTGGCAGGAAGCTATACCTTTCACGGATTTTAAAATGGTTGAGCCTTATCCCCAGCAAGAGCCAACAGAAAAGACAGAATTGAGAATTCTTTATGATGATGAAAATTTGTATATAGGAATATACTGTTATGATAGCGAAGTTTCCAAAATCTCAGCAAATTCAATGGCTTTCGATCAAAGAGAAAAGAGTGATGATATTGTAAGAATTCTTCTTGACCCATTTCAGGATAAGAGAACAGCCTATGTGTTTTTTGTAAATCCAAGAGGGGCCAGAAGTGATGGGCTTGCTCTTGGAGAACATTTTAGTCTTAACTGGGATGGGATATGGGATGCAAAGGCAAAAATTCATAAAGATGGATGGAGTGTAGAAATAAAAATTCCTTTTAAGACAATATCTTTTAATTCAAGATTAAATGCATGGGGTCTCAATATAGAACGGTATATTCCGAGAAAACAGGAAGTAATTAGACTTTCCGGAATATCGAGAGATAGTTTCTTTTATAATCCGGTGGAAGCCTCTCTGTTAAGCGGTATTGAAAATATAAAACAGGGAATGGGATTGACAATAAGGCCTTATGGTATTATCGAAACTTATAGAAACAAGGAAATATCCCCTAATTTCTCATTTGATCGAACAGGTGGATTTGATATTTATAAACATTTCACCCCAAATTTTGTGGGAGTATTCAGTTATAACACAGACTTTGCTGAAACAGAAGTTGATGAGAGAAGAATAAATTTAACCCGTTTTCCCCTTTACTTTCCTGAAAAAAGAGCCTTTTTCCTTGAAGGATCTGAGATATTTTCCTTTGGACTTGGTTTACAAAGAAGTTTCATTCCTTTTTTCAGCAGGAGAATAGGATTATATGAATCCCGTCAGGTTCCAATTGAATTTGGTTTAAAAATTTATGGAAAATTAGGAAACACAAATCTTTCTATTCTTGATGTGAAAACCAAACCTTTTGAAGATTTACCCGCAAAGAATTTCATTGCTGGGAGAGTCTATCAAAATATCTTTTCCCAAAGCAAGGTCGGTTTTATTTTTACAAATGGAAATCCATCAGGCAATAGTAGAAATTCCCTTTTCGGAATTGATTTCACATATGTTACATCAAAATTTAGAGGAGATAAAAATTTATTTATTGGAGGGTGGTGGGTTTATAACTGGAATGAATTAAAATTGGGGAAACATTATGGATATGGATTTATGATAGATTATCCAAATGATCTCCTGGATGCTATTTTCATTTATCATTATTTTGGCGATTCTTTAAATCCAGGTCTCGGTTTTCTTCCCAGGAACAATGTCCAAACTCTCAGAACAGGATTTGCATATAGACCGAGACCTGAAAAAGGAATAATAGGAAAACTTGTTAGACAATTTTTCTTTGAACTTTACGGAACTTTTTACTGGGATTTAAACGGAAAACTAGAAACAAGACGGATTTTCACAGCTCCTATAAATCTAAGAACAGAAAGTGGAGAGCATATTGAGTTCAATGTGATTCCAAATATGGATGTCCTTCCCTATGATTTCGAAGTTGCAAAGGGAGTTATTATTCCAGCTGGAACATATAAATTTACAAATTATCGTTTTGAATTTAATTCTGCATCTTATAGGAAAGTAAAAGTTGATATAAGTTATCGTTTTGGAGAATTCTATTCAGGAAAATATAAAGATCTGAATCTAGGTTTTGGATTCAAATATAAAGGTTATGTAACATTTCAATTGAATTTTAACTTGGTTCGAGGAGATCTACCTCAGGGAAAATTCAGTGAAAACGTTTACAGATTAAAAGCTGATTTTTATTTTACTCCTAATCTTGGATTATTGAATTATATTCAATATGATGATATATCAAAGCAACTTGGAGCAAATATAAGGTTAAAATGGAGAATTTCCCCTGGCAATTATGTTTATCTTGTATATAATTCCACCTGGGAGAGAAGATGGGATCCAATAAGTAGATTTGTCCCCCTTGAATCAAAAGGAGTATTTAAAATTACTTTAAGTTGGAAACCTTAAAAATTTGGCGGAGAGAGTGGGATTCGAACCCACGGAGCGGCATCTAACCGCTCACACGCTTTCCAAGCGTGCTCCTTAAGCCACTCGGACATCTCTCCCTTTATTTTTATTTACCAAAAAACATGGAATCGGTCAATTATATTAAATAAGTTTTTTTCAAATGTCTAAATGGAATATGGGATCATATTTCTTTGCTATTTCTTTGAGTTTTTTAATTTCCCAAAATTTTATCGGAGTATATCTAAGAGCAATTTTCATTGATATTTTGAAAAGGTCAGGGTCAGCAGGAGGCAAGGCTGAAACCACAGGCTGGGAAAGAGTGAATCTAAGAGCCATGGAAGCTTCCTCAGGGGAAGAGGCAGGTTCATACCAGAGTCTTGGATAGGTTTTTATCGCCCCTTTCAGCCATCTTTGTTTTCCAAGAGATTTTATTGCAAGAGTGCTTATCCCCTTTTCTTGAGCTTTTCTGATTACCTGTGGCCCAAAATTTTCTTTAAAATACATAACAAAATTTACAGGAAAAAGAATTGAATCAAAATTAAATCTATCCATAGCAATTAAAGCAGCCTTTACTGAGTGTGCGGAAAAACCAATGAAACGAATAAAACCTTTTTCTTTAATTTTAAGAAAAAATTCCATCGCACCCTTAGGAGCAAATATTTTATCTATATCTTCTATTTTGGTAAGTGCATGGAATTGATAAAGGTCTATATAATCTGTTTTTAGTCGTTTAAGAGAATTGTAAAATTCTTTCTCAGCTCCTTTAGCATTTCTTTCTAAAGTTTTACAGGCAAGGAAAATTCTATTTCTATGTCTTTTTAGAGCTATACCATATAACTCTTCTGCATTTCCATAGGTTGGAGCGACATCAAAATAATTTACTCCATGGTCTATTGCCCAGCTTACTATATTATTTACTTCTTTCTGAGGGAGATTCATAATTGTTGCTCCACCAAGACCGATTATTGAAAGCTTTATTCCTGTACTTCCAAAAGATCGCTTAGGAAGGAGCTTTTCTATTCCAGATAATTCACTAAATCGTCCTATACCCCAAAGCCCAATAAAATTTCGTAAAAGATTTTTTAGAAATTCTCTTCTTCGCATAGATTTTCTGAAATTTTTAAAATAGTTCTAACTAAAATCTATTGGAAAAATTTTTTAGTCTTCCATAAAATTTCCAATTGCTTAAAGATGTTTTTTTCTCTGTTTGTGAACTAATTTTTTTCTCTAAATAATCCTTAATTCCTGCAGTTATAAGGGCTATCTTTTTTTCTTCTTGATTTTCCTCTCTTTTCTTTTCCAACTCGCTAATGAAATGTGTATTATATTTTCCAGAATAAAATTTTGGATGAAGAAGAATTCTTTTAAAAAATGGTATTGTAGTTTTAATTCCAACAATTTGATACTCAGAAAGAGCTCTTAGCATCCTATAAATTGCTTCTTCTCTTGTTCTTCCCCAAGTGATTAATTTGGCAATAATTGGATCGTATTCCATTGGAACCTTATATCCCTGATAAACTCCACTGTCCAATCTCACACCAAGTCCCCCTTCAGGAGCCTGATAATAGACAATTGTACCAGTAGATGGAAGAAAATTGTTGTCCGGATCCTCAGCATATATTCTGCACTCAATAGATGCTCCTATTGGATTAATATCACTTTGATTGAATGAAAGTTTTTCTCCTGAGGCAATTTTTATTTGTTCTTTGACAATGTCAATACCTGTAACCATTTCCGTGATTGGATGTTCTACCTGAAGGCGAGTATTCATTTCAAGAAAATAAAAATTTTTGTCTTCATCTACAACAAACTCAACTGTTCCAGCATTTGTGTAACCAACAGCCTTTGCAGCTTTAACAGCAACTTCTCCCATTGCCCTACGTGTATCATCATCCAATAAAGGAGAAGGAGTTTCTTCGAGGACTTTCTGATATCTCCGCTGGATTGAACATTCTCTTTCTCCTAAATAAATGCAATTTCCATGCTGATCAGCTAATATCTGAATTTCAATATGATGAGGACGCTCGATATATTTTTCAATATAGATTGAATCATCTCCAAAACTTGAGCAAGCTTCTGATTTTGCCAGTTGGTAGGCAGATAGAAGTTCATCTTCATCTCTGACAAGCCTCATTCCTTTTCCTCCGCCTCCAGCTGATGCTTTAAGAAGAAGAGGAAAGCCTATTTTTTTTGCTGTTTCCAGCAAATCCTCTTCATTCTTGACCGGCTCCACTGTTCCTGGAATAATTGGGACCCCAGCTTCTAACATTTTTTTTCGGGAAAGAGTTTTCTTACCCATGATCTCCATTGGTTCTGAAGGAGGACCAATAAAAATAATTCCTTCCTCTTCACATCTTTTTACAAAAAGAGAATTTTCCGCTAAAAAACCATATCCAGGGTGAATTGCATTAGCCCTGCATTTCTTTGCTACTGAAATAATTTTATCTATATTTAAGTAACTTTCCAGCGGAGGAGAGGGCCCTATAAAATAGGCTTCATCAGCTAATTTCACATGAAGAGCTTTTTTATCTACCTCTGAAAAAACCGCTACAGATGTAATCCCCATTTCTCTGCATGTTCTGATTATTCTTACCGCAATTTCCCCTCTATTTGCTATTAAAATCTTATTTATTTTCGCCATATCTTCTTCTCTTAACTTATTAACTTAATTAATGGATAAATGTCAAATTTTTATTAAATGGTTGACTTTTACAGAATAAATAATTAAATTTATAGTGAGAATAATGTGGAAATTTAAAAATGTGTTATGGTTTGCAATTTTCTTTACCCTATTCATTCCATTATTTCTTCAACCAGAGGAGAATACTCACAAAAAAGAGAGTAATATAGAATTTCTGGCTTACCGTTTTTTGCCAATAAATAAACCACAATTTGATTATTTAAGCACATTAAGAGCAGATTCAAAGTCTCTGGGATTAAAAAGAAGCAGAGAGCTAAGAAAGCTCTTAAGACAATCGAATAATTTTTGGGCTATAAGAGCAGTTCAAAGACACATTCTTGAGGAACAAGATTATGCTTTTAAGACGACACAATCATTTGTGAGAAAAGGATATTTTAGAGGGACTCGGGCTAAAATAAATCTCTCTCTTTCTCCGGGTTATCTTGAAAATCTTATAGAAAAAAGGACTGCTTTTTCCATTGGAGGATTGATAAAATCGAATTTGACCTGGAATCTTACAAGTTATTTTTTACAATCCAGACTTGATGATATTAGTTTATGGAAAACTGTAGGAGTATTTAAATTCAATAAGGATTCGCATTCATTCAAGGTAAATTTAGGGATTGAGGAAAATTCAATTTTTTATCTTCGATATGGAGAAAATGAAAGAAATAGGGTTTTAATTGGTTCATTAAAATTTTCAGATATATGGAGAGTTACTCCTGATCTTACACTCGCATGTGAAATAAAATATGATTATTTAAAATGGGTCAAAACCTTTAATTTGATAAGTCCAAATTTGAAACTTTCAGTTAATTTATCAGAAACAATTAGACTAAACAGTGGGTTTTCTTATGATTTATCAGCACCTGGAGGAATGGATTTTATTAGGGATGAGGTGTTTTCCCTTGGGCATTTTTACATTGTTGAAAAAATTGAACCAGAGAGGGCGTTTAAATGGTATTTTGGAATGGAAAAGAATTTAGGAAAAAGTTCGATTAATATAAATGCTCATTATGAAAGAATAGAAAATCAGATTTTTCCTCTCCCTGTAATTAGAAGAAAAAAAACGGATCAACCAGAATTTATTTATTTTATATATAACATTAAGGAAGTAGAGGATAAAGGCTTGAATATTACATTTTCGAGGGATATTGGCTCATTAATTCATGGTTCAATATCTTATGGTCTTATATTCTCTCAGGCTTTTAATGAAGAAGGGAAATTAATAACAGAACCTCAAATTCTATCCTCTAATTTATTAGAAAATAAAGTTGTACATATAATTTCTTCAATAATTGAAGCTCGGATTCCAATTACTAATACTGTTATTTTTGCTAATTATAACTGGGCTTCAGATAACCTTTATTATAGGAGTTATTCCCTTAATCGTTTAAGATCAAGGATAAGAATTAAACAAGATCTTCCGTTTTTAAATTTTTACGGAAAAGTTAAAATTATGTTGGACTTAATCAATTTTCTTGAAAATAATGATTTATTGAATGAAAATGAATGCATAATTCTTCTTCCATATTCAAGAAAAATAATTGGAGGAATAGAAATTAAATTTTAATTTTTTTTAAAAGTGTAATTCAATTTTTTGGATTTTGTAGAATGAAAATTCAAAAATTTGAATCGAGAAATAGAAAAAATTTTCAAAATTGTTATTCAAAGGACATTTTCCATTATCTATTTTCTTTTCTGATTTATGGCATAAAATTTGCAAGACTTTAAGAGATGAACAAATATCTGTTTGTAATTCCATTTGTAGCGCTTTTGATACTTGGAACTATAAATACATATCAAAAGGCTACATGGAAAGAGCCCTATGATGGAGTTTTCTGGAAGCATAAAAAAGAGGGATTAGTTGCGGTTAAAGTAGAAAAAGATGGACCAGCCTTTTCAGCTGGAATTAGAGAAGGAGATATACTCTATGCAATAAATGGAAATCTCATTAAAAATAAAATTGACTTAGTGAAAAATTTATGGGTTGCTGGAATTGGAGGTAAGGTTATTTATCAAGTTAATAGGGAAGGTCAGATACTTTTTCCAACATTTAAACTTGTTTCAAAAAGTGTTACTAAATTATATTTTTATTTAGTTTTAATTGGTCTTATAACCTTAGTTATTGGATTAATTGTAATTTTAAATTCCAAAAAGCCTATCACTCTCCCATACGTATATTTTTACCTTTTAGCTCTCACTTTTTTTTCTTTCTATGTTTTCTCCCCCACTGGAAAACTTGATTCCATGGATTTAATCTTTTACTGGCTTGATAAAATTGCTTTTCTTTTATTTCCTCCTCTCCTTTTCCATTTCTTTCTTATTTTTCCTCAAAGGAGTAAAATTATTAAAAAATCTCCGACTTTTATTCCTATTCTTTATGTACCTGCTTTGTTTCTTATAGGAACTCGAATTTTCTTTCATACATCAAAGATTTTTTCCATTGATCCAGAAGTTACAATTAGAGTACATCAATCATTAAGTAGAATTGAATTAATTCATTTTGGAATATTTTCAATATTTATTCTATGCCTTTTACTTTACAATTATAGAAAAACGAAGAATTTATTGATAAAGACACAGCTTAAATGGATTTTATACGGTTTAGGAATAGGAACTTTTCCATTTATCCTATTTTATATTATTCCTTTTTCTCTAGGGAAGATTCCGTCTTCCTTTGGTGAATTAACAGTAATATTACAGGCTTTAATACCTCTTACCTTTGCCTATTCAATTTCAAAATATAAATTGATGGATTTTGAAATATTACTTAAAAAAGCAGCGACACTGATATTCTCCTTTTTGATCATAGCAACCATATATTTTATTGTCACTTCAAAAACTAAAGTTTCAAATGAAAACAGACTGACTGCAATAGTATTAGGTTTAATTGCAATAATTCTGGGAGCAACATTATTTTCTCCTTTAAAAAAGTTCTTACAGAATCTTTTTGATAAAATTTTCTATAGAAAAAGTTATTATTATAGAAGAAGTTTATTAGCAATAAGTAAAAGATTAAGTTCAGAAAGAGATTTAGATAGATTATCCCAGTCTTTAATAGATTTAATTTCAAATGCAATCTCAATAAACAACTTAGCTCTTCTTCTTCCGCAGAGGGAACCATTACAGTTTAAGATCTATAGTGGAACAGGGAAGAAATTAAGCGCTCAGCAGAGTTTCAGCTTCTCAAAGGATTTTATCGAGTCCCTTCAAAAAAGGGAATTTATAATATTTTATTCCTATCAGGATATGGAAAGGGAATTCCCTGAAGATTATAAAACTCTTTATTTACTTGGCTTTTTCCATTATCTTCCTTTTAAGGTTGATGGAAAAATAGTAGGTTGTCTTGGAATGGGGAAAAAGAAAAATAATTCGTTTTTAACAAGTGAAGATTGGGATTTATTAAAAACAATTTCCACCCCAGCAGCTTTAGCCTTGGAAAATGCCTATCTCTATAATCAAGCACAGGAAAGGTCCAGAGAACTCGAAAGATTGAAGGACTATAGTCAGAATATTATAGAAAGTTTGACAGTAGGGGTTCTTGTGCTTGATAGAGAAGAAAGAATAATTAGTTGGAATAGAGTACTTGAAAACTTTTTCAAGAAAAGGAAAGAGGAAGTTATTAATCGAAAAATAAAAGATGTTTTTGGAGAGGAAAATTACAAGCTGATTTTTCCAACTAAAACCCAAGAAAATTTAAGGCTTTTAAGTGAAATAAGTCTAACCTTACCCTCAGGGGAAAAGAGAATTTTCGATATTATGAAAACTCCTCTTTTGGATAATAATTTCAAACCCTATGGAACCATTATAGTTTTTGATGATATAACTGAGAAGATTACACTTCAACAACAGCTTCTCACTTCAGAAAAATTGGCATCCTTGGGACTTCTTTCAGCAGGAATCGCACACGAGATAAATACTCCTTTAACAGGTATTTCAAGTTATGTTCAGATGTTACAAAAGAGCTTTCCGTCTAATGATCCCAAATTAAAGCTTCTTCAAAAAATTGAATCGCAGACAGAAAGAGTGGCTAAAATCATAAAAACTCTATTAAATTTCTCACGCCAGCCTGATTTCTCCTTTTATAAAGTAGATTTGTCAAAAATTATTCAAGAAATTCTCTCTTTAGTCGAATATAAACTTAAAAAATTGAATATAAATGTTGAACTTAATTTTTCAAAGACCAGTACTATATGGGCAAATGGAGAAAAACTTCAGCAGGTTTTTGTTAATTTAATTCTCAATGCAATAGATGCAATGCCAAATGGAGGAAAATTAATCATTGAGCTTTCTGAGAATAAATCAGAGGCTATTATTAAAATTAGAGATACAGGGATAGGAATAAGAAAAGAACATATACCTCATATTTTTGACCCATTTTTCACGACAAAGGGCTTAGGGAAAGGAACTGGACTTGGACTTTCCATCAGTTATGCTATAATTAGAGAGCATGAAGGTCAGATATTTGTAGATAGTGAAGTTGGAAAAGGAACTACCTTTACAATAAAAATTCCAAAAGATTTACATAAAAGGAGGAGGGAGGCTCAATAAAAGATGGAATCTAAAGGAACGATTCATATAATTGATGATGAGCCTATAATTCATGATATTTTAGGGCACCTCTTCACTTCCGAGGGATATGAAGTTGAACTTTCTTCTACAGGCGAGGAAGCTATAAGAAAACATAAAGAGGGAAATTTTGATGTTGTCCTTCTTGATTTAATGATGCCTGATACAGATGGAATTCAGATATTAAAAGAACTAAAGAAAATAGATCCTGAAATAATGGTTATTATAATCACTGCTTATGCCTCGGTTGAATCAGCTGTTACAGCTATGAAAATAGGTGCTTTCGATTACATACAAAAACCGTTTAAACATGATGAATTACTTCTTACTGTAGATAGAGCTCTTCAGCATAAGAAGTTGAAAGAAGAAAATATAAGATTAAAACAGGAGTTGAGGGATAAATTTAAATTTGAAAATATAGTTGGTAAGAGTAAAGAAATGATGAAGGTGTTTGAGCTAATTAGAGCCACTGCACCAACTAAAAGCACTATTTTGCTTCAAGGAGAAAGTGGGACTGGAAAGGAATTAGCTGCTAAAGCAATTCATCAGAATAGCCCAAGGGCAAATCAACCATTTGTAGTTGTTAATAGTGGAAGTTTGCCCCCTGATTTACTTGAAAGCAATCTTTTTGGTCATGTTAAGGGGGCTTTTACAGGTGCAATAAGTGATAAGAAAGGGTTATTTGAAATTGCAGATAAAGGAACCATTTTCTTTGATGAGATTTCCACATTAAACTTAGAAACACAAGCAAAACTTCTTAGAGTTATGCAAGAAAAGGAGTTTATGAGATTGGGTGGAACAAAGACGATCAAAGTTGATGTTAGAATTATAGCAGCTACAAATCAGGATTTAAAAGAATTAGTTGATCAAGGAAAATTTAGAGAAGATTTATATTATAGATTAAATGTTATTAAAATTGAGCTCCCACCATTGAGAAAGAGGAAAGATGATATACCTCTTTTGGTTAAACATTTCATCGAGCTTTATAATCGTGAAAACAATAGAAATATAAAAGGTGTTTCAGATGATGTGATGGAAATTTTCATGAAATATGATTGGCCTGGAAATATAAGAGAGCTTGAAAATGTAATAGAAAGAGCCGTGGTTTTATGTAAAGGTGAGATTATTACAAGAGACTATCTTCCAAGTAATCTTATTCAATTAAATACAGAAGAAAGAAAAATTACAATAAGCTTAAACAATACATCTCTAAGAGAATTAACAAAAGAATATCAGAAGAAAATAATAATAGAAGCCCTGAAGAAAACAAAAGGGGTTCAGAAAGACGCAGCTTCGCTTTTAAAAATTAAGCCCACAACCCTGAATGAAATGATAAAAAGACTTAATATAGATTTAAAAACTCTCAGGTACTGATTTTCTTCAGTTTAAAAAATCCAGGGACTGCCTTAAAGGGATTTACCTTTATCTTACGGGGATAATCACTTAGATTCCATTTAATATTTACCTCTCTGCTATTTACAATAATCTTTTTCCTGTAAACTTTTTTACTCTTCTTTTCAATCCACTGAATCCAGAGGGGAAAATGGAAACTGATTTCATCTTGAATAATTCTAAGGCTCAGTTCATAACTCTGAGGTAATTTTTTTACCTTATAATAAACTGAAACTTTTGGGAGTTTATGTGAATAAAACCAATAATCAAAAAATCTTTTAAGATTAATGCCACTTTTTTCTTCTATATATTTTTTAAAGTCTAAAGTGCTCACCCTATTAAATTTTTTATCCCGAAGGAAGTCTCTTAATATTTCAAAAAATTTATCCTCACCAATAATATCTTTAAGTAAATTGAGAACAAGAGCTGTTTTATTATATACTATAGCAAGTAATGCATTAGTATCATTATTTATATGTCCTATTCTTGGTCCTAAAATTATTGCACCTGCTTTGCTTTTCTTTCTAACCCATTTATTGAATTTTTCAAGGCTATAATTGAAGACACCTTCACCATATCTCTTTTTTAGATAAAGAATTGAAGCAAATTGAGCAAAACCCTCGCTTAGCCATTGGTCATGATAAGTGTCCCAGGTAATTGTTTGACCCCACCATTGATGAGCTATTTCATGAGCCAAAAAATAACCTTTCCACTGAGAAAGGTCAACAGGGCTTGAATATCTAAAAAGTCCTTTCTTTTGTGGAAGTGTGTTTAGGATAATTAAGGAAGCAGGACTGTGTCCACCTTTCAAATTAAAAGTTCTTTTTATTAAAGTTAGCTTGGGGTAAGGATAAGGGCCAAATTTCTCTTCATAAAAATTGATGATGTCTTTAATTAATTCTCCCTCTTCCTTTGAAGTTGTATCTGGAGTTGAGTAGGCTTCAATAAAAATCGGTTTTTTTTCCTCAGAATTCAAAACAAATTCACCAACTATAAAGGACAGATATTTTACAGGGTAATCGATTAAAAAATAATATGTTTTTTCTTTTTTTATTTCATCAGTTTCTATTTTTATTTTTTGCCCATTCGCTAAACAGGTATATTTTGATGGAATTGTAATTTTTAAGGATGCTTTAAAATAATCGGTACTAGAATAGACTGGATACCATAAAGATGAATAACTATATAAATAAGTTCTGTATCTTATTCTTGAGTGTTTTATCGGAGTATTTAGAGGATTAATCTGAGGAATAACATCAGATATTTCTTTAACGGGTTTTATTCTTCCCCTGTAAAATATAGTAATGCTGAAAGTGTATTTTTCCTGGGGGGATAATAAATAAATATAAAGGTTTTCCCTTAATCTGTCCCAGCTAAAGAAAAGACTATTTCCCCTGTCGTCATAAATGTTCGTGATTTTAAGATTTCTATTAAATTTGAACTGAAGACTTTCAATATAAAGATAATTTGTCCTTAAATTTATTTTTATTTTGCCATAGAAATATAATTTACTTGGATTAAAGGTTATATCTATATCATAACTTTCCACATTGGCTTTTTCTTCAAATGAAATAAAAAACCTTTTTAATTTTGAACTTGTCAGTGGTGAATAGAGACTTATTATCTTATTCCTTTTCCTGTCATATAAATTTATACTCTCTTTACTGAAAGAAGAATAAATATAAGTCAATTCTCCTATTTTAGGGCCTTTAAATTCAATTACCATGTCTTCTCCTTGAGGTATTAGAGTAAATAATTCATCAGTTAGCGGAGTTTCAATTGTAAAAGATCTCGGGTAAGATTTTCTGAATATAGAATAAACCTTATTTTTAATATATTTATCTACTTTGACGCTTGAAGCTCCGTATAATTTAATTTTTTTGGAGAAGAGATGAGGCGACATACGTATATATGAATATTCTATTTTATTCTCTATTTTTTCGCTTTTATAATAGAGTTTCAATTGATGTTTTTCATGCGGGGAGGATGGAGTGAATATAACCTTTCCCTTTCCTAATATTATAAATCCCGTGTCCAATTCAGGAATATTATCAAAAAAAATCAATGAATTTTCGAAAATTAATCTTATATCATAATGATTAATTTCTATCCTCTCTGCTCTTTTCACTTTATCGCCTGGAATTTTTAATCTATACAGTCCGGAAAATGTCTTCAGTATCCTTTTTTTCTCAATTTTCCAATTATTATTTATCTCTTTCAAATCCAAAAACCAAATTTCTATAAGTGCAGAATAATCATTTAAATATAGAACATGAATTGCATAGGAAATTTTTCCTTCTTTAGATGAAATTTTGTAAGGTTTTGAAAATTGAATTTCTTCGTAGGAGAAAGAATTCAAAAAATTTTTAAGAAATTCTTCCTCCTTATTTCTCTCTTTTGGTATAAATAAATTTAAATAGGAGTTGTAATCCTGATTTTTTAGGGATAATTCTAAGGAATTAAAAAAATTAATTATTGATTGCTTTTGAGCAATTAAATTTATGGCGATTAGGTAGAAAAAAATAAAGAAAAAAAAGAGGAATTTTTTCATCATTATTAATTATAGCAAAGGTTTTTGACAATGGTAAAGGTAAAGATTATTTGATATAATTTTAAAAGAAATCATGAAGGAAAATCCACAAAAAATACCTCTTGCTGAAAGAATGCGTCCGAGAACTCTTGATGAATTTTTTGGACAGGAACATTTAATAGGGAAAGGGAAAATTTTAAATACAATTCTGGAAAATCAGCATCCTGTTTCAATAATTTTTTGGGGTCCTCCTGGTTCTGGGAAGACAACTTTAGCCCGCATTTTAGCTGAGAAATTTAAATGTCCATCTGTTTTTTTTAGTGCAGTGCTTTCAGGTATAAAAGAGGTAAAGGAAGTCATGGAGGAGGCAAAAAATCATAAAAAGCTTTTTGGAAAGTCAACCATTGTTTTTATTGATGAAATACATAGGTTTAATAAAGCACAACAGGATGCATTTCTTCCTTATGTGGAAAGAGGAGATATTATTCTTTACGGCTCAACCACGGAAAATCCTTCCTTTGAGATAATATCTCCTCTTCTCTCAAGAGTAAAAGTTCTTGTTTTGCATCCTTTGTCAAGCGAGAATCTCATAAAAATCATTGAAAAAGCATTAAAGGACAAGGAAAGAGGACTTGGAAATTATAATCTTCAAATTGATAAAGGCGCTCTTGAAATGATTGTTATATATTCAAATGGTGATGCAAGAAGAGCTCTCAACACATTAGAGATTGCGTCAGAATTGACCTTGCATAATAAAAAAACAAAGATTACTGCAGAGGAAGTGAAGGAAGCTTTACAGAAAAGAATTCTTCTATATGATAAAAAAGGTGAAGAACATTATAATTTAATTTCTGCTTTACATAAAAGTTTAAGAAATAGCGATGTAGATGCAAGTCTATATTGGTTAGCAAGAATGATAGCAGGTGGGGAGGATCCCTTGTATATTGCTCGTCGTCTTGTAAGATTCGCAATTGAGGATATCGGATTGGCTGATCCACGGGCTCTTTCCATAGCACTCTGGGCAAAGGAAGCATATGATTTTCTTGGTTCTCCAGAAGGGGAGTTGGCTTTAGCAGAAGCAGTGGTTTATCTTGCGTCAGCTCCAAAAAGTAATAGTGTTTATAAGGCCTTTTCTAAAGTGATGAAGGATGCAGAAGAAACACAATATGAGCCAGTTCCCCTTCATCTTAGAAATCCTGAAACTCCTTTGATGAAAGAACTCGGTTACGGAAAGGATTATCTTTACGCACATAATTTTAAAGAAAAAACTACACCAATGGAGTCAATGCCAAAAAGATTAATTAACAGAAAATATTATGAGCCAGGGGACTTGGGATTGGAAAAAGAGATAAAAAAAAGAATAGAGTACTGGAATAAGTTGAAAGAGGAAATGAAAAAGAGATTAATTGAAGAAGGGAAGAAGGGTTGAATTATTTCTCTTTATTTGATTCTTCTTTGAGAAGATAGTAAATTTCCCATGTTAAGTCTGTTATGAGACAGCTTAAACAGGAATTTTTTGTCAAAGCTATTTCTTCATTTCTTAATTTTTCTTTTACAAACCTTTTTATTGTGCTTCTTATTTTATAAAGTAAAATGAAATTAATCATTTTATACCTCTCGCTCCTCTTTACTATATTATATTAGAATTTCATATGGTTGAGAAGGTTTAAATATAATGATATTATAGTTTTTTCAAAAATGAGATATTTGATTCCCATTGTTATTATTCTGGTTCTTGTTTATTGTGGAGTCTTTCTAAAAAATTTAGATAGAGATATTTCACAAATTTCATTTCCATTAGCAATTGAAAAAGAAATTGTCATTGAGGGAAATATTATAGAAAAGTTAAAAAAGGACCTTGAAAAATTATACTTTACAACTGATAAAGGATTTTTATATTGCTTTGATCCCGCAGAAAAAGAAATATTATGGAAAATTAATATAGGAAGAAAAGAGATCATCACTCCTCCTTATGTTGGGAAAAAAAATATTTATTTTTTAACAAAAGATGAATTATTCTGCGTTAATAAAAATGATGGAAAATTGATTTGGAAAAAAAGTTTTAATAATAGTAAAGTCATTCATCTTTCAGAATTTAGAGGAAATTTATACATAGCGTTTAATAATAAAATTCAAATTAGAAAAAGTGAGAATGGAGAGATCACAAAGGAATATGAAATTGAATACCCTATTAATTCAAAGATAATCATTTGGACAAATAATTTGATATTTCTCTCCATTGATGGAAGAATTTATTCAATCCCCAGAAATGGCAGAATTCAAAATTTGATAAAATTATCAGAAAATATTACATCAGATTTATTGAAAGATGAAAACTTTCTGTATTTTGGTTCCGATGATTATTTTTACTGTTATGATCTTAGTAGGAATAGAGTAAAATGGAAAATTAGGACAGGAGGAAGGGTAGCTTGTTCGCCTATAGTAGATGAAAAGAGGATTTATTTTGCATGTCTGAATAATGTCATTTTTTGCTTAAATAAAAAGGGAGGTGATATTTTATGGTGGAAATCCATACCCTCTCGAGTTCTTTTTCAATTGTCCCTTGGTAGGAACATTTTATTGGTTCCGATACTCGGAGATAAATTTTTAGCTTTTAACAAAAAAGATGGAAGTAAGATGGGCGAATTTAAATTATCAGGGAAGAAATTGATTACTGATCCCCTTATTGGAGTTTCAAATATTTTTATAGGGGTTTATGAATCTGCTAAAGGCATAAACAAATTGTATGTTTTAAAGAAGAAAATTGCTGTAAAGATAATCGCAAATAAACCCTCTCCCCAAAAAATAGGAGAAGAAATTATATTTAAAGCTAATGCAATAGGACTTCATAATCCTAAATTTGAATTTTATATTAAACTCAAGGAATCAGAATCTTTTATTCTTGCTCAGGAACTTTCAACTGACAACGAGTTTTCATGGCTTCCTGATAAAGAAGGTAATTATATAATTAAAGTAATTGCAAAGGATGAGAGAAATGAAGTTGAAGATTCAATTCAATTTTCAATAAAAAAATAAATGAAAGGAGTAAAAAATGAAAAGGGAGGAAGCCTTAAAATTAGTTAATAAGTATTTAAAAAATAAAAATCTTGTTAAACATTGTCTTGCTGTTGAAGCATGCATGAGAAAACTTGCTAAAAGATTTGATGAAGATGAGGAGAAATGGGGACTTGCGGGATTAATTCATGATTTGGATTACGAGATAACGCAGAAAAGCCCTGAACTTCATACAACTGAAACCATTAAGATACTCGAACCTTATAATTTGGGTTCTGATATTATCCATGCAATTCAAGCTCATGCAGGAAAAGTTCCTTGTGAAAGTAAGATGGATTGGGCAATTTTTTCAGCAGATCCCCTTACTGGTTTAATTGTTGCTGCAGCTTTGATGCATCCTAGTAAAAAATTAAAGGAAGTTGATTTGGGTTTTTTGAAAAGAAGATTTAAAGAGAAAAGCTTTGCTCGTGGGGCAAATAGAGAGGAAATTAAAAAATGTGTGAATCTTGGGATAGATCTTGATGAATTTATGGACATATGTCTTAAAGCAATGCAGGAAATTTCTCAGGATTTAGGATTATAATCTAGCCTCCCTGTGAAAAAGGAACTTTTTTAAAGAAATTTCGTTTATTTAAGTGAAGTGAATGGAGTGGAAAAGAGTAGTCCAAAGATGCATTGATGGAGACAGGGAGGCATGGGAGATGCTTGTAAGAAAATATTCAAAAAGGATTTTTAACCTGGCATATCAATTTTTTGGAATATATGAGGAAGCAGAAGATATAACACAGGAAATTTTTTTAAAATTATATAAATGTCTAAATCAATACAATTTTGAAATAAATTTTGAAGCTTGGCTAATTAGACTTGCTAAGAATTATTGTATTGATCATTATCGCAAAATTAAAAAAGAAAAATTAAAAAGAGCTGATTTCAATAAATTAGAATATATAAAAACAGATAATTCGAATCCAGAAAATGATTTTTTAATGAAGGAAAAATTACGAGTTGTATTCGAGGGTCTTCAGAATTTGAATCCTGAAATCAGAATGGCAATTTTACTTAGAGATATCCATGGAATGAGCTATGAAGAAATAGCTCAGATCATGGAACTTCCATTGGGGACTGTAAAATCAAGAATAAATAGGGGTAGAATTCAACTTGTAAAAAATTTAAGGGAGAAAATTGAAAAATGAAATGTGAAGAATTCGAAGAAATTTTGAGTTTGTATATAGAGGGCGAAATTTCCGGTAAAATAAAAACTAATTTAGAGAAACATCTTCAGGAGTGCTCTAATTGTAAAAGCTTCCTCACATCAATGCTTGATATCAAGAAGACGCTCTCAAATTTTCCAGAATTAGAAGTAAGCAATAATTTAATCGAAAATATTTTGAGAAAAACAAAACCAAAAAAGGGAATCTCTTTGATTATTCCATATTTAGAACCTGCTTTAGCGACTTTAGCAGCCCTTATTATCATAATCTCATTGTTAATTCCGCATTCTCAAAAAATATATTTAGCAATAGAGAAGCAGATATATTCTATTTACGGTGAAATAAAGGAATTAGAGGTAAAGGGAGAGTCTTTGAAAGGGATACTTATTGGTTATAAGGAAAATTTGTTGGATTCCTTTAAAGAGAAAAATTTTATTTTATTCAAGATAAAACCTTTAAAAGAAAAATTAAAATTGGAGGAGAAAAATGGAAGAAAAGAAAACAACTCAACCTTCAGCTCCTAAATCTCCTGGATTGGCTGCGATCTTAGCTTTTATTCCAGGAGTGGGAGCTATATATAATGGTCAATTTTTTAAAGCCTTAATTTACATATTAATTTTTGGTGGATTAATTCAGATGCAGGGGAAAAGCGGAGTTCAACCTATTGCAGCCTTTTTATTAACCGGTTTTTATATTTACATGGTATTTGAAGCTTACCATACTGCAAAAAAGATAAATAAAAAGGTGGTATATGGAGAAGTAGAAGAAGAAATAGAAGAATTTGAAGAATCCAAAGGCTCTATCTTCTGGGGCTCTTTTCTTGTATTACTTGGTATTGTTTTCCTCCTCGGGAATTATGATATTATCTCTTATTCCACATTGTTCAATTATTGGCCTGTTTTGATAATTATAATTGGAGTAAAACTCGTTCTCGAATATTTTCCAAGAAAAAGGGGGTAAGAATGAAAAAAGAAAAAAGAGAGAAACTCTTTTGGGGTATTGTATTAATAATCATTGGTATTATTTTTCTTCTCCATAATCTCAATATTTCATTTTGGGAAAATCTATTTGATTTATGGCCATTGATTCTAATAGGTTGGGGAATATGGAAAATCTATCTGGGTGTAATTGAAAGAGTAGAAAAGGCTAAATAAATTCTGGAGGAGAGAGATGAAATTAAGAGAGTGGATTTTATTGATTTTTATAATTGGAATCGGACTGTTCTTTCATTTTAGAAAAGAATTAGAGGAGAGGGTCTTTGGAGAATTAGAGATAAATCTAAATATTGGAAAAAGTTATTGTTATAAAGAGACAAAAGAAATTTTTCCCCCTTTTCCAGAATTAATAAGAATAGAAAATAAATATGGGAAGGTTAAAGTAATTGGAGGGGATTTGGGGAAGATCGAAATAAATTTAATGAAAAAAATTTATTCAAAAGATGAAAAGAAGGCAAGAGAAATTGCTGAAAAATTGAAAATTAGCTTAATTAACAAAGAAAAAATCATTACAATTTCATCAAATCGAGATGAATTAAAGAAAAAGATTATAACTGATTTTGAAATTTTTCTTCCGAAAGAAATCTCTTTAAAAATATACAATCCATATGGCGAAGTTTTTGTAGAGAATATAAATGGTAGTTTGGAAGTGGAAAATTCCTATGCTCCATTGAAAATTAGGAGGATTCATAACAATTGTTATTTAAAAAATAAATACAGTTCGGTAAATGCTTATAATGTATCTGGAGCATTGGAAATCGAACATAAATATGGCTCAGTAATTTTGAATAATATAAGTGGAGAAATCAAAATTTTTGCTCCACATTCCAAAATTATAGCTAGTGGTATTCAAAAAATAATCGAAGTCGAGAGCACTTATAAGGAAATTGATTTAAAGAATGTAGATAAAGTAAAAGTAAAAAGTCGATACTCAATAATTCATATAAATAGAGCAAAAGGGGGGGAAATTTATAATAATTATGGAAAGCTCTATCTTTCAAATATTAAGGGAGATTTAAAAATTTCAGGGAAATATCTTCTGATAAAAGGAAATAATATTTTCAGTAAAACCATTAAGATATCAAATAGTTACAGGGATATGAAATTAACGGATTTTTCTGGAGGACTTGTTGTTTCACTCTCTCACGGAGACTTATTTTTGAAGCCTTTAAAAATTACTTCTGATATAGAAGTAATTGCAAATTATTCTGATATAAAGTTCCTTTGGCCAAAGGGAGAGAAAGTTCCTTTTGAGGGAAGAGTAAAATACGGAAAGATAAAGGTGTTTTTTCCGGTGAAATATTATCGAGAGAATAGCACAGTTTATGTTAAAGCCTTTAAAGATGTCAAAAATAAACCAAAAATTTTTCTTTCAACTTCATATGGGGATATTTTTGTTGTGAATAAAAATGACAATTAGTATTTTATTTGACTAAGAAAATTGATTCTATCCATTATTCTTCCGTTGATTTTTATGTTGAAATAAGAAATCAGATTGGTCAAATCTTTCTTATATTTGGTTACATATCGGGCAAATGAGAGCTCTTTATCATATCTAAGAACATTTTCAAATTCGCCAACTTCGTCTTTTAATTCTATAAGGTAATGATTTATATTTCGATATTGAGAATTAATTTCTATCAAATCTTTAAAATTTGATTTTTCAAAATCAAGGTACGGCGGAATGGAATGCAATATACGGAAACTTTCAGAATGAACTTCATCTACCAGCTCTCTAATTTCCTGTAAGAAACTTGAATTATATTTTTCAAAATTTTTCAATTTCTCTTTTCCTCTCTCTATTAGGATATTGAACTGATCCCTAATTGAATTTATGTATTCGTCAACTCCAAAATATTTTCTCTTAAAATGGAAGAGGTCTATAAAGTCTCTTCCTATATATATTTTATCTTCGTAATGCACGGTGAGTTCTAAAGGAGAATGAGTGTAAAATTTCACCTCATATTTTCTTCCTCCTGAATTTCTTTCTCTTAATCGAGCAAGAACCAGGTAATCGTTTTGTTCAATAAAGTAACTATTTACATCAAGCACAACAGAATAACATGCTAAATTTTGGATTATATATTTTTTAATATGCTGAAGTAACGGCTCTTTTTTCGCAAGAAATTCATTTACTCTCTCATTTGTTTCTGGAGACAGAATTGAAAAGGATGGGGAAATAAGGTAATTTATTGCGCCAAGCCCGAGTTCTAAATGCAATTTCATCAATACATTTGAATGCAGATCATCGAGAAAAATATCCTTTAACCTTGGTAATTTCTCTACATCCAATTTGTCCAACAATTCTATTTCGTTCATTTTGAAAAAACCCTTGTTCGAGATTAAATACTATCATTCATTCTCCAAAAAAGCAATATTTTTTTGAGAATTTGACAAGGAATATAAAAAGTAAAATAATAATTTTTCATGAAAAAAGAGGAGAGAAATTACATCCTTTTAAAAAATTTTGTATTTGCAAGAGAAATTAATCTATTTGGAGTCGCTGATATTGCTGAAATAAAAAATGAGTTTCTTTTGGATAAGGAAACAATAGATGGATTTGATAAAGCAATTTCCCTTGGCTTTAAATTAAATTATTCTATTCTTGAAGAAATTCAAAATAAACCAACTAAATTATATTATCATCATTACAGGCAGGTGAACTTTCTTTTAGACAGGGTTTCTTTAAGTTTATCCTCCTTTATAGAGAGAATGGGTTATAGAGCTCTTCCAATTCCAGCTTCTCAAATAATAGATTGGGAGAAACAGAGAGCACATTTATCTCATAAAAAAATTGGGATGCTTGCAGGTCTTGGTTGGATTGGAAGAAATAATCTTCTAGTAAATCCTGAAATAGGAGCACGTTTTAGATTGGTAACAGTTTTGACTGACATGCCCTTAAAAATAGATAAACCTATAAAATATGATTGCGGTAAATGCAAAGCTTGTATTTCTGTTTGTCCTGCGAACGCAATCAAAGAACAGAAAGAGAATTTTGATCATTTAGCTTGCTTTGAGAAACTTAAAGAATTTAGAAAAGAAGGAATTTCAAATCAATACATATGTGGGATATGTGTGAAATGCTGTAAAGGACTCGAAAAGTAATTATTTTTTAGACTTTGATAATAAAATTTCCTTTCTTCTAAGTAAATGCTGAGCATAAACAGAGTCAAATCCACCCATTTTTTCTTTTACAATCTGAAGCTGGGCCTCAATTTCTTCTAAAGTCATTCTATTTATTTTTTTCTTCTTTTTTTGCTGAGGTTGCGGGGTTTCTTCTTTAGCTTCTTTAACTTCTTTAGTTTCTTTAGCTTTTTCAACTTCTTGAATTTCTTTTTGTTCTTCAGTTGTCACTTTTTCTTGTTCTCCCATTTTTTCCTCCTTAGATTAATCTTATAAATTTTTAATTAGATATTTGTCAAGTCTTGATAGCTTTAAACTATTATAGTATTATCAAAAGCTAATGTATTTGATTTATACCATTATTTTATTTTTTCTTTTATTAATCTATTTTCCTTATTTTTTAATAAAAAATAAGTTTATAAGAAAGTTTTCAATTAATCTGAAATATAGGCTTGGTAAAGATATCCCAGAAAATAAAGAAAACAGATTGAGTTTATGGTTTCATGCAGTTTCGGTTGGCGAAACACTTTCAATTCAAAATCTTATCTCTAATATAAAAAAAAGCCATCCAGACTGGCAAATATATTTATCAACTCTGACTCCCACAGGTTTTGAGGTTGCAAATAAGAAGATAAAAGCTGATAACATTTTCTTTTTTCCTTTAGATTTTCCGTGTATAATTAAAAAATATTTCCAAAAAATAAAGCCAAAATTGCTAATTTTAACTGAATCTGAATTCTGGCCAAATCTTTTAAGAGAGGCGGGTAAATCAGGTATTAAGGTATTGGTTATTAATGGTCGGATTTCTGATAGTTCATTTAAAAAATATTATTTCTCTCGTTTTCTATTTAGAAAAGTGCTGGCAAATGTTTCTCTATTTCTTGTTCAGACCACGAGGGACAAAGAGAAATTAGAAAAAATAGGAATTGAATCAGACAAAATTATTGTTTCAGGAAATTTGAAAGCCGATATTTCTATCAAAGAATTTACTCCTCAAGAGATTGAAGAGTTGAAATATAAATTCGGGATAGATAATTCTAAAAAAGTTATTGTTGCGGGGAGCACTTTAAAAGGTGAGGAAGAGAGAATATTGAATGCATTTATTGAAGCTCGAAAGTCTAATGAGAACCTTTTTTTAATACTGGCCCCAAGACATCCGGAAAGATTTAATGAAGTAGAAAAATTAGTCAAGAAATATCCATTGAAATATATACGTAAATCATGCTTTAAAAAAAGAAAAAAATGGGATATAATGTTACTTGATACTCTCGGAGAATTAGTAAACTTTTATGCTATTTGTAATTTAGCATTTGTGGGAGGAAGTCTGGTGCCAAAAGGGGGCCATAATATTTTAGAACCCGCTTTTTTCAAAAAACCTGTTTTCTTTGGACCTCATTATAAAAATTTTCAAGATATTGCCGAGAAATTTTTGGCAAGTGGAGGAGCTCGAATAGTTAGAAATGAGAAGGATTTAATTGAAGCATTTTCTAGAATAGGGACAGAAGAATATATAGAAATGGGCGAAAGGGCATATGAAATTTTGAGTTCATTAAGAGGAGCTACTAAAATAACCCTTAAATATATACAAAAATTTATAAATTTATAAAAAATGACAATTTTTAGAGGTGTAATATGATAAAAATTTCAACCAAAGGTCGATATGGAACAAGGGCAATTATAGACTTGGCAATACATTACAGTAATAGACCTGTCCTTCTAAAAGATGTGGCTAAAAGAGAAGAAATTCCGATAAGATATCTTGAGCAAATTGTTATACCATTGAAAGTAGCTGGTCTTGTTAAAAGTGTGAGGGGAGCAAAGGGTGGATATAAACTTGCTCGTGCTCCTGAAGAAATTAAATTGAGTGAAGTTATTAATGCATTAGAAGGACCGTGTTGTCTTGTCGAATGTGTTAGTGATCCGGATTATTGTGATAGAATTGAAATATGTCCTGCTCATGAAGTATGGAAAATTGCAACAGAAAATCTGAGGAAATTATTTGATAGCATTACAATAAAGGATTTGGTAAGGATAGCAAAAGAGAAGAGAAGTAAAAAAGCATCAAGCTTGTAAAATCTGGTCTTAAATTATTAAAAATTTATGAAAAAGGGAAAGGTAATTTTATTAATAAATCCTTGGATTTTTGACTTTACAGCATATGATTTTTGGCTAAAACCTCTTGGTCTTTTATACATAGCAGGAATACTGAAAAAATATACAGATTTCAAATTGTTTTTTATTGATTGTCTTGATAGAACTCATCCTCTTTTACCAAAAAAATTAAAAAGCAAACCAGATGGTAGGGGGCCCTTTTTTAAAGAAGAAATCCAGAAACCTGAAATTTTAAAAGATATTCCGAGAAAATATTCTAAATATGGAATAACAGTAGAAATCTTTCAATATGAATTAAATAAAGTAAAAAATCCTGATTTGATATTAATAACTTCTGGAATGACATATTGGTATCCTGGAGTTCAATTTACAATAGAACTTCTTAGGAAAAGATTTAAAAATGTTCCAATTATATTGGGTGGAATATATGCAACATTAATGCCGGAGCATGCAAGAAAGCATTCAGGAGCAGATATTGTGGTTGAGGGTCCAGGCGAGAATAAAATTTTATCCCTTATAGAAGATATAATTGGTGTAAAAGTAGAAAAAGTTTACTTCAATAGTCTAGATGAAATTCCATATCCCAGCTATGAACTTCTTACAGAAAAGAAATACCTTCCTGTGTTAACTTCACGGGGGTGCCCTTTCAGGTGCACTTTTTGTGCTTCATATTTATTAAATAAATCCTTTTATCAAAGAGAACCTGAAAAAGTTGTTGGAGAATTGCAGTATTATTATTCTAATTTTAATACAATTCATTTTGCCTTTTATGATGATGCTCTTCTATTTAATAGGGAAAAACATATTAAGCCAATATTAAAAAGAATTCTGGAATTGAAATTACCTATTTTCTTTCACACACCAAATGGTTTGCACGCAAGGGAAATAGATTTTGAATTAGCTTGTCTTTTGAAAAAATCAGGTTTTAAAACAGTTAGATTGAGTCTTGAGTCTTCAAAGGAAGAATTGTTGAAACAAGTTAGTCCTAAAGTTACTCTCGAAGAATTTGAAAATGCATTAAAAAATTTAGAAAAAGCTGGCTATAAGAGGAACGAGATAGAGGTCTATATAATTGTAGGGCTTCCTGAGCAGAAAAAAGAGGATATTGAAGAGAGTATTTATTATGTTTATGAACATGGAGCAAAATCAAGGCTTGCGTATTTTTCCCCAGTTCCAGGAACTCTTGAATGGAAGAGAATGGTCGAGGCAGGAGTGCTATCCGCGGACTCTGATCCCTTGTTACATAATAAACTCGCATTTTCATATATAATAAGAACAATTCCACCTGAAGAGTTTGAGTATCTTAAAAATTTATCATTTAATTTAAATTCAAAATTGGATAATACTGGTTCATTGAAAGTCTCATCCTCAGGAATCTAAAATGCACTGGATTGGAAGAATAATCCTTTTGCTATTCTCTATATTTTTTCTCACTTTTATTTTTTCAAATATAAAAGAAAAAGAAAAAAGAGCTTTAAAGCTTAGCATAATATTCTTTCTTTTTCTTGTTGCTGTATTGGTAAGTTCTTTCTTTTTTTCAGCTTATATCCAGAAAATAATCTCTTTAATGAGTGTGATTTTGTTTATTATCTTTATAATCTTATCTCTTATTCCATTTGAGAAAAAAGGAGATATTAAGGTTTATAAAATAGAAAGAGTGGACGAAAGAGATGTAATTTTTGCAAGAGATGATTTAAAAGTTGGCAGTAAAAATTATGAAGAATATTATAGAAATCATCCAGAAAGAAAAAAAATAGATGATAGAATAAGAAAGTTACCACCTCTTTTAGAGCTAGGTTCTCTTTTTTATAATCCTCTACAGTCGAAGCTTGCAAGCTCCGAGTTTGATTTTTTAGAAGCTCAATTGAATCTCGTTAACGGAGAAGTTAGTAAGGAGAGAATAGATTTAAAAGCAGATGAAGCCTCAAGTCTTATAAAGAGGATAGCAAAGTATCTTGGTGCAAAGCTTGTGGGAATATGTGAAGTAAATAAAAATTTTTATTACACACATGTAGGAAGGGGCCCCGAACCATATGGGAAAAAGATTAATTTAAATCATCGCTATGGAATTGTATTTGCTGTGGAAATGTCTTTTGATAAAATTCTTAATGCGCCCTTCCCTCCTGTTATTATAGAAACAGGTAAACGATATGTTGAAGTAGCTAAAATTTCAATTATTCTGGCTAATTATATCCGTTCTCTGGGATATTCTGCTCGTGCTCACATTGCTGGAAGTAATTATCAGGCTATACTCCCCCCGCTTGGTTATCTTGCTGGTTTAGGTGAACTTGGCAGGCTTGGAATATTAATTACACCTCAATATGGGCCAAGAGTAAGACTAGGATTAGTGACTACAGATCTTCCCCTGATCCCTGATGGCAAAAAGATTTTTGGTGTTCAAAATTTCTGTGAGAAATGCCTTAAATGTGCTCTTAACTGTCCATCGCAGGCAATCGAATATGGGAAGAAAATAAAAGTAAGAGGAGTTGAAAAATGGCCTTTAAAAGCAGAAAAATGTTACCAATTTTGGAAAAAGATCGGGACCGACTGTGCTATCTGTGTTCGTGTTTGTCCATATAGTAGGCCTAATAGCTTATTACACAATTTAATTCGTTCAGGTGTAAGAATGTCTTCATTTTTAAGATATATTTTCATAAAAGCAGACTTTTTCTTTTATGGAAAAAAAATTCCAAGAGAATGGTAATCACAATTCTATTGAAGAAATTAAAGAGGGATTGTGGAACAGATTTTTAATGCTTTTTTTATTTTTTTCCAAAAAATTCTTGACTGCTTTAAATCCAAGATATTTTCCTGCGCGGGGTGGGAGATTTAAATCAATATTTCCTATAGTATAAAATTTAATCAATTCTTCAAAGGAAAATTTTCCAGAGCAATAAATATTTCTTAAATAGTTTTCGTTTTTTAAACACCAATTATATAAATCCTTGGTGAAGAGAAAATGCTCATAAATTCTATAATCTGGAAATACTGTAAAAGAAAAGTAAGTGCCAATCCCCTCTGATATAAGCAATTCTTTTATCTTTTCCCCAAAACTTATTTTTTCTCTGTTGATATTTATTAAATAATGAGCATATTCGTGTGCAAATAATAATTTTAACAGTTTAAAATCTTTGAATCTCTCAAGCCCGAAACATATTACAGGTCTTCCTTTAAATTTAATAACAAAGGCATCAGGACTAAAGAATCCAAAGAAAAGATATATTTCAGGAGGTTGAGGGGGAGGGGCTAGTTTTTTACATTTTATGAAGGCATCTTCTATTATTTTTTCAGGAGGATTTAGGGATATAAAATTTTTAATTAAAGAATAGTCAGAAATTTTTATAGATTCGACTCTATTTTTTAAACTCGAAAAATTTAAAAATGGAAAATAGGAAAAATAATTATCTAAAAATTCTTTATTAGGTGAATAATACAGTTTTAAATAGCCATCCCATTTAGAAGGAAAGTGTTGAATATTATCAAGAAATTTAAAAAAGTCTTTATATAATGAATTAATTTTTAACATCTATTCTATTAAAAAATATTTTTAATTAAAGAGCAATATTGATTTGTAGGAATTCTATGTTTATATTAATAAAGAAATGGAGGTTAAAAAATGAAAAGGAAATTTATTTTAGGAAGCATGGTTTTAGCTTTATTAGTATTTTCTTTTTCATTTCTGCATTCAGACGAATTTATATTTCCAAGATATCCTGCACCGTCTCCTGATGGTAAGGTAATTGTTTTCTCCTATGATGGGGATTTATGGAAAGTTTCTGTAAATGGTGGAGAAGCTCAGAGGCTAACAGTTCATCAGGCCTATGATTATCTTCCTCAATGGTCTCCTGATGGAAAAGAAATCGCTTTCAGTTCGAATCGCTATGGAAATGATGATATTTTTGTAATACCATCAGAAGGAGGATTGCCTATAAGATTAACTTATTTTTCAAATCCTGATCGTTTATGGGATTGGAGCCCTGATGGGAAGAGATTGATATTTTCTTCTCGCAGAAATTTTTATTATCATAGATTGCCTGTACTCTATCAGATAGACAGAGAAGGAGGAACACCATTTGAACTTGTTCCAACATATGCAGATCAGGGGAAAATATCGCCGGATGGTAAATGGTTGGTATTTGTTAGAGGAAGAATTAATTGGGCTCGGAAGCATTATAGAGGAAGTGGAAATACTGATATATGGCTTTATAATTTTGAAACAAGAAAATATATCCAATTAACGAATCATCTTGGAAATGATTATTTTCCGTTATGGGGACCTGATAGTAAAACTATTTATTATGTCACAGATGAAGATGGAACGTTTAATCTCTGGGAAATTAATATTTTCAATAAAGATAGAAAACAATTAACTTTTTTCAAAGATGACGGAGTAAGATTCCCAAATATTTCAAGAAACGGAGAAGTAATTGCATATGAGCAAGGAGATTCTATTTGGTGTTACTTTACAAAATCAGGAGAAAACAAAAAATTGGTTATACATGGTCCGATTGATTACAAGATAAATCCTATTGAAAAGAGGACTTTCACCTCTGAAGCAACTGAAATGCAGGTTTCTCCTAATGGAAAAGAAATTGCATTTGTTGTTAGGGGCGAGATTTTTGTAATGAGCGAAGAAGGGGGTAAAGCGAATAGAATTACAGATAACCCAGCCCGTGATTATCAGATAAACTGGTCACCTGATGAGAAAAGTCTTGTTTTTGTATCTGATAGGGAGGGCAATAAGGATATATATCTGGTCAGGTCAGCTTCTCCTGATGAGAAAAGATTAAGTAAATGTTTAAAAAAGGAAATAATTCAATTAACAAAAACAAAAGAGAATGAGCATTTACCGAAATTTTCTCCAGATGGAGAGAAAATAGCATTTATTAGAGGGAATGGTGATTTGTGGATTATGGATAAAGATGGGAGGAATCAGAAAAGAATTTTGAAGGGATGGGCTACTCCCGATTATTCATGGTCTCCGGATAGTAGATGGATTGCCTTTTCAAGAGATGACAATGAATTTAATACTGATGTTTTTATTATACCTGCAGAGGGCGGTGAACCAATAAATATAAGCCAGCATCCAGACGATGATGTTCATCCAGTATGGTCTAAAGATGGAAGGAAATTAGCTTTCTTTTCAAGAAGAATCGGGAACACCTATGATATATGGTTTGTTTTTCTAAGAAAAATAGATGATGAGAAAAGTAAGGAAGAATGGGAAGAAGAGGAAAAGTTGAAAAAAGATAAAGGGAAAGAAGAAAAAAGGGTCACTGTTAGTATAGATTTCAAGAATATTCATAAAAGACTAAGAAGAGTTACAAGTCTTCCTGGAGATGAGACAGGGATTGTATTTTCTCCAGATGGGAAGACTTTTGCATTTCAGGCTGATGCAAAAGGGAAAAGAGATTTGTGGATAGTGAAATGGGATGGTTCGGGTTTAAAACAACTTACAATAGGTGGGGTAAACCCGACCTTTATAACATGGAGTAAAGACGGGAAGAAAATATATTTTCTAAAAAGAGGAGGAACTATTACATCTGTTTCTATTAATAGTGGAAGATTAAAAACCATAAACTTTAAGGCTAAGATGGTTATTAATTATCCTGCTGAAAAGCTTCAAATGTTTGATGAAGCATGGCAGACATTGAATGATAGATTTTATGATCCAAATTTTCACGGAGTTGATTGGAAGAAAATGAGAGAAAAATATAGACCTCTTGCCTCTAAGACACTGACACGAGAGGATTTTCATGATGTTATACGCTTAATGCTTGGAGAATTGAATGCCTCGCATTTAGGAATAAGTGCTCCTCGACCCCGAAATGCAGTTACAACTGGAATGTTGGGATTAAGATTTGATCCTGATTACAAAGGAAGAGGTCTAAAAGTGAAAAGTGTTTTACCAGATGGTCCTTGTGATAAAGAGAGAGCTCGAGTTTATCCTGGTGAAATATTGATTTCAATTGATGGAAAGACAATAGAAAAAAATACAAATATACATCAATTATTAAATGATAAGGTCGGAGAAAAAGTCGAAATAGAGGTGATTGGCAGAAATGGGAAGAGAAGAAGTTTAATAGTAAAGCCAATTAATTATTTTCAATTCCTCCAGAAGGAATATGATAGATGGGTTGAAGAGAAAAGAGCGCTTGTTGAAAAATTAAGTAATGGAAAGTTGGGTTATATTCATATTCAGGCAATGAATGAGCCAAGTCTTGAAAGATTTGAGATGGAATTGTATTCTGCTGCTCATGGCAAGGAAGGGCTTGTAATAGATGTGAGAAATAATGGTGGTGGTTGGACAACTGATTATCTGTTAGCAATTCTTTCTCCTAAGCCTCATGCTATAACAGTTCCAAGGGATGGAGAAAAAGGTTATCCTCAGGATAGACGTCCACTTTATGCTTGGACAAAGCCTATTATTGTGTTGTGTAATGAATATTCCTACAGTAATGCTGAAATATTCTCTCATGCAATTAAAACTCTTAAGAGAGGAAAGGTAGTTGGTCAAGCAACCTCAGGTTCAGTAATTAGCACCGGTGGGATAACTTTAATTGATGGAAGTCGATTCAGGGTTCCATACAGGGGTTGGTACGTAATTACAACCGGAAAGAACATGGAAGGTAATGGATGTATTCCTGATATTATTGTCCCAGACTTTCCACAGGATGTAGCAAATGGAGTTGATCGTCAACTCGAGAGAGCTGTAAAAGAATTACTAAAAGAAATAAAGAGCTAACTTAAAACTTCGAAAGCTTTATTATTGTCACTGGTTTTAAATATTAAGAGAACTTCTCCTTTGCCAGAAGAACTTCCATAGCAGTATTCAATTTGAACTACAGCATTTTCGAGTAAAAGAGCTATTTCTGAAGCAACTCCAATTCTTTCTCTCACAAGAGTTGAAATTACTTCATTTCTTTTTACATTAAAGCCAGCTGCTTTTAAGGATTTTTCAGCCTTGTCATTGTCGTTTGTAACGAGCAAGAATGTAATATTTTTTCCCTCTGGACGGGCACAAAATGCTCTCAGATTAACTCCTGCATTCGCTAATGTTCCTAGTATTCTTCCAGCAGTACCAATTATCCTTGGTGCATTTATTTCCAATTCTGTTTCTTTAGTTACTTTTAACAATTTTTTCTACCTCCATTCTAAGTAAAACTAAAAACTTAAAATGAAAAACTAAAAATTACAATTAAAAATTTAAAATTATCTTTCTTCCATAACCAAATCATTTTAAAAGTTAGAGTATTAGCATGCAATCTCCATAACTATAAAATCTATATTTTCGTTTAATCGCTTCTTTATAAGCTTTTTTAATTAATTTAATGCCTTCTTCAGGATTCTGAGAAGCAAAAGCTGAAACCAGCATTAAAAGTGTGGATTTAGGTAAATGGAAATTGGTAAGAAGTGCATCTACTACCTTGAACTTATATCCAGGATAGATAAAGAGCTCGGTTTTGTTAAAACCTGGTTCAAGATAGTTATCTTTCCATGCACTTTCAAGGGCTCTTACTGTTGTTGTACCGACTGCTATAATCCTTCTCTTATCTTTTTTAGCGAGATTTATTTTATTTGCAACCTCTTCTTTAATATGAAAATATTCCTCTCCCATTTTATGCTCTTCAATTTTTTTAGTCTTCACAGGTCTGAATGTAGCTTCGCCTACATGAAGAGTTATTTCTAATACCTCAACCCCTTTTTCCTTAATTTTATCAATAACTTTAGGAGTGAAATGAAGTCCTGCAGTTGGTGCTGCAATTGAACCTTCTTCTTTTGCGTAAATTGTTTGATAGCGATTCAAATCAAATTCTTTATATTTAATCGCTTCCTCGTTTTTTCTTTTAATATATGGTGGTAAAGGTGCAAATCCTATTTTTCTGATTAAATTTATTAAATCATTTCCTTTTCTATTAAACTGAATTAATCTCTTTCCATAATCATTAATTCTTATTATTTCTCCTTCAAGTCCCTCGCTAAATTTTATTTTCTTCCCTGTCTTTACTTTCCGAGCAGGATGAAAAATTCCTTCCCAAGTATCTTCATTGATTTTTTTTGTTAATAAACAATCTATAAAACTTCCATTCAAAGAACCTATTAATCTTGCTGGAATTACTTTTGAGTTATTGATTATTAACAGGTCTCCCTCCTTTAAATATTCAGGGAGATTTCTAAAATGAGAGTGTATTATTTTACATTCTCTTCTTATCAGAATGAGTAACCTTGACTGATCCCTATCAGGCAAGGGAAATCGAGCAATAAGTTCCTTTGGTAGATTATAGTCAAATAGACTTAAATCTATCATTTTTAAAAATTAAAACAGTTTTTTTTGCTTCGGGTTATTATAGGGTATTCCGAAATGTTCATAAGCTTTTGCTGTAGCTTTTCTTCCCTTGGGTGTTCTATCTATAAATCCAGATTGAATTAAAAAAGGTTCATATATAGATTCGATGGTTTCCTTCTCTTCATTTATTGCGGCTGCAATTGCTTTAATGCCTACTGGACCTCCATTAAATTTTTTGATAATTGTAAGGAGGATTTTTCTATCAATTTCATCAAAACCGCAGGAATCCACTTCAAGCATTTCAAGTGCTGCAAGAGCAACTTCTTTATTTATTTTTCCATCACCCATGACTTGTGCATAATCCCTAATTCTTCTCAATAATCGATTTGCAATTCTTGGAGTTCCTCGAGAACGAAGAGCAATTTCTTTTGCACCAAGGCTGTCGATTTCAACTTTCAAGATCGATGCTGACCTTTTTATAATTAATTCGAGCTCTTCTGGGGTGTAAAAACCAATTCTAAAAATTATACCAAATCTGCTCCTCAAAGGAGGAGTAATCATTCCAGCACGGGTTGTAGCCCCGATTAAAGTAAATCTTAATAGAGCGAGTTTTAAAGTTCTTGCATTTGGTCCTTGGCCAATTACTATATCCAATTTAAAATCTTCCATTGCAGGATAGAGGATTTCCTCCACTGATGGGTGGAGGCGATGGATTTCGTCTATGAAGAGTATGGATTTATCTTGAAGATTCGTTAGAATTGCAGCTAAATCTCCTGCTTTTTCAATTACTGGTCCTGATGTTGCCTTAATTGGAACACCAAGTTCCTTTGCTATTAAATGGGCAAGAGTAGTTTTTCCAAGTCCGGGTGGACCGTAAAGAAGGACATGATCTAAGTGTTCATTTCTCTTTTTTGCGGCTTCAATAAATATTTTCAAATTTTTTTTGATATTTTCTTGACCTATAAATTCATTTAATGATCGGGGTCTTAATTTATCTTCAAAGATTGTGTCTTCGCTGGTTTTTATAGGAGTAGCTAATCTTGTCATTTTTTATAATTTTGATAATTTTTTCAAACTTTCCTGAAATAATTTTTCGAATTCAGTCCCTTTTGGGAAAGAATTGATTGTATCATCAACTATTTTCTCAACCTCTTTTCTTTTGAATCCTAAGTTTATTAAAGCAGAAATAATTTCCTCTTTTTCTTTTGATTCAGGACTTGTTAGAACCCTTTTTTTCTCTTCAAATTTTTCTTGAAGTTCAAGGGCAATCCTTAAGGCTGTTTTTCTTCCTATGCCAGGTATTGCAGTTAATCGAGTAAAATCATTTTTCCTAATAGCTTCTTCAAGCTCTTCGGGTCCAAGTCCTGAAAGAATGTTTAGAGCCAGCTTGGGACCAATTCCAGAGATTGATATAAGCTTTGTAAAAATCTCTTTTTCCTCCTTTGTAAAAAAACCAAATAAAGAAATGCAGTCATCCCTTAAATGAGTATAAATAAAAAGTTCAACCGGCTCCTTAAAATTTCCTATTTTTGAATAGGTTGACAAAGGAATAAATACTTGGTAGCCAACACCTCCCACGTCAATTGTAACTTCGTTTGGAGATTTGTCCAGAAGAATACCTTTTAAAAAAGAAATCATTTTTACTTATTTTTAATTTTCTCAAGAAAACTTATTGAATTTAAGTGACAGAGAGCAATGGCCAGTGCATCAGTAACATCCTTTTCAATCTCTTTATTCTCAATTCCTATCAAATTAAAAACCATCTCTTTTACCTGAGTTTTTCCAGCTCTTCCATATCCCGTGACTGCCTTTTTTACTTCAAGGGGAGAATATTCAAAAATTGGACATTCATGAGTCGCTAATACAGATAAAATCACTCCTCTTACCCCACCAAGTACAATTGCTGTTTTTACATTTTGTGCATAAAACAAATTTTCCAGAGCAGCTGCTTCAGGATTATATTTTGAAACTATTTCTTCAAGACACTCTTTTATTTCTCTTAATTTTTCTGCAAGAGAAAGATTCGTTTTCGGTCTTATTGTTCCATAGTCAATAATTTCATATTTATTATCTTTCAATTCAATAATACCAAAACCAGTTGCTTTAGTACCTGGATCTATTCCAATTACTTTCATTTATTTATGGGATGTTCATTCGTTTGCTGCAAATCTGGAAATTTCCTCTTCTTCAATATCAAAATTGGACCATACTTTTTTTACATCATCATGGTCTTCCAAGGCTGATAATAGTTTTAACAATTGTTCAGCCTCTTTACCCTGAAGTTTCACATAGTTTTGAGGGATAAAGGCAAGACTTGAGGTCGCAATGGAAATATTGTTTCTTTTGATAGCATCCACTACTGAGTCGAATTTTTCAGGCGGAGTGAAAACTTCCCAATTACTCCCGTCATCTCTCATATCCTCTGCCCCGCTTTCAAGGATTATTTCAAGAAGTTTGTCCTCTGATACTTTGCTTTTTTCAATGACTATATAACCTTTGCGAGAAAACAACCAGGAAACACACCCAGGCTCTCCAAGCCGACCGCCATATTTTGTAAAAATATGCCTTAATTCTGCAACAGTCCTATTTTTATTGTCAGTAAGTGCTTCTACAAAAATTGCAACACCTCCAGGTCCGTATCCTTCATAGAAAACTTCTTCGTACTGGGCTCCTTCGATTTCACCAGTTCCTCTTTGTATTGCTCTTTTAATATTTTCAGCAGGCATATTGACACTTTTTGCATCTTCTATAGCTTTTCTAAGTCTTGGATTAGCTTCTGGATCTCCACCTCCTATCCGAGCTGCAACGACGATTTCTCTTATAACCTTTGTAAAAATTTTTCCTCTTTTTGCGTCTTGAGCTGCTTTTTTATGTCTTATAGAATGCCATTTGGAATGCCCTGACATCCCTCATCTCCTTTTAATTTTTTCAAGAATTTTAACACAATTTAATTTATTATGCAAATAGCTAACTATTTTGAAGTCTGTTAGAAATATATTTGCAATAAGGCAGAAAATCTTGTTTGTTTTTCTATCTTTACAGGATTCTCAAAGATAAAATAAGAAGAATTAATTTGAATCTTTAAAAAATGCTTATGGATAAAATAATTTATTCCCGTAGTTAATTCTTGTTTGGTATCCTTGTCTCTCTGAGTACTTGGATTTAGGAAAGAATATCTGAATACAATCTCAAATTTTTTAGAAAACAAATAACCAGTCTGGATTCTGAAGCCAAAGGCTTGAATATTTTTAATCTCTGGTTTTTCAGGATTGATATTCCTAAAATGAACATCCCCTTCAAATGAGAAACCTTTATATTTAACTCCTATATCACCTGTTATTTGAAGTATATCACTTTTTAAATTACCAATTTCTTTTCTGACTGAGGAGGCAAGTTTTTTTCGGTCGTCTATATTTTCTCTTGATGGATCAAAATTAGGAAAATATAGAATTCCTAAGCCAATTGCTAATTTTCTCTTCTTTGGAAAATCCAATGAAGATTGTGAATAGGAAAATTTTCCATTTGGTGTGAACATGATTCTGCCTGCATAGAGAAACTTGTTGTCGAGATTCTTTGTGTTTTTACCCGATCCATTGAACACTCCTATGCTATATTCAATTCTTTCAGAAATGTTTCCATCAACTGAAAAGCCTATATCCCTTCCAACACTGAATTCTTCATTCGTTATAGAACGGTCTATCAATTGAAGGTATGCAGAAGATGTGAGATATTCCCTATTGAATGGGACTTTGAATTGCCCGATTTTAGGGTGCAATTCTTTAAAAATAGAAAAATCTATTATCAAATCTCTAAGAGAAATTTGGGATTTCTCCATCTGAAGCTGAATTTTATAATTGATCCAGGAATAAAAGGCATTTCCACTAAAATAAATTCTTGCTCTCTTTATTTGAAAACTTCTCTGAGAAGGTTTTAAGCCATTATAAATATTGTAAAATGTCAAAAATTGAATGCGATTTTTCAGTTTTAGAGAAAAACTACCATCTTTAGTTTTAATATAAAATCCGTTTTGATAACCGCTTTCTATCTCCATAGAATAAATATAAGATGAGGATATGATTATCCATATACTGAGAAATAAAATCTTAGAAATTTTCATCATTGCCTCCTAAGAACATTAAAAATTAGCAGTTTTTGACAAAATTAGCAACTCCTTAATAAAAAAGTTTACTTTGACATAAAGTCTATATAATATTTGAAAAGGGAGGAGAGAGATGATTAAGTTTTCGGGTTTAAAAAGGGTTATAGGAATTTCATGTTTTATTATTTTGTTTTTGTTTTTTGAAGTTACATCTGTACCAGCTTCTGAGGATTTCTTTAAAACCTTAGACTCCTATATTGAAAAGGTTCGCAAAGAATGGGAAGTTCCAGGCTTGGCTGTGGCACTGGTTAAAGATAGGAAGATGATTTTTGCAAAAGGTTATGGTGTTCGTAAATTAGGAGAATATACACCAGTAACTCCAGAGACACTTTTTGGAATTGCCTCTAATACAAAGGCTTTTACTGCAGCTGCACTTGCAATTCTTGTTGACGAAGGAAAAATTAAATGGGATGATCCAGTTATTAAATATCTTCCAGATTTTTGTATGTATGATCCATATGTAACACGGGAAATCACTGTACGGGATTTGTTGACGCATCGCAGTGGTCTTGGGTTAGGAGCAGGAGACCTTCTCTACTGGCCTCAATCCACATATTCTCGGAAAGAAATAATCTATCGAGTGCGTTTTATCAAACCAGCTTTTAGTTTTCGAAGCAGATTTGCTTATTGCAACATTCTTTATATTGTGGCAGGAGAAATTATACCTGCAGTAACAGGAAAGACTTGGTCTGAGTTCATAAAAGAACGAATTTTTAAACCACTTGGTATGACTTTCAGTAACACGAGTATCAAGGAATTTTGTACAGGTGGCAATATTGCTTCTCCGCATACAAGATTTAATGGGCAAATTAAACCTATAGCTTATGAGAATTTGGATAGCATTGGTCCTGCAGGAGCTATTAATTCAAATGTAATTGATATGTCAAAATGGATTATTGTTCAACTCAATTCAGGACTAATTCGGAATACTAAAAGAGGACAAGTACGTTTATTCAGTGCCGATGCATCAAAAGAAATGTGGTTTCCTCAAACAATTATTCCAATTCGAGAATATCCACCTGAACTTTCCAAAATTAAGCCAAATTTTTTTGCATATGGCTTGGGATGGATGTTAAGAGATTATTATGGACACAAAATAGTTTACCATACAGGTTCTATTAGGGGTATGGTATCTAAGGTCACTCTCGTCCCTGATTTAAAATTAGGCATAGTTGTTCTTACAAATCAGGAAGCGAGACAAGCATATGAAGCAATTACTTATTATATATTGGATTATTATCTTGGTGTCTCTCCTATTGACTGGATTACTGCATTTAAACAAGCAGAGCAAAGAACTAAAAAAAGGATTGCTGAAATTGAGAAAAACCTACGTCTTAAAAGAGTCAAAAATACAAAACCTTCTCTTGATATTTCAAAATATACTGGTCGCTATATTGATCAATGGTATGGAGAAATGGTGATCGAGGAAATAAATAATAAGCTTGTAATGCGATTTCTACATACACCTGCTTTAGTAGGAGATTTGGAGCACTGGCATTATGATACCTTTATCGTGCGATGGAGAGATCGTAGTCTTAATGCTGATGCTTTTGTAACTTTTATACTCAATTATAAAGGAGAGGTTGAAGAGGTAAAAATGCTTCCTGTTTCGCCACTCACTGATTTCAGTTTTGATTTTCAAGACCTTCTTTTTAAACCCGTAGGAAAAAAGAGATAGTATAACTGCACTCCTGAGATTCTATCGGGAAAAGTATTGAAAGATAATTAATTGAAAAATATGATGATTTTATGTATTCTATGGGAAGAAGCGTGTGTAATTCAACTGAATGAGATACAGGGGTGTGAAAGGGTTAAATTATTTTATGAACATGTTTCAGGATAATAATGGGTGAGAATATGGAGATATATCTCAAAAAGCAAAGAAAGATTTTAATAACTGGTGTTGGAGGACCAGCAGGAAAAGCATGTGTTCGTTTTTTTAAAGAAAAGGGATTTTATGTGGTAGGAATAGACATGAGAGAAGTAGAAACAGAAGCAGACAATTTCAAAAAAGTTCCTCCTGCATTAGATCCCGCATACATTTCTTGTTTACTCTCTTTAATAAAAGAATTCAATATCTCGCTATTGATACCTACTGTAACTGAAGAGTTGGTATTTGTGGCACGAATAAAAGAAGAATTTGAGAAATTGGGGTGTTGTATTTTTATCTCTTCCCCAGAAATCGCTGAAATAGCAAATGATAAATTTTTGACTGCCAAATTTTTAGAGGAAAAAGGAATTCCAGTGCCTAAAACAGTTCTTCAAGAAAGTTTAAAGTCTTTAAATGCTCTAACCGATATTTTTAAATTTCCAATACTTTCTAAACCTCGATTTGGAAGAGGGGGGAGAGGAGTGAAGATATATTATTCTGAAAAGGATTTACTTGAAGAAGAGAGAGAAGGTCTTGTTTTTCAAGAATTCATTCCAGGCGACGAGTATAATCCCAATCTTTTCGTTTTTCCAGAATCAAGTGTGCTGGTAAATGTAACTTTAAAAAAAACGGCATTGAAAAATGGAATTTTTGGGAATGCCCTTTCAGTTATAAGAGAAAATAATCCCAAAATCTCTGAGATTTCTAAAGAAGTAGGAGAGATTATGAGACTCCAAGGACCGATTGATATTGATCTAAGATTAAGAGCGGATAATGCGCCTGTGATACTTGAGGTAAATGCTCGAGTTGGAGCTAATGTATTGGAAGCACCTGAAGTTTTGGAAACATTACTTGAAAAATGGTTTGAAATTTCAAGATAATGATAATAGTATAATTTTTCGCTTTAAATTACGATTGGAGTAATTATGAGAAAAAAAATTTTATTACTGGTTGCTTTAAATTTGTTTTTAAGCCAATTTCTTCTTTCCAAAGATGTTCTGCAAGAATATTATAAACAGGCTCAGGAGGCTTTAAAGAATAAAAATCTTATTAAAGCGGAGAATCTTTTTCAGTATCTCATCTCACAAGACCCTGAAAATTCGATTTATCATGTGGGATTGGCAGAGACTTATAAGTTGAAAGGAGAGTTTGAACACGCAATTGTAGAGTATAAAAGGGCTCTCGAGCTTAAAAAAGAAAAAGATTTATCAATTATGAACAACATAGCAACTCTATACAAATGGATTAGAAAATATAAGGAGTCCGCATCCTGGTTAAATAAGATACTTGAAATTGATCCCGCACATAAAGAGTCCCTTCAGGATATGGAAAATCTTAGATTAAGAAGAGGCCTTCATTTCGAAATAAACTCCGGAGGATGGGAGGTGGATTATACAAAGAAGGGTTATGACATGCGATTATTCGTGGGCAAGATAGATTGGATTGATATTTATATTGGATACTCTAAGGCTGAAAGAATTTTCTATGAAAGGGAAGAACTTTTCGCTAAATTCTATTTTTTTCCCAAATATACAACTTACTTGAAGTTGGAATTTCAGGATAAAAATTATGATTATCCAAATAATCCTGATCCTGATAGCACTTCTTATGACCATACCCCAGGTATTGAGATAGAAGTTTCGCATATAATTAATTCAAAATATAAATTGTCAATTTTATATAAATTTTTTAATCCAAATTTTTACTGGGATGAATTTATGAGGGCATATAATCATAAAATAGAGGGAAGATTTTCTTCCAAATGGTTTGATTTATTGGAAACCGAAGTTTTTTTTGCTTTGTTAAGAGACCCGGATTCAGCTACTTTTACTGTAAATAAGAATTTAAGAAAAGTTGCGAGATTTGATTATAAGACGAGATTTTTATTAGGGGGAAATATTCAAATTTCAACAGAGACATTCGAGACAGAAATAAAATACATTCCAAATCGAGATCTTGATGATTCATTAAGTTATTCCTTTTTCTTTAACATAGAAAAAGAAATAATAAATAAAAGTATATCTTTTCCTGTCATAATAAGAATGGATTATATTTATGACAAATATTCTCAATATAGTTATTTAAGTGGAAAAAGTTCAAAGGTTTATATGTTTACCTTAATAGGTGAACCTTTTTCTTTCTTGAGATTAAAATTTGGGGGAAAATTTCTTATCAGGCCTCAGAGAAATGAATTTGGATTCTTTATCGGTTTAGTTTATAAATTAAAACTGTGATGAGAAAAATCTTTCCAGCTGTAACTATAATTTTATTAATTATTTTTAACTTTTCCTGGTCTCAAAAATATCTTCAGGAATATGAAGAAGGTTATAAGTTATTTAAAGAAAAAAAATATATTCAGGCAAAAGAATATCTTGAAAAAGTTCTTCTTAATAATCCAACTCATATTCCTTCATTAAAGCTCCTTGCAGAGATTTACACTCGTCTGAATAGATATGAGGAAGCTATTTTTCATTATAAGAGGGTTCTTTTGATTAATCCTTTAGATATCAATACAAAAATAAATTTAGGATATGTATATGCATGGAGTGGAAAATACGACCGTTCAATTGCAATTTTTAAGGAAGTTATAGAAGAGGAACCAGAAAATATAGCTGCGAAAAAGGGACTGGCTACTGTTCTTAGATGGGCTCATCGTTTTGAAGAGGCGGAAAATATATATTTAGAAATTTTAAAGAAAGATTCTGAAAATATTGATGCTTTGATGGGATTAGCAAAAGTATATTCATTTTTGGGAAGATTCTCAATAGCCCTGAACTTAATAGAAAAAGCAATAAGAATTTCTCCGGATAATTCTGAATTATATAAAGCAAAAGGTGAAATACTTGCTTGGCAAAATCGCTTTCAAGAAGCAGAAATAATTTATCGAAAGGCTCTTACTCTAAATCCAAGAGATCCAGAAATATATCACAATTTAGGAAATCTATATAGCTGGAGTAAAAAATTTCCAAAAGCAATATTAGCTTATGAGAAAGCTTATCAGCTTGCTCCTTCAAATACAACCTCCCTTCTTGAAATGGCAAAAGTTTATTTGCAGTGGAATAAAATTTCCCACGCAAAAAAAGTTTTACTTAAAATTTTAAAAATTGATTCAAAAAATGCTCAAGCGCTCAAGCTTCTTCAAGAAATAAAGCAGAAATCAAAGTGGAATATTAAACAAATTATAGATAAATTCATAGAACCTGTTTTTTTCATTCTAATCCTTTTTTTGGTTCTAATTTATTATTATAAGAAAAAACATATACTTAAAAGAAGAAATAAATTCTATCAAATTTTTATTCAATTTTTACTCCCATTTCTTTTATTTATAACTATGGGTGGTTTTGCTCTATTTAATTTTGTAGAAATGATCCAGCCATATGCGGATTTCTATATAAAAATTTTAAAGCTAATTATTATTGGTATTCTTGCAATAAGCTTTTATATTTTAGCTCGTTTCGGAAGTTCTCCAAAACAGAGGAAAAACGTAATTTTAGCAATTGGAGCACATCCAGATGATATTGAGTTAGGATGTGGTGGAACTCTTGCAAAGTTTAAAGATCAGGGCAGTAAAATTTATGGGATTATTTTTTCTTCAGGAGAAAAGGGAGTTAAAGCCCTAAAAGGAAAAGAAAAAAGAAAAAAGGAAGCTTATAAAGTTGCAAGGTATCTTGGTTTTGATTATTTATGGATTTGCGAATTCAAGGATACAGAATTGCAAGAGAACATTCCTCAAATGGTTAAAGAAATTGAAGATAGAATTAGACAACTTAAACCCGATATAGTTTTTACACATTCTCCAGAGGATATACATCAAGATCATAGAGCTGTATTTGAAGCAACAAAAATTGCTTCAAGAGAAAATGTATCTCTTCTTTGTTATGAGGATGTGAGGACTTCTCACGAATTTATTCCCAATTTTTTTGTAGATATTGAAGATTATATCGACGATAAATTAAAATTAATTAAATTTCATAAATCACAAAGAAAAAAGCAGTATATGGATTTAGAGTGTATAAAAGGGAGAGCAGCTCATAGAGGATTACAGGCGGGAGTAAAATATGCTGAAGCATTTTATGTTTATAAAATAGTAGAAAAATAATGAAAGTTCTACTAAGCCTATTTTATGCATTTGGATTGATTGCATTCATACTTGGTCTTCAAAGTCTTTTTTTCTTTCCTTTAACATTAATTTATGAAGTTTGGAAATTCAGATTTTTTAAAAAAAGAGGAAGGAACTTTACTCCATCTATTAGCGTTATTGTTCCTGCTTTTAATGAGGAAGATACTATACGAGAATGTGTTGAGTCAATTCTACGATCAGATTATCCAGAGTTCGAAGTGATTGTTGTGAATGATGGCTCAACAGATGGTACAGAAAAGGTTATCAAGGATTTAATAGATTCAAAAAAAATTATGTATATAAAAAAACAGAATGAGGGAAAGGCGAGTGCTCTAAATAAAGGAATTGAAATTGCAAAAGGGGAAATAATAGTTTATACAGATGCTGATAGTATATTTCTTCCAGACACCTTAAGAAATTTGGCTCGCTGGTTTATTGACCCTAAAATTCATGCCGTTTGTGGTAATGACACCCCGCTTTCCCCAAAGTCTCCAATACAAAAGTTACTAGTAATTACAACTCATATTGGAACAGGTTTCGTTAGAAGAGCCTTAAGTATTATTTCTTCTTTACATATCATTACAGGGAATTTAGGTGCTGTTAGAAAAGAGACTATTAAGTCAGTAGGAGGGTTTATTACCATCTGGGGAGAGGATTTAGAATTCACTTTCCGGCTTCAAAAAGCGAGAAAAAGGATTATTTATGACTCCTCTCCAATGGTTCTTGCAGAATGCCCGGGTAATCTTAAAAGTCTTTGGAAACAAAGAGTCAGATGGCTGAGAAGCTATATTAAAGTATGCACCATGCATAAAGATATTTTTTTCAATCCAAAATATGCTCCATTCTCTTTCTATCTTCCATTAAACTTTGCATCATTAGTTATAGTCCCTATTCTGCAGCTCCTTACCTTTATTATGCTTCCTTTCTTTCTGAGAAATGGGGATATAAGCTTCAGTAATATATGGAGTATATTAGCTTACACAGGTTTAATTTTTTTCTTCATTGTTTCAACCTATAGCTGTATTTTGGATAAAAGTTTCAAAGATCTTCGTTTTCTCCTCCCTTATGGACTTTTAATCCTTCCACTTTCTTATTTCTACAATTTTGTTGTTATTTATTCCCTTTTCAAGGAAATAAAAAGGGCAGAAGAAAGGTGGGAAAAACTAGAGAGGAAAAAAACAGCTGAAGTCCGGCCACTTGAGAAGACATTAATAGCTTCATTTGTAAGTATATTTCTGATTTTAATAATCTCAATATTTATATATTCGATTTATAGAGGACATAAGACCTCTTTCAGCCCTATAAAAATTTCTCCTAAATCAATATTCGCTATTTCAACACATTTCGATGCATGGGCCGATTGGAGAAAAGCAATCGATTCAGTAATTAATAGCCCTGGTAAAGAATTTATTAATATGATAGGAGTAGGGGCAGGGAGAGCTGAATGGACTTATTTCAAATGGAAGGCACATAGAGAAAGCTGGAGCAATCATCAGAAAGGAACAGACAGAGATTTATTGCTTCAGGCAATAAAATATTTTCATAAAGAAGGTTGGCCAGTAATTGCAATAGTAGATTTCTATGCTCCAAATTATGTTAAAAAGCATCCAGAAAAAGCTGCTACGGGATTTAATGGGATAAAAAGCTCAAAACAGGTGTGTTTTTTGGAACTTGTTGAGGGCGAATATGGGAAACTAATGCTGGAAATGATAGAATATTTGGCAAAAGAATATCCGATTAAAGCAATCAATCTTACAGAATTAAACTATTATTCATATTGTTATGACAGTAGATGCTTAAAATCTTATACTAATTTTACAGGAAGAAAAGAATGGCCAAAGCATTTTTTAACTAAAAAAATATTAAGAGAACACCCGAGTATTGGAGAGTGGAAGTCATATATGATGTCCAAATTCATAAAGAGAGTTTCCAATATTGTGCATAAATATAAGAAGGAGCTTTATGTTGATGTCCCTGTGAGCTGGAGAAATTTTCATAATAATGCAAAGGAATATGGATTGGATTATAACTTAATTCTTGCTCATGCAGATAAAATAATAATCTGGAATTATTTTTACCTTAAAGGGAAAAGTCCTGAAATTTCCCGTCAATTATCAGAATATCTTGTAAAAAATTTCGATTCTAGAAAAATAATAATGTCGATTGGTCTGTGGGGGAAAAGGGAGCATGTTTCCCCTAATGAAATGGCTATAGCGATTTTTCAGACTTTAAAGGGAGGAACTACTAATTTATGGATTACTCCAAATCATCTTTTAACTCGCGGACATTGGATTAAAATGAGAGAAATTTTAAATTTAAGAAGTTCTGGAAATTTCTAAAAAGCTTAAAATTTATTTATTCCTCGTATCTTTTAATTTTAAAAATATCAATCATTTCATTTTCCTTTCCTAAAAGTTATGTTAATATCATTCTTTCAAATGAGGATATTAGCACTTGACAAAAAAAAAATTATACTATAATAAATAAGCGAAAATGAAGAATATTGGAGTATTCATTTGTCATTGCGGAATTAATATAGCAGGAACAGTGGATGTAAAAAGGCTTGCTGAAGAGGTAACCGAGTTTGACGATGTTAAAATGGCGATTGACTATGTATATATGTGTTCGGACCCTGGTCAGAATTTAATTAAAGAAAAGATTAAAGAGCAGGAATTAAATAAAGTCATTATAGCATGTTGTTCTCCTTCTCTCCATGAAGTTACTTTCCGTAACACAGTTCAATCTGTTGGACTGAATCCATATCAGTGTGAAATTGCTAATATAAGAGAACAGTGTAGTTGGGTTCATGCAGATAAACAAAAAGCGACGCAAAAAGCAAAGGAAATTATTGCTGCTGTAATTGAAAAAATAAAATTAAATGAATCTCTTTCGCCAATAAAGGTTCCAGTAATAAAAAGAGCTCTTATAATTGGTGGAGGGGTAAGTGGAATTCATGCAGCTCTAAGCATAGCATATAATGGTTATGAAGTAGTTTTGGTTGAGCGAGAAGCTTCAATTGGTGGGCACATGGCAGAACTTTCAGAGACTTATTTAACTCAGGAATGCTCTCCTTGTCTCTTATCATCTAAGATTGTTGAAGTTCAAAATCATCCTTTAATAACAATTCTTACTAATTCAGAAATAGAAGAACTTGATGGTTATGTAGGAAATTTCAAAGTGAAAATAAAAACTAAAGCTACTTTTGTGGACCAAGAGAAATGTGATGGTTGTGGGATATGTGTGGAAAAATGCCCTGTCTCTATCCCCTGGCAATCAGAGGAGATTTCTGGTAAAACTCGTGCTATATATATTCCATATCCTCAGACTATAGGAAATAAAGCAGTAATTGATAAAAAAATCTGTAAATATTTCACCGAAGGATGTACTAAGTGTAAAGAAGCCTGTCCAAAAAATGCTATTAATTTTAAACAAACAGACAAAATTAGAGAGGAAGCAGTGGGATCAATAATAGTGGCAACTGGTTACAGTCTTTATCCGAAAGAAAAACTGGGTGAATATGGCTATGGAAGGTATAAAGATGTTATAGATGGGCTACAATTTGAGAGACTAATCTCAGTTTGGGGGCAGCAAAATCGAGAAATAAGAAGACCATCAGATGGTAAAATACCTCGAGAAGTTGTATTTATTCAATGTGTAGGATCTCGAGATCCAGAACATGGAGTTCCATATTGTTCAAAAATTTGCTGTATGTATGTGGCAAAGCATGCAAAACTTTATAAGCAAGCAGTACCTGAAGGGCAAGCCTATATTTTTTATATAGATGTAAGAGCAGGAGGAAAGGGTTATGATGAATTCGTGCAAAATGCTATAGAAGAAGACGGACTTTATTATATAAGAGGGAAAGTTTCAAAAATTTTTCAAGAGAATGGAAAGATTATCGTGTGGGGTGTTGATACACTTGCTGGGAGACAAATTGAAATTGCAGCTGATCTTGTTGTTTTGGCCACTGCAATTATTCCAAGTAAAGGTGCAAAAGAATTAGCTAATAAACTAAAAATTTCTTCGGATGAATATGGTTTCTTTTCCGAAGTTCATCCAAAGCTTAGACCTGTAGAAAGTCCTACTCCAGGCATTTATCTTGCGGGTTGTGCCCAAGCTCCAAGAGATATCCCGGAGTCAGTTTCTCATGCATTAGGTGCAGCGAGTAAAGTTGCAGGTCTATTTTCAGAAGATTTACTTTCTCATGAGCCAATAGTTGTATGGGTAGATGAAGATTTGTGTAAGGCTTGTGGAATTTGTGTTGAAGTATGTCCTTATAAAGCAAGAGAAATTGATAAATGGAAAAAAATAGCAAAAGTTATTGAAGTTCTTTGTCAAGGATGTGGAGCGTGTGTAACTGCATGTCCAAATAGTGCCACTCAACAGCGAAATCTTACTTCTAAACAAGTATTTAATATGATAGATGCAGCAATTTCTATTAAATAAATAAAAATGATTATAATTAATGGCAATAATTTATTAAATTTAGTTCAAAAGGAAAGCGGTCAGGATATTCAAGCATGTTATTATTGTCATAAATGTGTAGTTGGTTGTCCTGTTTCTAAATATATGGATATCCCTCCCAATGCCATACTTCGAATGATTCAATACGGAGAAAAAGAAAAGATTTTAAAGAGCGCTACAATTTGGTTATGTACAGCATGTGAAACTTGTGGAACTCGGTGCCCTAATAATATAGATATTGCTAAAGTAATGGATGTTTTAAAGCAAATGGCAGTTAAAGAAGGGGTAAAAGGTAAAGAGAAGACTATTCAAATAATGCACAAAGCATTTTTAGCTGGCATAGAAAAACGAGGTCGAATGCATGAATTGAGTTTAATAAGAGACTTAAAATTGAGAAGTGGAGGTTTATTTAAAGATATAAAATTAGGAATTAAAATGTTTCAACTAGGAAAATTTTCCATTTTTCCTGAAAAGGTAAGAAACGTTAAAGAAATAAAAAAGATTTTTAAAAAAATTCGGAGTATTGAATGATTTATTCGTATTATCCTGGTTGTTCTTTACATGGAAGTGCAAAGGAATACAACCATTCGACTAAGGCTGTTTGCGAGAAGTTGGGGGTCGAGTTGAGAGAGCTTCCTGATTGGATATGTTGTGGAGCATCTTCTGGACATAGTTTGAATAAAATCCTTGAAATAGTATTACCTGCTCAGAATCTGAAAATTGCAGAAAAAATTGGTCATGATTTAGTCGTTCCTTGTGCAGCTTGTTACAATCGATTAAAAGTAGCTAAAAATGAATTGAGAGAAAAGGAAGAAATTAGAAAGCAAATAAAAGATTTAATAAATTTTGATTTTCAGAATAATATTGAAATTTTGAATTTAATTGAATTAATAAAAAATCGAATTGGTTTAGAGACTATTCGTTCCAAAGTAGTTAAGCCCCTTAAAGGTTTAAAAGTTGCTTGCTATTATGGTTGTCTTCTTGTTAGACCTCCTACAATAATGGATTTTGATAATCCAGAACATCCAATGTCTCTTGATGAAATAATGAGGGTTATAGGAGCTGAACCAATTAATTGGTCATTTAAAACCGAGTGTTGTGGTGGGAGTTTATCTCTGTCCAGAGACGATATTGTTAAAAGTTTAGTAGGAAATATTATAAGAATGGCAGAAGAGGCTGGGGCTCATATTATAGTTACATTGTGTCCTTTATGTATGGAAAATCTTGATATACGCCAGCCTAATTACAATTTCCCTATTTTATATCTCACCGAACTTCTCGCTCTTGCTTTTAATTTAAAGGAGAGCGAGAATTTTATTACAAAACATATTGTTAATCCTCTGCCAGTTTTAGAGTCATTGGAGTTATTATAATGAAAGAGAAAAAAACAATTGGTTCTGTATTGGTTATAGGAGGTGGAATTGGAGGAATGCAGTCAGCCTTAGATTTAGCAGAATCTGGATTTAAAGTATACTTGCTTGATTCTGCGCCTGCAATTGGTGGAACAATGGCTGCATTAGACAAAACTTTTCCTACGAATGACTGTGCTATGTGTATTATGGCTCCGAAGTTAGTGGAATGCGCACGCCATTTAAACATTGAGATTATAACTTGGGCAGATGTGGAATCAGTTCAGGGAGAACCAGGAAATTTCAGAGTTACGTTGAGACATCGTCCTCGATATGTAGACTTAGACAAATGCACAGGATGCGGACTCTGTGCAGCTAATTGTCCAGTCAGAAATGTTCCCCATTTTGAACAAGATAGTATACCAGAACCAGAATTTAAAAAAGAAGATTTCGAAAAGATAACTGAAATACTAAACAAGCATAGAGAAGATAGAAGCTCTCTTGTTGCAATACTTCAGGATGTTAATGAAGAATTTAGATATTTACCAGAAGATATATTAAAGTTTATTTCAATAAAATTTGGAATACCGTTAAGTGAAATATATAATATGGCAACATTTTATAAAGCCTTTAGTTTGAAACCAAGAGGAAAACATGTAATTTCGGTTTGTCTTGGTACTGCCTGTCACGTTCGAGGTGCACCAAGAATTTTGGAAGAAATCAAAAGAATATTGAATATCAAAGAAGGAGAGACCACAGAAGATAGATTGTTTACTTTGGAAACTGTAAACTGCCTTGGAGCTTGTGCCTTGGGTCCAATAGTTGTTGTTGATAATAAATATCACGGGCAAATGACCATAAGAAAGACGAGTAAACTTATTGAAAGGATAAAAGAAACGGAAAAGTAAAAATGGAGAGAAAAAAATTAAAAGGTATTGCTGAATTAAAGAAATTAAGAGAAGAACTAAAAAAGACATATAAACCAATAAAGCAGTGGATAACTGTTTGTAGTGGAACAGGATGTCAGGCTTATGGCTGTAAAGATGTAACCAAAGCTTTTGAAGAAGAAATTAAAGCTCAAAATTTACAGGATGAAATAGGTTTGAGAACAACAGGTTGTCATGGATTCTGCGAAAGAGGACCTATAGTGGTCATTCATCCAGAAGGAGCATTCTATCAGAAGGTGCAGCCAAAGGATGCTAAAGAAATTATAACCCAAACAATAATAAATAAGAAAATTATAGACCGGTTTCTTTATGTTGATCCTTTAACTGGGAAGAAAATCACTTTAGAAAAAGAAGTTCCATTTTATAAAAAACAAATGAGGCTAATTTTTGGAATGAATGGATTAATAGATCCAACTAAAATTGAAGATTATATAGCAATTGGAGGGTATGAAGCATTAGGAAAAGTTTTAAGCAGCATGAAACAAAAACAAGTCATAGAAGAAGTTAAAAAATCAGGTTTAAGAGGAAGAGGTGGAGCTGGGTTCCCAACTGGTAAAAAATGGGAAATTTGCAAAAATGCAAAGGGTAATCCTAAATATATAATATGCAATTGTGACGAAGGTGACCCAGGTGCTTATATGGATAGAAGTTTATTGGAAGGTAATCCTCATTTAGTAATAGAAGGAATGATTATTGGCGCATATGCTATAGGAGCTTCAAAAGGTTATATATATGTTAGAGCAGAATATCCATTAGCTGTGCATAATGCCTCAATTGCTTTAAAACAAGCAAAAGAATATGGATTACTTGGGAAAAATATTTTGGGCTTTAATTTTGACTTTGAGATCGAAATTAGTAAAGGAGCTGGAGCTTTTGTCTCTGGAGAAGAAACTGCACTTATAGCTGCAATTGAGGGAAGACCTCCTGAGCCAAGGCTAAGACCTCCATTTCCAGCAGAAAGTGGACTATGGGGCAAACCGACTAATATAAATAATGTTGAAACATGGGCAAATGTTCCTTTTATTATAAATAAAGGGGCGGAATGGTATTCAAAAATAGGAACTAATGGGAGTAAAGGAACAAAAATATTTTCCCTTGTTGGAAAGATCAATAATACAGGATTAGTGGAAGTTCCTATGGGAATGACTTTGAGAGAAATAATTTATGAGATTGGAGGGGGTATCCCTGGAGGAAAAGAGTTTAAAGCTGTGCAAACAGGAGGTCCTTCAGGAGGATGTATTCCAAAACAACTTTTAGATTTACCAATTGATTTTGAAAGCTTAACACAAGCAGGCTCAATGATGGGGTCAGGTGGAATGATTGTAATGGATGAAAATACATGCATGGTTGATGTAGCTAGGTATTTTCTTGATTTTTTAAGGGGCGAATCATGTGGAAAATGTACTTCGTGTAGGGAAGGAATTCAAATAATGTATGAAATTTTGGTCAATATATGCGAAGGTAAAGGTAAACCAGAAGATATTGAACTCTTAAAAGAAATTGCAGAGGCAGTTAAAGATGCCTCATTATGTGGACTCGGCAAAACAGCATCTAATCCTGTTTTAAGTACATTACGTTACTTTATGGATGAATATAAAGCTCATATATATTCAAAAAAATGTCCAGCAGGTGTATGTAAGGAATTGATAATTTATAGGATTGATAAGGAAAAGTGTACTGGATGTATGGTGTGTTTGAGAAGTTGTTCAGTAAATGCAATAAGTGGTGAAAAACAAAAACCGCACGAAATAAATATAGAAAAATGTATTAAATGTGGTTCTTGTTTTGAAGTTTGTAGATTCAATGCAGTAATAATTGAGTAAATAGAAAGGTTATTAAGAAATGGTTAATATAATAATTAATAATCAAAAAATTAAAATAGAAGAAGGAAAAACTATTTTAGAAGCTGCTGAAAAGGCAGGAATAAGCATACCAACTTTATGTTATCATAAAGCTTTGAGTCCATATGGAGCTTGCCGTATATGTTTAGTCGAAATCGTTGGAGGGGGGAGACCGGGACTAGTTGCTTCTTGCCAATATCCTGTTAAAGAAGGTCTGGTTATAGAAACTGATACAGAAAGAGTACGTAAAACGAGAAAGATAATGCTTGAATTAATATTAGCTCGAAATCCAAATTTTGAAAGGGCAAAAGAAATTGCAAGAGAATATGGAATAATAAAGAGTAGGATAGAAAAAAAGGAGAAAGATGATTGTATTCTTTGTGGACTTTGTGTTCGAATTTGTAAAGAACGCATGGGACAGAGTGTATTAAGTTTTATAAATCGCGGATATGAAAGAAAAATCGGTAGCCCATTTGATAAAAAGTCTCCTATATGTATGGGTTGTGGGGCTTGTGCTTTCATATGTCCAACTGGTGCTATTAAATCTGAAGCTTTTTGTGAGAAGGATTTAATTCCCTTATTGTCTGAGTTTGAAAAGGGTATGGGCACAAGACCTGTAATAAATATTCTGTATCCTCAAGCAGTCCCAAATGCACCTGTAATTGATAAAGAACACTGCATTTACTTTAATAAGGAAAAATGCCAAATTTGTAAAGCTGTATGTGAAGCAGATGCTATTGATTATACAATGGAAGAGAAGAAAGGATATCTTGATGTGGGTGCTATAATTTTTAGCCCAGGTTTTGACCTTTTTGACCCACATTTGAAAGGAGAGTATGGATACGGCATTTACAAGAATGTAATAACGAGTAGACAATTTGAACGTCTATTAAGTGCTTCTGGTCCATCTCAAGGTGAGATTATTAGACCTTCGGATGGAAAACATCCAAAAAAAATCGCTTTCATTTCATGCGTGGGTTCAAGAGATATTGTTTGTGGAAATGAGTATTGCTCTTCAGTTTGTTGTATGTATTCAACTAAGGAAGCTATTATTGCAAAAGAGCATGACCCAGAAATAGAGGCCACTATTTTCTATATGGATATTCGTGCTTTTGGAAAAGGATTTGAGCGATATTTTAACAGTGCAAGGGATAATTATGGTATTCGTTATATTAAATGCATGCCTTCCAAAATAATAGAATTGCAACAATCAAAGAATTTGAGAATAACTTATAGAAATGATAATAATTCATTTGTAGAAGAAGAATTTGATTTAGTAGTATTAGCAACAGGTATGAAGCCTTCCGAGGAAGTGAAAAAATTAGCTTCTAAATTAGGTTTAGAACTTAATGAATATGGTTTTTGTGAAAAAACAGATTTCTTTCCTACCCAAACAAAAACCCCAGGGATTTTTATTTGTGGTGCAATTGGTGAACCGAAGGATATTCCAGAGACAATTGTGGAAGCAAGTAGCGCAGCTGCAGAAGCATCGAAATTATTATCTCAAGCCCGAGGTACATTGATATCTAAAAAAGAATATCCGGAGGAAAAACCTTTTATTGATGAAGAGCCTCGAATTGGAGTTTTTATTTGTCACTGTGGACGAAATATTGGGGGTGTTATTGATGTACCAAAAGTTGTTGAATATGCTCGTAGTTTACCGTATGTAGTTTTTGCTGAGGAATATTTATATACATGTTCTCAAGATTCTTTAGAAAAAATCAAAGAAGAAATTAAAAGACAAAACCTTACTCGTGTAGTAGTAGCCTCATGTACTCCCACTACTCATGCTCCTCTTTTTAGAGATACTATTCGTGAGGCTGGGCTTAATCCATATTTATTTGAAATGGCAAGTATTAGAGAACATTGCTCTTGGGTACATATGAAAGAACCGGGAAAGGCTACTGAAAAAGCGAAGGAACTTGTTGCTATGGCAGTAGCAAAGGCTGCTCTGCTTTCTCCAATCAGACAAGTATCGGTGGAAGTTAATAAAGATGGATTGATTATAGGAGGAGGAATAACAGGAATGATTACTGCGATTTCATTGGCTGATCAAGGTTTTGATGTTCATCTTATAGAAAAAACAAATCAATTAGGAGGACATGCAAATAATTTGTATTTTACAATAGATGGAAAGAATATTCAGGAATTTCTTAAAAGAATAATTGAGAAAGTTGAAAAGCATGAACGAATTCATGTGTATTTGAATGCTGAAGTGAAAGAAATCTCTGGTTATCTTGGTAATTACAAAACAATAATTCACTTGAAAGATGAAAATAAATCTATGGAATTACTTCATGGAATCATTGTAATTGCTACAGGTGCAAAAGAATATAAACCAACTGAATATTTCTACGGAAAGAATCCTAATGTTATTACACAAACAGAATTTGAGAAGAAATTAGTTAAAAAGGATATTTCAGGTCTTAATAAAGTTGTTATGATTCAATGCGTTGGCTCAAGAGATGAAGAGCACCCCTATTGCAGTCGAATTTGCTGTTCTCATGCTATAAAGAATGCATTGAAATTAAAGGAAATAAATCCAGAGGCCCAGATTATAATACTCTATCGTGATATACGTACTTATGGATTTCGAGAAAAATATTATTTGGAAGCAAGAAGAAAAGGGGTACTCTTTATTCAGTACAATGAAAAAGAAAAGCCAAAAGTGAATGAAGTGAATGGAAAATTACAGGTTAAAGTTAATGACCCGGTAATTGGTGAGGAAGTAATTTTTGAGCCTGATTTACTTGTTCTTAGCGCTGGAATTTACGCAGATAATGAAGAGCTAAGTCAAACTTTAAAATTACCGTTAACAGAAGATGGATTTTTTATGGAAGCTCACGCTAAAATACGTCCTTTAGATTTCACGACTGATGGTATATTTGTTGCTGGATTAGCTCATTCACCCAGAACTATTGAAGAGTCAATTGCTCAAGCTAATGGTGCATCAATAAGGGCTGTTTCAATACTATCTAAGGACAAAATTTTAGCTAAAGCTGAAATACCTAAGGTTAATGAAAAATGGTGTTCTGGATGTGGTATTTGTGAGGAAGTATGTCCATATAATGCTCGGAAGGTGGATCCTGAGACAAAGATAGCTGAAGTAATAGAGGTTTTATGTCAGGCCTGTGGAGCTTGTGCAATGGCATGTCCAAATGGAGTTTCTCAACAAAGATATTTTGAAATGAAAGAGATATTTGCTATAATAGATACTGCTTTAGGTTAATATGGAGAGAAAGATGGAATTTGAACCAAAAATTATAGCATTTGTATGTAATTGGTGTACATATGCAGCTGCGGATTTGGCTGGGACCTCAAGAATTCAATATCCTCCAAATGTCCGCATTATACGCTTAATGTGCAGTGGAGCTGTAGACCCCATTTATATTCTTAAAGCTTTATTAGATGGTGCAGATGGAGTTTTAATAGGAGGATGTCACCCTGGCGACTGTCATTATCAAAATGGAAATTATAAAGCAAGACGTCGTTTTGCTATTTTAAGAACAATTTTAAGGGATTTAGGAATCCCGGATGAAAGGGTTAGATTAGAATGGATTAGTGCAAGCGAAGGAAAGAAGTTTGCAGATACGATTACAAATATGGTAGAAGAATTAAAAAAGCTTGGTCCCAGTCCATTTAAAACTATGTGGGAAATTTAAAAAATTTAATATAAATTAAAAAAAGGAGTAATAAATGATTATACCTTTAAAGGATGGTGATATAGAGGAGACTCTAAACAAATTCTTTAAAGATATTTTAGAAAAAAAAATCGTTGATGCTCTATTTATTCCTCAGTCGATTTTTTCTGGAAGAAGTTATGCTTATACTTTAGTTAAAGACCCATCTAAAATTAAAAACGTTCAACCCTTTTTACCAATTTTAATGAATAATGGTGCGAAGTTGATTTCCTCGCTCACTTTCTGGGATCCTAAGCAGAAAATAGGTGCAGTGTTGAGGTCTTGTGAAATTCGAGGTGTTATAGAACTTGCTAAATTTAAACAAATTACTCTTGACCGACTTTTTCTTATAGGGGTTGATTGTTTAGGAACGATGGAAATAGAGGACTTTGAGAAAGTTCTAAATAGCAAGGAAGGGTTTAAATTGGAGAAATTTCTCTCTGATTTAATTTCTGGTGCTCCGGTTAATATAAGAAAAGCTTGTCAGATTTGTTCTTCTCCTGTTCCACAAAATGTATTAATGAATTTGGGATTTATTGGAGTTGACATTAAAAAAGAAATTTTTATACATACTTCTGATGAATTAGCTCAGGAGCTTGGGATTGAGAAAAAGAGTAATCCTGATAAAAGAGAGGAAGTTCTATCACAAATTGTTGCAAAAAAGAAGAAACAACGAGATCAATTTCTTGCTGAATTAAGGAAAAAGTTTAAATCAATATCAGATTTATTAAATGAATTTGCTCGATGCAAGCGTTGTTATAATTGTAGAGTAGAATGTCCCATTTGTTATTGTAAAGAATGTGTTTTCCTGACGAATGTTTTTGAACATCGACCAGAACAATATTTAAAATGGGCGGAAAGAAAAGGACTCATAAAATTTCCATATGACACATTACTTTTCCACCTTACAAGATTAAATCATATTGCAGCTTCATGTATAAGTTGTGGCCAATGTAGTAGTGCTTGTCCCAATAATCTACCAGTCTTTGAACTCTTTCAACTTGTAGGAAATGATGTACAGAAATTGTTTGAGTATGAACCAGGAAATAATATCGATGAAAGACCCCCAATAATTACATTTAAAGAAGAACTTGAGCCTCTATAGGTTCTACAAGCCAACATAGGGGAAAATCTTAGAATTTCTTCTTGACAAAATATTCTATTTGTGCTGTACTAAAATGTAAAGATTCGCAAGAGGTCAACCACATGAGAATAGAACTCAATGGGGAAAAAATAAGAAATAATTTTGTAGCTAAAATTTCTGAAATTAGTGGACAGAATCTCCTTGCTTGTTATCAGTGTGGAAAGTGTTCCGCGGGTTGTCCATTGGTTTCCGAGATGGATATTTTGCCTAATCAAGTTATCCGTTTTGCGCAACTTGGGCTTATAGAAGAATTATTATCTTGTAAGTCTATCTGGATTTGTGCTTCTTGTTTAACATGCAATACCAGATGCCCTCGAGGAGTTAATATCGCTGAAGTAATGGAGGCAATTCGTTTAATCCTTCTTCGCAAAAATATTGATAATTTAAAAATCATAGAATTAAATGAAAAAAGAAGGGTAGAACTACCTCAAATAGCATTAGTAAGTAGTTTTAGAAAAAAAACAGCGTAATAATATGTTAATATTTAATAATTTATTTTTAGTGAGGATTAATAATGAAAATATCTTATTATCCAGGGTGCACTTTAAAGGTAAATGCAAAGAATTTTGAAGATTCAACTATAGCCAGTCTTAAAGAATTAGATGTGGAGCTTGAAGAACTCCCGCGATGGAATTGTTGCGGAACAGTTTATTCTCTTTCCACGGATGATTTAATTCATCACGTTGCTCCTATCCGTAATCTCCTCCGAGTAAAGGAACAAAATAATAATAAAGTAGTTACCCTTTGTGCGATGTGTTTTAATACTCTTAAAAGAGCAAATCTTAAAGTTAGAGAGGAACCCGATAGTCTCGAAAAAATAAATAATTTGATGTATTTAGAGAAGTTGAAGTATGAAGGAGATGTGGAAGTATTACATTTAATTGAGGTCTTGCGAAATGAGGTGGGTTTCTCAACATTGAGACAAAAAATCACTCGCCCTTTAAGAAATCTAAAGGTAGCTAGTTACTATGGCTGTCTATTAGTTAGACCAAGAGAAATAGGAATTGATGATCCAGAAAATCCTACAATTATGGAAGAATTGGTAAAAAATTTAGGAGGAGACCCCATTGATTTTCCCTATAAAACCGAATGTTGTGGAGCATATCAGACAGTGGATCATCCAGAAATAGTAATTAGTAGAACATATAGCATAATTTCTTCAGCTCAAGTAAATGGAGCAGAAGTTATAATGGTAAGTTGCCCTCTTTGTGCTTTTAATCTTGACCATCGCCAGAAAGAAACAAAACAGAAATATTTGGAATTTAGACCTATGCCAATTTTATATTTTACACAATTATTAGCAATTGCTTTAAATTGTCCTGAGAATGTATTAAAATTTGATTTGCATTATGTCGATCCCAAGCCTATTTTAAAAGAAAAAGGTTTAATTTAAAAATGATTTATTTTGGAGACTTAAAACCTAAAAAAGGTAAAATTCATATATTAAAAGATAGATGTAAGGGGTGTGGATTCTGTGTAGAATATTGCCCGAGAGATGTACTTGAATTGTCAGAGGAGTTTAATATTAAAGGGTATCACCCCCCGTATGTTAAGAATGAAGATGAATGCTGTTATTGTCAGCTTTGTGAGACTATATGCCCTGAATTTGCTATATTTGTAACCTTAAAAGAGGAGGAAAGAAAAAGTGAAAAAGATTACCGCAGACCCTAAGGGAGTTTTAACTGGAGTCCATTATTTGGATGGTGACTTTGCAATAGCTGAAGGCGCATTAGCAGCAGGGTGTCGTTTCTTTGCTGGGTATCCTATAACACCTTCAACTGAAGTTGCAGAAAGATTTGCAGAAAGAATTCCTTTAATTGGAGGAGTTTTTATACAAATGGAAGATGAGCTTGGTTCAATTGCTGCAGTAATTGGGGCTTCATGGGCTGGAGTTAAAGCTATGACTGTAACCTCAGGTCCTGGTTTCTCTCTCATGATGGAAAACATCGGTTTAGCAGCAATGATGGAAGTCCCGTGTGTAATTGCTAATGTGCAGAGAGGGGGGCCTTCAACCGGTTTACCAACATTACCCGGCCAGGGAGACATGATGCAGGTTAGATGGGGTTCCCATGGGGATTATGAAATTATTGCTCTTTCTCCTAATTCTCCACAAGAATGTTTCGACCTTACAATTGAAGCATTTAATCTTTCTGAAATGTATAGAGTCCCTGTTTTTATTATGACGGATGAATGTGTAGGACATATGCATGAAAGAGTTGTTATCCCGCCCCCTGAAGAAATTGAACTCATTGAAAGAAAATGGTATGAGGGACCAAAAGACAAGTATTTACCTTACAAACCTGATAAAGATATGATTCCATTTATGGTGAAAGCTGGAGATGGATATCGTTTCCATACTACAGGGTTAACTCATGATGAAAGAGGTTATCCTGTTATTAATGCAGAATGCCAAAATATTTTAGTCCCTCGTCTTGTTGAAAAAATAAAAAAGAATGCGGATAAAATTATAAAATTTGAAGAAGAGGAGACAGATACAGCAGAGGTTATAGTTATTTCATATGGAATAACTTCAAGAGTTGCTATTAAAGCAGTACAAGAAGCAAGAGAAAAAGGTATGAAAGTGGGAACTTTGAGATTGATTACCGTATGGCCTTTTCCTGAAAAACGAGTGAAAGAACTTGCTGAAAAAGTAAAAGCATTTATTGTCCCTGAAATTAATTATGGTCAGATTGTATTAGAAGTAGAACGCTGTGCTGGTGGAAAAGCTTCAGTTATTGGAGTGCCCCATTGCGGAGGCGGAGTCCATGATCCAGATATTATTTTTAATGCAATTAAGGAGGCTTTAAAATGAAGAAAGAAGTAGAGAGCGGGGAGAAAAACCCAATAGAAAGCTTTCTTAGAATGGATAGAATTCCTCATATATGGTGTCCTGGTTGTGGAATTGGGATTGTTGTAACTTCTTTTGTTGATGCGCTTCGGAAAAGTGATATTGATTTAGATAAGGTATGTGTTGTATCAGGAATTGGATGTACTGGAAGAGTAGCTGGTTATTTAAAATTAGATTCATTTCATACTACTCATGGCCGTGCTATTCCTTTTGCAACAGGACTAAAGCTTGCTAATCCTGAATTAAAAGTTGTTGTTTTCAGTGGAGATGGAGATTTAATTGCAATTGGTGGGAATCATTTTATTCATGCAGCCCGTAGAAATATGGATTTAGTTATAATATGTGTAAATAACTTCAACTATGCTATGACAGGTGGTCAATTAGGTCCTACAACTCCACTTGAGGCTAATCTCTCAACCGCTCCTTATGGTAATTTTGAATATCCATTTAATCTCCCATACCTTGCGGAAGCATGCGGTGCAACTTATGTTGCTCGATGGACTGCTCTTCACTTAAGAAGACTTTCAAAATCTATCCAAGAGGCTTTATCACATAAAGGTTTTTCCTTTATCGAAGTTATAACACCATGTGTAACTTTATATGCCAGAAGAAATCGCCTTGGTAGCGGACTGAATTTATTAAAATATTATCATGACAATTCTGAAATTCAACACGGAGCAGATACAAAGACTCTTGATATAAGTTTTCAAGGGAAACTTATTGTAGGAAAATTTGTAGAAAAGGAAAAACCTACGTTTCTTGATGCCATGAATCAACGTCTTAGTAGAGTTTTAGGAGATAAATACCAGTTATATGGGAGAATAAATGATGATAGAGATTAGATTTTCTGGTTTTGGTGGGCAAGGAATTATTAGATGTGGTTTAATCACAGGAAAAGCATTGGCACTTTTTGATAATAAACATGCAACCATGACTCAAAGTTTTGGACCAGAAGCGAGGGGCTCTGCCTGTAGTTCCCAACTTGTAGTTTCAGAGGATAAAGTTCTTTATCCTTACGTTACGAATCCTCATATACTGGTAGCAATGTCTCAAGATGCGTATGAAAAATATTATCCTGAACTGAGAGATGGAGGAACCCTTATAGTAGATGGAGATCTTGTTAAGGTTAAACCTGATAAAAGGAATATAAAAATTTATTCCATACCAGCAACACGTTTTGCAGAAGAACTAGGGAATAAAATAATTGCTAATCTCGTGATGCTTGGATTTTTTACTGCAGTTACTAAAATTGTTTCCCCAGATGCTATGAAAAAAGCACTCCCTGGATTAGTTCCAGACAGATTTCTAGATTTAAATTTGAAGGCATTTGATCGTGGATATGAATATGGAAAGCAAATATTAACTTCGCAAAAATGAAAATTGTTATTGATAATCAGTTATTAAACCTGGAGGAGAAATGAAAAGAATTGGAGTATTTATTTGCCATTGTGGTGTAAATATTGCAGGAACAGTTAATGTAAAAGAAGTATCCGAAGAACTTTCTAAATATAAAGGGGTTGTTCTATCTACAGATTATGTATATATGTGTTCAGATCCTGGACAAAAACTAATAATTGATTCTATAAAAAATCATAAATTAGAAGGAATTGTAATAGGATGTTGTTCTCCTAATCTCCATGAATCAACTTTTAGAAATGCGGTTAAGAAGGGAGGATTGAATCCATATCTATGTGAAATAGCAAATATTAGAGAACAATGTAGTTGGGTACACGTAGAAAAGGATGTAGCAACCACAAAAGCCATAAAGATCGTTAAAAGTATGGTGGAAAAGGCTTTAAGAAACAAACCTCTTCAGCCCATTAAAGTTCCAATTACAAAGAGGGCACTTGTTATAGGTGGTGGAATTAGTGGTATTCAAGCTACATTAGATATTGCAAATGGCGGATATGAAGTTATATTAGTGGAGAAGTCTCCATCAATAGGTGGACATATGATTCAGCTTTCTGAAACTTTTCCAACTCTTGACTGCTCACAATGTATTTTAACTCCAAAAATGGTAGAAGTATCCAGACATCCTAATATTAAACTAATGACATATTCTGAAGTTCAGGAAATTTCTGGTTTTGTTGGAAATTTCAAAGTTAAAATCTTAAAAAAAGCTCGGTATGTGAGAGAGGATAAATGTACACTATGCGGTGAGTGTACAAAGGTTTGTCCAATTGTAGTCCCAAATGAATTTGATTTAGGTTTAACTGGAAGAAGAGCTATATATATTCCTTTCCCTCAAGCGATTCCTCCTTCGTATACTATTGATCCAGAGGCTTGTCCAGGATTTTTTCCTATTGCTTGTGGAAAATGTGCAGATGTTTGTGAAGCAAATGCAATAGATTTTGATATGAAACCTGAAATTGTTGAAGAGGAAGTGGGAGCTATAGTTGTAGCTACAGGTTATGATTTATATAGTAAAGAAAAAATAGCAGAATATGGTTCTGGCAAATATCCGGATGTGATTGATGGGCTTCAATTCGAAAGACTCTTATCTGCTTCAGGACCAACTATGGGAAAGATTTTGAGACCTTCGGATCATAAGGAACCAAAAGAAGTTGTTTTTATTCAGTGTGCTGGTTCTCGGGACCCTGAGCTTCATAATGCATATTGTTCCAAAATTTGTTGTATGTATACTGCTAAACATGCCATGCTTTATAAACATCGAGTCCCAGATGGTCGTGCATATATTTTCTATATTGATGTTCGTTCAGCCGGAAAAGGATATGAAGAATTTGTTCAAAGAGCAGTAGAGGAGGATGGAGTTGTTTATCTTAGAGGTAAAGTTTCAAAAATATTCCAAGAAAATGGGAAAATTAAAGTATGGGGAGTAGATACTCTCACAGGTAAAGATGTTGAAATAGATGCTGATATGGTTGTATTAGCAATGGCTATAAAACCTTCTAAAGGTGCACAGGAATTAGCAAAAAAGCTTAAGATAGCAATAGATAGGGATGGATTTTTCTCCGAAGTTCATCCAAAATTAAGACCAGTAGAGAGTCCCACTGCAGGGGTTTTTCTTGCTGGAGCAGCTCAAGCACCTAAAGATATTCCGGAAGCAGTAGCTCAAGCAAGTGGAGCAGCAAGTAAAGTTTTAGCATTATTTTCTTCAGAACAGCTTTATCATGATCCAATAATAGCTGAAGTGAATGAAGAAATATGTAGTGGATGTAAACTTTGTATTTCAGTTTGTCCCTATGATGCTCGAGTTTATGATAAAGAAAAAAATATTGTAACAGTGAACGAGATTCTTTGCGAGGGTTGTGGAGCATGTGTATCAGCTTGTCCTTCAGGCGCAACCCAACAACACAATTTCACAGATGAACAAATTTGTTCTATGATAAATGCAATATTAAGTTAAAATGAGAAAAGAGATTTTTGAACCCAAAATAGTTTGTTTTGCGTGTAAGTGGTGTACTTCAGCAGGGGCTGATTTAGCAGGAACATTAAGATTTAAATACAAACCAAATGGAATAATTATAAAGATTATGTGTTCTTCTCGAGTAGATCCTCAGCATGTTTTATGGGCTTTTAAACAAAAAGCTGACGGAATATTAATAGGAGGATGCCATCCTGGTGACTGTCATTATCAAAATGGAAATCTTAAAACTATGCGCCGTGTCATGCTTTTGAAAAAATTATTAAATGATTTTGGAGTAGAGCCGGAAAGGCTTCATTTAGAGTGGATTTCTGCATCCGAAGGCAAAAAATTTGTAAAAACTATGGACAATTTTATTGAAAAAATTAGGAAACTTGGTCCCTTAAAATGAGAGATATGGAAAGTAAAAAGAAAGAAAAGAGGGGTATTGGAGGGTAGTCATGGAAGTAAAAAGAGAAATGGTAACCATTTATATTATGGGTAAAGCTTATAAAGTTCCTGCTGATGCTACAATTATGGGAGCTTTAGAGTATGCCGGTTATCAATTAAAAAGAGGAGCTGGATGCAGAGAAGGCTTCTGTGGAGCATGTGCAACTGTATATAGATTACCAAAAGATTACAAACTTTACACTGGTTTAGCTTGTTCAACCCTTGTTAAGGATGGAATGTATTTAACTCAGATTCCTTTTGTTCCTGCAGATAAACCAGTTTATGATATTAATAAACTTGAACCAACAGTTGTAACTTTTCAGAAAATTTATCCAGAAGTTTTTAGATGTGTAGCATGCAATACTTGTACAAAAGCTTGCCCACAAGATTTGGAAGTAATGGATTATATTCAAGCAATAATAAGAGGAGATATAGCTAAAGCAGCAGACCTTTCCTTTGATTGCATATGTTGTGGGTTATGTGCAATTCGCTGTCCTGCAGAAATTGTTCAATATAACGTGGGATTATTGGCAAGAAGACTTTACGGGAAATATTTGAACTCAAAGAGTAAGCAACTTGATAAAAGAATTGAGGAGATAAAACAAGGTAAATTCGATGAAGAAATTTCTAAATTGATGAAAATGAGTCGTGATGAACTTCAGAAAAAATATTATGAAAGAGACTTGGAAGCCCAGGTTGGAGACTAATATTTTTTTATGAACAAGGAAGATTTAGAAAATAAATATATGGAGGTTATTTAAAATGTATCCAGAATATATGAGAGAATCAATAAAAAAAGTTGAGCAAACTAGGCAGAAAAGGCTTGAACTTGCAAAATCAGGCAAAGAAGTTTATCCACCTATGAATGCAAAAGAAAGAGAAGAAGTTTTATATAAATTTCATCCTGATTATAGAGAAGGAGCTCGAAGAGTTGTAAGAGTAGGTCCAAATAAAGGAGAGAGTCTAACAACTGAGGTTGCTGATTTATTAGAAGCACATTCAAGAATAAAGCCTGAATTATTTGACTTGACAAATCCAGATTATGAAACAGATTTATTAATTATCGGAGGAGGTGGAGCAGGTTGTGCAGCTGCACTTACTGCTATAGAAGAAGGTGTGAATGTAATTATAGTTACCAAATTAAGACTTGGGGACGCAAATTCAATGATGTCTCAAGGAGGAATGCAGGCAGCTGTTAATCCTAATGATTCACCTACTATTCATTATTTAGATGCTATCGGAGGAGGACATTTTGATAATAAGCCCGAATTAGTTAAAGCCTTAGTAATTGATGCTCCAGAAGTTGTAAAGTGGCTTGAAGAACTTGGAGTAATGTGGGATAAATTGCCAGATGGTTCACTACAGACAATTCATGGAGGCGGAACTTCTAGGAGAAGAATGCTTTCATGCAGGGACTATACAGGAGCTGCAATAATGAGAACATTGATGGATGAAGTTAGGAATCATCCAGATAAAATAAAAGTAATTGAGTTTAATCCTGCTATTGAATTAATTATGGATGACAAAGGACAATGTGCTGGAGCAGTAATTTATAATTTAGAAACCGAAGAATATAGCACTATTAAAGCCAAAGCAACAATAATTGCAACAGGAGGATTTGGTCGTCTTCATATTAGAGGATTTGATACTACAAATCATTATGGTGCAACAGCTGATGGCGTTGTTATTGCCTATAGAGCAGGGGCAAAATTACTATATATGGATTCTGTTCAATATCATCCTACCGGAGCTGTTTTCCCAGAGCAAATAGCTGGTTTTTTAGTTACTGAAAAAATAAGAGGAGCAGGCGGACAACCAGTAAATAAGGATGGAGAACTTTTTGTTTTTCCAAGAGAACCAAGAGATGTTGAATCAGCTGCAATTATTAGAGAATGTGTGGAAAGAAAGAAGGGCGTTGTTACTCCAAGTGGAAGAGTTGGAGTATGGCTTGACTCTCCTTTGATCGACATGATTCATGGTGAAGGATTTATTAAAAAACAGTTTCCTGCAATGTACAGACAGTTTTATAGATACGGCATTGATATTACAAAAGAACCGATACTTGTTTATCCATCACTTCACTATCAAAATGGAGGAGTAGAAATTAATGAGAAATGTGAAACAAATATTCCTGGTTTATATGTAGCAGGAGAGGCCTCTGGTGGTGTTCATGGAAGAAATCGTCTAATGGGAAATTCTGTTCTGGATTATAATGTATTTGGAAGAAGAGCAGGGCGTTATGCTGCTGAATATGCTAAAAAAGTAAAATTAGGAAAGCTGACTTTAGAACATGTAAAAAAATACGAAAAAGAACTTGAAGAAGCTGGGATTAAAACAAACAGAATATCCCCAATTTTATTGCCACTTTATACACCTGAAGAAGTCAGAAAAAGACAGTTGACAGCCCACTATGAGGGAACTTTAAGGTAAAAATAAATATTTAAGTTCTGAAAAGACTAAAAAAGAGTTATTATTGTTCCTCAACGATTTTAGAAAAATCCGCTAATTTAAAGAATAGTCTCGATATTTCTTGAAGTAAGGCGATTCTATTTTCTCTTAGTTTTTTATCTTCTGTCATAACTAAAACTTTATCAAAGAAATTGTCAATAAATGGTCTGAGGCTTACTATAACTTCAAAGGTTTTCTCAAATTCACCTGACTTGATTAATGGCAAGACCTCAGCTTCTACTGTTTTAAATATATCATATAGTTCCTTTTCTTCTTTTTCCTTTAATAAATTAACTTTTAATGAGAATTCAGGCTGATTCTGAATTATGTTATTTACCCTTTTTGATGAAATTATAAGGGGTTTGAAGTTTTTACTCTCTTTTATTTTATTCAGGGCATCTAGTCTTAAAGAGGTATAATATATGTTTTCAATACCTACTCCCAAGGAGGCATTTATTAAGTCATATCTATAATTCTGGGATTGATAATACATTTTTAATCTATTCTCAATGAATTCAAGAACAATATTTTTTATTTTTTCAGATGGTAATATAATTTTTTCACTATATAATTTTATGGCATTATCAATAAGATTCGAAAAGGAGAATGATAGACTGTTATCAATTATGCTCTTACATATTCCATATGCCAATCTACGGAGTCCAAAGGGATCCTTTGAGCCAGTAACTTCTAATCCTATTCCAACAGCTCCGACAAGGGAATCAGTTTTATCAGCAATAGAAATAAGTGCTCCTATTAAACTAACAGGAGATTTATCATCAGGATTTACAGGTTGATAATGTTCATAAACTGCTAACCATACTTCTTCAGGATATCCCTCTTCTTTTAAATAAAGCCCCCCGATTTTCCCCTGTAAATTCGGGAATTCTTTCACCATTTCTGTTGTTAAATCCACCTTTGCAAGTTCTGCAGCTTCCAGTGCAAAGTTTTTTATTCTTGAAAGTTTTAGTTCCTTTACAAGTATTTCTATAAGTGATTTAATTCTTTCCTTTTTATCAAAATAATTTCCAAGTTTTTCGTGAAAAATTATTTTTTCCAATTCTTTAACTCTTTCCTTCATAGGTTTTTTGCGATCTTCATTCCAGAAGAATTCTGCATCTTCTAATCTAGCGATCAGAACCTTTTCATTTCCAGTTTTTATATAATCCTTCGGATCCTCTGGTGCATCTGCCACCCCAATAAAATATGGTAACTGCTTATTTTCTTTTAACACAGAAAATAGATTCTGACCTTCTTTAAGTGCAGTGCTTGTAACTTCCAATGGCAAGTTCAGATATTTCTCTGGGAAAGAACCCAGAAAAACATAAGGATATTCTATAGAAAAAACTATTTTTTCAAGTAATTCTTCATCCATCTTGAGTTCTGCACCAATCTCTAATAGCCTATCATTTATGTTCTTTAAAATAATTTCTTTTCTTTGTTCCTGATCAATAATAACAAAATTTTTCAGTAATAGTTCACTGTATTTTTTAAAAGAATTGACCGTGAATTTATGCGGACTAAATGTTTTATGCCCAAATGAAAAATCTGTTGATTTTAAATTTTCAATTTCAAATTCGATTAATTTACCATTCATTATACAGAGAATATTTCTTATAGGTCGGGAAAATTTGATGTTATAATTACCCCATTTCATTGACTTAGGAAATGTTAGTGATTTTATAATTTGGGGAATGATTTGAGATAGAACATCTTCTGTAGGTTTTCCCTTGAGTTTTTTTATATAACCAATATATTCGCCTTTTTCTGTTTGAAAAACCTTTAACTGCTTGACCTTTATTCCGTGAGAACGAGCAAATCCTTCAGCTGCAGATGTAGGTTTTCCATCCTTATCAAAAGCCACAGATTTGGGTGGACCAAGTATTTGTTCTTTACCCTCTGCCTGTTTTTTGGATATTTCTTCAATGTGGACAATTAATCTTCTTGGGGTTCCATATGTCTTTATTTGTGAAAATTCTATTCTATTTTCCTTTAGGTATTTATTAAAAAGATTTTTCAATTGTTCAAGCCCATTTTTTACATGGGATGAAGGCATTTCTTCAGTATAAATTTCAAGTAAAAATTCACTCAATTTTTTCTCCTTCTTTATATTTTTTTGCTATAACACAAACAATATTTCTTATTCTATTAATAAATTTAACCCTTTCAGTTACACTTATTGCACCTCTTGAATCAAGGAGATTGAATATATGAGAACATTTAAGACAATAATCATATGCAGGTAATAGTAAATTGTGGTTAAGAGAATTTATAGCTTCTTTTTCGTATATCTCAAATAGATTATTCAACAATTTAATATTTGCCTTGTTAAAATTATATTCAGAAAATTCCTTTTCTTCTTGAAATCGGAGATCACCATACTTTACATTTTCAGACCAATCTAAGTCATAAAAATTATCTTTATTTTCAAGGAACATTTCCAGTCTTTCAATGCCATAGGTAATTTCAACCGGAACAGGGAAGATATCAATACCCCCCACTTGCTGGAAGTATGTAAATTGAGTTATCTCCAATCCATCTAAAAGAATCTGCCATCCTACTCCCCACGCCCCGATTGTCGGTGATTCCCAGTCATCTTCATCAAACCTGATATCGTGTTCTGTTATTTTTATGCCAAGAGATTCAAGACTATTTAAGTAGATTTGCTGTATGTCATCAGGTGAAGGTTTTATTATAACCTGGAATTGAAGATGTTTCTGAACACGATGCGGATTCTCTCCATATCTTCCATCAGTTGGTCTTCTTGCTGGTTGAACATAAGCTACCTTCCAATCTCTGTTATCTAGGACCCTGAAAAATGTATCTGGAGTCATTGTTCCAGCACCAACCTCAATGTCATAGGGTTGTGCTATATAACATCCTTGTTGTGCCCAAAATTTTTCCAGTTTCATTATTAAATCTTGAAGACTCATTTTCTTATTTACTCCATTTTAAGATAAGATTCCTTGCTGCCCGAACTTCATCCAGTCTTCTTACCGGGGTTTTATGCGGTGCGGATTTTAATAATTCTGGATTTTCTTTTGCTTCCTGAGCAATCTTTCTCATTGCTTGAATGAATTCATCAAGTTCCTGTTTGCTTTCAGTTTCAGTTGGTTCTATCATAAGTGCACCAGAAACAATTAAAGGAAAATAAATTGTTGGTGGATGAAATCCATAATCCATCAGCCTTTTGGCTATATCAAGGGTTTTTATCCCAAATTCATTTTGCCATTTATCAGAGAAAACACATTCATGAAGAGTGGGCGATTTATAGGGGAGATAATAAAATTTTTCCAGAGATTTTCTAATATAATTTGAGTTTAAAACAGCTATTTGAGAGACTCTTTTTAGTCCTTCAGGACCCATTGAAAGAATATATGCAAGTGCTTTTATAACAACTAGAAAGTTTCCATAGAAAGCTCTAATTCTTCCTATGGATTTTGGTCTATTATAATCAAGAAAATATTTTCCTTCTTTTTTCTCTATTCTAGGAATAGGCAAGAAGTCTATTAATTTGTCCCTTACACCGACAGGACCACTTCCAGGACCTCCACCTCCATGAGGAGTTGAAAAGGTTTTATGCAAATTAAGATGTATAACATCCACACCCATTTCCCTTGGCCTTGTTATTCCCATTAAAGCGTTTAGATTTGCTCCGTCCATATACAAAAGAGCTCCTTTTGAATGGAGAACTTCTGAAATTTCAGAAATTTCATCCTCAAATACCCCAAGAGTATTAGGATTTGTAATCATTAATGCTGCAACATCTTCATTAATTCTTTCCTTTAATTTTTTTACATCTACTGTTCCCCTTTCATTTGATGGTATTTCCTCTATTTCATAACCGGAAAAATGGGCGCTTGCAGGATTTGTGCCATGAGCTGAGTCAGGAATTAGAACTTTTTTCCTTCGCTCTTCTTTAGAGTCATGATAAGCTCTAATAATCATCATTCCAGTAAGTTCTCCGTGAGCTCCTGCAGATGGAAAAAGAGTGAAAGCATCCATTCCAGTAATTTCACATAGAAGTTCTTCAGTAATTTTTAATATTTCCAGATTTCCCTGAATTAATTCTTCTGGAAAATATGGATGTGAGTTTAAAAAATCAGGTATTAAAGCAATTTTTTCATTTATTTTTGGGCTGTATTTCATAGTGCAGGAACCAAGAGGATAAAGCCCTATATCAACACAATAATTCATTTGAGAAAGTCGGGTAAAATGTCTTATAATTTCATTCTCACTTAATTGTGGAAAACCTTTTATTTCTTCTCTCATAATTGATTTGTCAAGAATATCTTTTTCAGCTGGAACATCGAGATGAGGAAGTTGAAATGCTCTTTTATCTTCTGAACTTAATTCAAAAATTAAAGGTTCTTTTTTTATCATCCCTCACTCCTAATTTACTAAAATATTCTTAAGATTTTCTGCAAGTTTATCAATATCATTCTTCTTATGTATTTCAGTTATACATAAAAGCATGCAATTTTCAAGTTCAGGATAATATCTTTTTAAGCAAAGTCCTCCTATAATCCCATTTTTCTTCAGTTCCTCATTGATCCATTCAGGGTCTTTTTCAAACTCTACCACAAATTCATTGAAAAAATAATTATTGAATTTAATATTTATACCATCTATTTTGCTCAATTCTTTTTTTGCATAATTCGCTTTTTGAATGTTTTGCCAGGCAACTTCTCTAAGACCTTTTTTACCCATGACAGATAAATAAATTGTAGCTCTAATTGCACACCATGCCTGATTAGTACATATGTTTGAAGTAGCTCTTTCTCTTCTGATGTGCTGTTCCCTTGTTGAAAGAGTTAACACATAGCCTCTTTCACCCTCCATGTCCTGTGTTTCTCCAACAATTCTTCCAGGCATCTGTCGGACAAATTCAGATTTACATGCTAGAATTCCGAGATATGGACCTCCGAAACTGAGTGGCAGACCAAAAGATTGTCCTTCTCCTGCAACAATATCAACACCGCAATCGCCGGGTGGTTTTAATATAGCCAATGAAAGAAATTCAGGAATTGTGACAATCATTATAGCTCCAAAAGAATGCGCTATTTCTGAGATATTTTCAATCTTTTCGATTATGCCGAAGAAATTTGGAGATTGGATAATTATCCCAGCTACTTTATCATCTATTTTTTCTTTTAATTCATTAAGATCTGTTTCTCCATTTTGATTATAATTTATCTCTATTAGTTCAATATTCAAATTTTTAAAATAAGTTTTTGCAACTTCTCTATATTCAGGATGTATTGTGCGAGAAAGCAAAATTTTTGGTTTATTCTTAATTCTCCAAGCCATTAAGGCAGCTTCCACCATTGCTGTGGAGCCATCATATAATGAGGCATTAGATACATCCATTCCTGTTAATTGACAAATTAATGTTTGAAATTCAAAAGTAATCTGTAAAGTACCTTGGCTTAATTCTGGTTGATATGGAGTATAAGGAGTCAAAAATTCACCCCTTTGACTAAGATAGTCGACTATATATGGGATGAGATGAGGATAAGCACCTGCACCAAGGAAAGATAAAAATTCTGTGGATTTGTTCTTGGAAGCTAAGTTTTCAAAATAATTAATTAATTCTGGTTCGCTTAATGGCCCAGGAATTTTTAATTCATGTTTTAATTTGATTTTTTCAGGGATAGATTTGAAAAGGTCTTCTACACTCTCAACTCCGATTGTCTTAAGCATTTCCTTTATTTCTTTTTTGCTTAAGGGTAGATGATTCATTTTGAAACTCCTTTTTATTTCTGGCCTTCTATGAATTTTTCATATTCAGAGGCTGTCATTAAATTTTGGAGTTCACTATCATCAGCAATTTTTATTTTCGCAATCCAGCCTTTTCCATGAGGATCTTGGTTTATTAATTCAGGTGTATTTGACAATTCCTCGTTGACTTCAACTACTTCACCGGATACAGGTGAATATATATCTGCCACAGCCTTTACAGATTCAATGGTTCCTAGAATCTGACGATATTTTACTTTTGTCCCAATCTTTGGAAGTTCAATATAAACAATATCTCCTAAATGGCTTTGTGCAAAATCTGTTACACCTACTACTCCTGTATCTCCTTTTACCTGTATCCATTCATGGTCTTTTGTGTAATAAAAATCTTTTGGATACATTTTATTCCTCCCTCATTAGAAATTGAAAATTAGAGATTTTTAAAATTTTATTTTTCATTTTTTTCTTTTATAAAATGGAGTTGGAACTACTTCTGCTTTTACTACATGATTTCTTATTCCAATTTCAAATTGGGTTCCTATTTCTGTATATTCAATAGGTAAATAGGTTAGTCCTATGCTCTTTTTTAAATATGGGGCAAATGTTCCTGAGGTTACTTCAGAAACTTTATTTCCATTTATGAAAACAGGGTAATGCGGACGAGCAATTCCTTTTTCTTTTACTTCAAAACCCACAATTTTTCTTTTTATACCTTCTTCCTTTTGCTTTAAAAGTGCTTCTTTCCCAAGAAAATCTGGTTTTTCAAATTTAACCATCCATCCCAGATCTGCTTCAAGAACAGTAGTGGTTTCATCAATATCATTTCCATAAAGCATCATTTTTGCTTCCAATCTTAATGTATCCCTTGCCCCTAAACCAGCTGGTTTTAAACCATATTTTTTGCCTTCTTCTGTAATAGCATACCATATTTTTTCTGGTTCATGATTGGTAGTATAAATTTCAAAACCATCCTCACCAGTATAACCTGTTCTTGAAACTATTGAGTCAATCCCCGCCACTTTACCGAATTTAAACCAATAGTATTTGATTTCAGAAAGATCTAAATTAGTTAAAGGCTGTAGAATTTCCTGAGCTTTTGGTCCCTGAAGAGCAATCTGGGTATAATTATCAGATTCATTTCTGACTTCTGCTGAAAATTTACCCTTGTTCTTGAGAATCCACTCATAATCTTTATCAGAATTTATTGCATTCACTACTAACATGTATTCTTTTTCATCTAAACGATAAACTAAAAGGTCATCCACAAAAGTTCCTTTCGGTGTTGTTAAAGCCGAATATTGAGCTTTACCTATCACAAGACGAGAAGCATCATTTGGAGTTAAATATTGAATTAAGTCAAGTGCATCGTCTCCTTTTATTATTATTTCTCCCATATGAGAAACATCGAAAATTCCAGCTTTTTCTCTAACTGCAAGATGTTCAAGTATAATTCCTTCATATTCTACTGGCATTTCATAGCCAGCAAATTCAATCATTTTCCCCCCTAATTCCTTATGCACTTTGTTTAGGCGTGTTTTCTTCATTTTAGGTTCTCCTCATTTGAATTTATTAAGTTATCATATATTCCTTATTTAAGCAAGCATACTATTATGCTATTAAAATTTAAAAAAATATTGCATGACGAGAAAAAATTAAATAAACTAAAATGTGGATTTCTCTCATATCTTATTCTCAAAAATAATTAGTTAATGGAGGATTATCAATGAAAGCATTATTATCTGGGAATGAAGCGGTAGCAAGAGGAGCTTGGGAAGGAGGGGTGAAAGTTGCAACAGCATATCCAGGAACACCAAGTACTGAAATTCTTGAGGAAATAGCAAAATATAAAAAAGATATTTACTGTGAATGGTCTACAAATGAAAAGGTTGCCCTTGAAGTTGCTCTTGGAGCAAGTTATGCAGGAGTAAGAGCATTAACAGCAATGAAACATGTTGGATTGAATGTAGCAGCAGACCCTCTTTTCTCTGCAAGTTATATAGGTGCAACAGGTGGACTTGTTATTGTAAGCTGTGATGATCCTGGAATGCACAGCTCTCAAAATGAGCAAGATAATCGTCACTATGCTCGCTCAGCTAAAATTCCTTTACTGGAGCCAAGCGACAGTCAAGAGGCAAAGGATTTTGCGATTTTGGGCTTTGAAATAAGTGAAGAGTTTGATACTCCGGTGCTCCTCCGTTTAACAACGAGAATTTCTCATTCAAAAAGTATTGTTGAGTTAAATGTAAGAAGGGATATCCCTATAAAAGGATATAAAAAGGATTTCTCAAAGAGAGTTTTACTTCCAGCAGTTGCTAGAGAAAGACACGTATTTGTTGAAGAGAGATTACGCAGATTAAAAGAATTTGCCGAGAATTTTCCTTTTAATAGAATTGAAGAGGGTAAGTCTGAAATTGGAGTGATAGCAAGTGGTGTTGCCTATCAATATGCAAAGGAAGTATTTCCAGATGCCTGGTTTCTTAAACTTTCATTCTCATATCCACTCCCTGAAAATTTGATAAAAAAATTTGCCTCTCTTGTTAAAAAGATTTATATCGTGGAAGAAAATGATCCTTTTCTGGAAACTGAAATCAGGGCCATGGGTATTAAAGTGATTGGAAAAGAGAAAATACCTCAGATTGGAGAGCTTAATCCCACGATACTAAGGAGAAGTCTTGGGTTTGAAAAGAAAAAGAAAATTTATGATCTCCCTCACATTCCTAAGAGACCACCTGCTCTTTGTCCTGGCTGCCCCCATACCCCTGTTTATTATGCTTTAAGCAGATTAAAAGTAATTGTTACAGGGGATATAGGTTGCTATACATTGGGGGCTTTACCTCCTTTAAACACAACTGATAGCTGTGCAGAAATGGGAGCAAGTATTAGTAATGCTCTTGGGCTAGAAAAGGCATTACATGGAATGGAACATCCAAAAGTAGTAGCAGTTATTGGAGATTCTACTTTTCTTCATTCAGGAATTACTCCACTAATAGATATGGTTTATAATAAGGGGACTTCTACTGTAATTATTCTGGATAATTCTACAACTGCTATGACGGGTCATCAGGATCATCCAGGAACAGGACGAACTTTAATGGGTGAAGAAACTACTAAAATTTCTCTAGAAAGGTTATGTAAGGCTATAGGAATTAAACATACTTACGTAATCGATCCCTATGATGTAAAACAGACAAAGGAAATAATAAACAGAGAAATACATAGGCCTGAGCCTTCAGTTATAATAACCAATAGACCCTGTGTTCTTCTTTTTAGAGGTAAGAAATGGACACCTGCAATAATAAATCAAGAGCTTTGTACTGGATGTAAGTTATGTCTGAAATTGGGCTGTCCTGCAATTTCTTTAAGAGGAGATAAACTTTTCATCGATGAATTTTTATGTTCAGGATGTGAGGTATGTATTGAAATGTGCCCATTGAAAGCTATTAAATTGAAAGACCCGCAAGGTGAAACAGTTAAGAACCCGAAATCATAAAAATATAAGTTATATATGTAGCTTTTAAATGCAAAATTTGAAAAAGAGAGGTGAAAAATGCAGACAGAAAGTATTATAATTTGTGGAGTAGGGGGGCAAGGAATTTTGTTGGCAAGCGATATATTAGCTGAAGTTTGTCTGGAGGCAGGTTATGATGTTAAAAAAAGTGAAGTTCATGGAATGAGTCAGAGAGGTGGAGATGTAATTTCTACAGTTCGTTATGGAAAAAAGGTTTATTCTCCTATTATTGGTGAAAATTCAGCAGATATAATTTTAGCTCTTGAAAAATTAGAAGCTTTGCGTAATATTTCTTATTTGAAGGATAGTGGCAAAATCATTGTAAATGATTACCGCTGGGACCCTCTTCCTGTGGCTTCTGGTCTTGATTCATATCCTGAGAATGTTATAGAAGTATTAAAATCTAATGTGAAGAATGTTTATGTGGTAAATGGGGCAGAGCTTGCTGAAAAGGCTGGTAGTTTAAGAACCATGAATGTGGTTTTGCTGGGAACTTTATCCCTTTTTCTTGATTTTCCTAAAGAAATATGGATTAAAGTGATTGAAAAGAAAATTCCCTCTAAATATCTTGAAATTAATCTTGAAGCATTTGAAAAAGGCAGAGATATAAAAATTTGAAATGCCGGAGGTAAGTGTAATAATTCCAACATATAATAGAGCCTCTTTTCTTAAAGAGGCAATAGAATCAGTTTTAAACCAAGAATATTCTGATTTTGAACTAATAATTATTGATGATGGTTCTACAGATAATACAAAAGAAATCATCAAACAATACGAGGGAAAATTAAAATATTATTATCAGTCTCATAAAGGTGTTAGCCCTGCTCGAAATGCAGGCTTAAAGCTTGCAAGAGGTGATTTTATTGCTTTTCTTGATTCAGATGATTTATGGAAAAAAGAGAAATTAAAAATTCAAGTGGAATTCATGAAGAGTCATCCTGAGATTATGGTGTGTTATACAGAGGAAATCTGGATTAGAAAAGGAGTAAGAGTTAATCCTAAGAAAAAACATAAAAAATATTCTGGGTGGATATTTGATAAAGTTGTCCCCATTTGTTTACTCAGTCTTTCTTCTGCTCTTTTCAGAAAAAAGTTATTCGAAGAGGTAGGGGTTTTTGATGAAAATCTACCCGCTTGCGAAGATTATGACCTTGGATTAAGAATCGCCTGTAAATACCCAATTCATTTAATAAAAGAACCCTTGATTATAAAAAGAGGTGGACATCCTGATCAGCTATCCAAAAAGTACTGGGGAATGGATAGATTTAGAATAATGGCTCTTGAGAAGATTTTGAAAGAAAATCTGCGCAAAGAATGGAGAGAACTCGTTATTAAAGAAATAATTAAAAAATGCACAATTTTGGCAAATGGTTGTCTTAAGAGAAATAAAAAGGAAGAGGCGGAGAAATACTTTAAAAAAATTGATATATATACCAAATTCTTAAATCAGAGCTAAAAACTGAAAATGTTACGATTTCCGATTTTCGATTTCCGATTTTCAATTTTCATCAATTAAGGAGGGTCATTATGGGTGTATTAGATGTTATTAGAAAAAGAAAGAGTGTAAGAAAATATAAATCTGATTCAATTCCAGAGGATGTACTTATGAGAGTGCTGGAAGCTGCTCGATTGGCGCCTTCTGCAAAAAATCTCCAACCTTGGAAATTCATTATTGTAAAGGATGAAAAAATTAAAGAAAAATTAGTCGAAGCATGTTTGAATCAGCGTTTCATAGCAGAAGCGCCAATTGTTATAGTCGCATGTGGATTTCCTAATGAGTGTTATGCCAAACAAGGAAGATATATGAAATCTTGGCCAATAGATGTTGCAATTGCAATGGAGCATTTGATACTTCAGGCTGCAGAAGAGGGCCTGGGAACCTGCTGGATAGGAGCATTTGAGGAATCTAAAGTAAAGGAAATTTTAGGAGTGCCGGAAAATGTAAAAGTTGTTGCCTTAACTCCACTTGGTTATCCTGCACATGAGCCAAAGGATAGAGGAAGGAAGAAAATGGAAGAAATTATCTGCTATGATAGATACCAATAAAAAACAATAAAGGAAATTTAATTTAGATGCAAGATAGAATTTATGTTATCTTATCTCAGCCCCAAAAGCCTGAAAATCTAGGACTTGTTGCTCGCAATATGAAGAATACTGGATTTAAAAACCTTAGAATAATTAAACCAGCAAATATAACCAAAAAATCCTATATAGTTGCTGTTCATTCCAAAGAAATCTTGGAAAGTGCTCAATTTTTTGATGATTTACAGAGTGCAATTAAAGACCTTGATGTAATATTTGCTTCTACATCAAAAAAAAGAAGTAATTTTACCCTTATCCCTCTTGATGAAGCCATAAGAATTATATGTAGCCTTCCTCCTTCAACAAAAATAGGTCTGCTTTTCGGGAATGAGAGAACAGGATTGACTTCAGAGGAGGTGAAACATTCAAATTATTTGTTTTATATACCTCAAGCTGTGAAAAAGCCGTCCTATAATTTAGCTTCTGCTGTTTTACTCACTCTCTTTCATATTTTTATCTTGAATTTCCAGATACCAGAGGGGATGATTGATAAGCCTATTTCAAAAAGTGAACAGGAAAAAATGATTGAATTAATAATTAAAAAACTTGAAGAAAAGGGTGTAATTCATTCAACAAATAAGAGACATGTAGAGGAAATGGTATACGATATTTTTGGAAAAGCATATTTAACAGAGAGAAATAAAAGACTTTTACTTTCCATTTTCTCTAAAGGTATAGATTCTAAAACTTCAGGTTAAAATGATGAAGAAATTGCTGTAATTATACCTGTGAGGAAAAGAATAATTATTCCCAAAATAAAACTTGTTATTAAAAGATTCAATTGTAATTTTTGAAATTTAGATAAATCTGGTGAAGGTCCTTTTTTAGTAAGTCTTGAAAGTTTTGGAAAAAGACACTCAAATATATAAATTGCAAGAATTATGAAAAATATTGTGAGAATATGTTTGATTAGCGTAAGAACAGTCCATGTGTTTCCAAATCGCATAAAACCTTGATAATTTTTATTAAAAATATTCATAAATATTCCAGTAATAATCAACACTCCTATGCTAATGTAAATTAAAACTCTAAATCTTTTCATTATAGCTCCCATTAATTTTCCCATATTCGGGGGATCTAACACTTTTCCCATAGAAGGCAATAAAACTAAAAAATTAGTAGTAATGCCACCTATCCAAATTACTGTGGCAAATAAATGGAGCCAATTTACAAAACCCATTAAAAATAGAAAATTGAGATTCATTGCTAGCCTCCTTTTTTAAATGAAAATGCTACTTTTGCTGTAACACAAAAGAAATTTCATGTCAAATATTCTCTAGTTCTGAAACCAAAATAGATATAGACATATTTACCAGTTAGAGAGGAAAAAGTTAATAAAGAGAGTTGAGGCTGCCCATCACATCCTGGTTATAATAAAGAGTTTGAGAGTTCCCTGGTGGAGGGAGCCGCATCCTCTACCAGGATGGAGGACAGCCCCATGAGTGAAAAACCATTAATAACATATCATGAATTGAGAAAAATTTCACCTTCTAAGG
>Ga0209426_1000161_pt1 | contig 101948 bp, 80 predicted proteins | sample Deesub1362B_J571_FD_187697 | JGI IMG/M metagenome (GOLD analysis project Ga0209426, IMG submission 187697) | Deep oceanic, basalt-hosted subsurface ecosystem from Juan de Fuca Ridge flank, Pacific Ocean, CORK Borehole 1362B_J2.571 (SPAdes)... ... | reverse complement strand
AGAACCCTGTGGGAGGAATGTCTGCCAAACCAGTGCCGCCCGAGACACCGCCATCGCTGGCAAGCCAGCTCCCACAGGTACTGTGTCGGACGCAGAACCCTGTGGGAGGAATGTCTGCCAAACCAGTGCCGCCCGAGACACCGCCATCGCTGGCAAGCCTGCTCCCACAGGTACTGGTTGGACGCAGAACCCTGTGGGAGTCTGGCTTGCCAGCGATGAGGCCGTAGTGGGCGCTGAAGCTCAACCCGCCAACTCAACCTTGCGCACCCGCGCCCAGTCTTCCACCAGCCGCGCCAGCGTGCCGCAGGCCTTGCGCTTGTAGACGAAGTGGCCGCACTTCTCGGCAAACTGGTTGCGGTTGTAGAGCATGTCTTCCTGCATTTCCTGCAGTTCGTTTTCCCGGCATTGCTCGATCAGCACCTGATCAACCCGCAATTTGCGCTCACGCACGGCGGCATAGGTCGGGTCGGTCAATGTCGCGTTGGCCCGTTGCAGCAACCATAACGAAAACTCGTCCGGGCAGCGCGGACCGATCTCCTGGACCATGCCCAGTTGCAGCGCCTGCGTGGCGCTGATTGGCAGGCAGGCCTGAGTCAGTTGTTCGGCCACCGTCGGGCCGACGGCGCGGGGCAGGCTGTAGGTCCAGTATTCCGAGCCATACAGGCCCATGCTCTTGTAATGCGGATTGAGCACGATGTCGGCCCGGGCGAACACAATGTCGGCGGCCAGTGCGAGCATCACGCCGCCGGCCCCGGCATTGCCGGTCACGCCGCTGACCACCAGTTGCTGCGCGCTGAGCAGCTCGGCGCAGACATCGTCGATCGCCTGAATATTGGCCCAGGCCTCGGCGCCCGGATCCTGCGCGGCCTGGATCACGTTCAGGTGCACACCGTTGGAAAAACTGCCGCGCCCACCCTTGATCAACAGCACGCGGGTGTCCCGCGATTTGGCCCAGCGCAGCGCCTCGACCATACGCTGACACTGTTCGGTGCTCATCGCGCCGTTGTAGAACTCGAAGGTCAGCTCCCCGACATGCCCGGATTCACGGTAGCGGATCGGCTGATACGCCTCCTCATTGAACGGCTCGCGGGCGATTGACCAGTCGAGCGTCGGCACGTCGACCAGTTGCCCGGCCAGCACGTGCCGCGCCGGTTGCTTGAAGGTTTCTTCGCCGGGCAGTGGTTTGCGCCGCAACGAACCGATCCACAGGCTGTGATCACCGGTGGCAACCAGCACCGCATCGTCATGCACCGCGAGGATCTTGCCGGGGATGCCGGTGCGTTGATCGAGGTGCGCGTCGTACACGTAATACTGGCCACCGGCCAGACTCGCCAAAACCCCGGGCTGGCCGTCAGCGGCGTCAATGCAGCGTTTGATGAATCGCGAGCAGTCGTGCCAGCTGAAGGTGCGGTCGGCCTGCTTCATGTTCGGTTGCAGGCGGCCGCGGACTTTGGGATCGCTGTAATCCAGTGCGACAGGGACAAAGCCGTCGATGAATTTTTCGACCACTTCGCGAATACAGCGAATCGCCGCATCGCTGACTCGACCGTTGTACAACTCGGACTTGCGCAAGCCCGGCGGCAGATTGAATTCGCAGGTGGCCCAGACCGGGCCGGCGTCCATTTCCTCCACCGCTTGCAGGGCGGTCACGCCCCAACTTGTCAGTTCATTGGTGATCGCCCAGTCCAGCGCGCTGGCGCCACGATCGCCGACGATGCCCGGATGAATGATCACCACCGGCCGCCGGAGATTGCTCCACAGCGCTTGCGGCACGCGGTCCTTGAGGAACGGGCAGATCACCAGATCGGCGCCGCTGTGCTCGATCTGTTCGCACACCGAAGCCTCGTCGGTGAACACCACAACGCTGGGCGAATGCCCGGCCTGGCGCAGTTCCAGCCAGGCGCGTTGAGTCAGGCCGTTGAAGGCCGAGGACAGCAGAATAATCTTCAGTGATCGCATGGTTTTCTTCCTTGAAAGGGCTGCCGTGGGCTCCTGATGAGCCGTCCCTGGCATTCGATGGAGCGCGCAGATTAGTCAGTGCTGCAGCGCTGGCAACTGATCCGGGTCAACGTTGTGTGAGTCAATATTTCCCCGGCGATGAGGTTCCTTATTCTCAAAGGTTTGACTGTCCTGATTTTTTATTACTTCAAATGTAAGCAGCGCTATTGCACAGTCGCGCCAGATCAGGAGTCGGACGATCCCGGCAGAACGATGGTTTTTCGCAGCGGGTGGGACCCGTTTCAGGGAGCAAGACATGGGTGATGTTCAAAACCCGCATGACCGGATCATTGGGCAAATGTTCCAAAAGGACTATCGCTGGCTGTGCGCTGCCGTTGGCCGCACGCTGGGTTGCCCGCACAGTGCACAGGACATCGCCTCGGAAACTTTTCTGCGGGTATTGACCCTGCCGGACCCGACCGCGATTCGTGAACCGAGGGCGCTGTTGACCACCATCGCCCGACGGCTGATGTATGAAGGCTGGCGTCGCCAGGACCTGGAACGCGCCTATCTGGAAAGCCTGGCCCTGGCGCCGGAACCGGTGCATCCATCGCCGGAGGAACGCGCGCTGGTGATCGAAGCGCTGTTGGCGGTCGATCGCCTGCTCAATGGCTTGTCGGCCAAGGCCAAAGCGGCGTTTCTCTACCATCAGCTCGACGGTTTGACTTACAGCGAAATCGGCGAACGGCTTGGGGTTTCCACCAGTCGGGTGCAGCAATACATGGTCGAGGCGTTCAAACGTTGCTATCAGGCGATGCAGGCATGAGGCCGGACGACGCGGTGATCGATGAGGCGGCGCAGTGGATGGCGCTGTTGCAGTCCGGTGAAGCCAGCGCTGGCGAGCGTGCGGCGTTCGACGCGTGGCGGGCAGCCGACCCGCGACATCAGCGGATCATCGAACAAATGGACGGCGGTTTGAACCTGCTGCGCCATCCGGACTTGCGCGGGCTGCCCCGCAACAGTCTGCTGCACAGCCTGAATGCGCCGTCGAGTCGTCGGCGTTTTCTCAGCGGTAGCCTGAGTGTGCTCGGGATTGCCGTGCTGGCCGGATTGCTCGGGCGTCGCTACGGCTGGCTGCCGGAGGCGGGGGAGTTAGCGACCGGCACCGGCGAGCGGCGCGACTTTACCCTGGAAGATGGCAGTGCACTGAGTCTGAATGCCCGCACGCGGGTGGTGGCGCAATTCGATGCGGTTCAGCGCCTGCTGGCATTGCGCACCGGTGAGTTATTGGTGGATGTCGCCAAGGATTGCGCTCGACCATTCGTGGTCGAGACCGAGCACGGTCGGATGCGTGCGCTGGGCACTAAATTTCTCGTGCAACAGGGCGACGATTTTACGCGGCTGGTGATGCTGCATTCGCAGGTCGAAGTGGTCACCGCCGGCGGTGCACGGCAAGTGGTGGAGGCGGGGGAGAGTCTGCTGTTCAACGCTCAGGACATTCTGGCTCTGGAGCGCAGCAGCGGACAGGAAAGCGCGTGGGTGCAAGGTCGCCTGGAAGTGCGCGACCAGCCACTGAGCGAAGTGATCGACAGCCTGCGTCGCTATCGCCGGGGCATTCTGCACCTGAGTCCCGATGTGGCCGATCTGCGCCTGAGCGGTCTCTATCCGCTGGACGACAGTGACCGCACTCTGCAATTGCTGGAGCGCTCGCTGCCGATTCGCGTCACATGGCACAACCCTTACTGGGTCAGCATCGAACCCTCAATTCCACCTAACACCCTGTAGGAGCTGCCGCAGGCTGCGATCTTTTGATCTTTAAAAGCGAAAATCAAAAGATCGCAGCCTGCGGCAGCTCCTACACAAATGTGTGTGGAGTCCGGTTATAGGTTTATGACTTCTTGGCCTAATCACCGCCCTATAAAAAGCGCCGGCCCGCTGCTCATTCCCTGCAGACGCCTTCAACAGGGAAGCCCTTGATGATTTCATTCAAACAACCATTACCTCGCCTGACCCTCGCCGCCGCACTGGCGATGGGGCTGGGGCCGATCGCGGTGTATGCGCAGGACTCTGCGGCCCAGGTCTACACCTTCGACATCGCCAGCGGCCCGCTCGATGAGGTTTTGCTGGATATCTCGCGCCAGACCGGCGTACCGATTTCCTTCAGTCAGAATCTGGTGGAGGGCAAACGCAGCAGTGCCGTGCGCGGTGCGTTGGGCGGGCGTCAGGCGGTCGAGAAAGCGTTGCTCGGCAGTGGCCTGCATGTCGAGCAGAGTGCCCAGGGCCTGAGCGTGCGCGAAGGCGCAGCGAGTACGCCGATAGCGGCCAAAGTCAGCGTCGCGGCCCCGGCCACCAGCGCCGATTATCGCATGGAAAAAGTCACCGTCACCGGCTCGCGAATCGCTCGTGCACAGAGCGATGGCGCGACCCCGGTCAACGTCATCACCCACGAAGAGATGGAGGCGCGCGGCTACAAGAACGTCTATGACGCCTTGGCGACGCAGACGCAAAACACCGGCATGACCCAGGGCGAGGACTACGGCAATACCTGGCAACCGGCGGCCAGCGCGATCAACCTGCGGGGCCTTGGCCCCAATCACACGCTGGTGTTGATCAACGGCCGGCGCGTCGCCGATTACCCGACGCCGTACGACGGCAAAGTCAACTTCACCAACCTGGCGAACATTCCTTCGGCAGTCATCGAACGCATCGAAATTCTCAGCAGCGGCGCTTCGGCAATCTACGGTTCTGACGCGATTGCCGGGGTGGTCAACATCATTCTCAAGAAGCAGATCAATGGCATCGACGTCAATCTCAAGGGCGGTACCAGTGAGCGTGGCGGTGGCGACAATCAGCGCCTGCAAATCAGCGGCGGCGGCAGTTGGGGCGACTTCGACGGCTTGTTCGGCTTGGAGCTGACCAACCGAGATCCGATCTGGGCCGATGATCGCGGCTTCATGCAGAGCGGCCCGCTGGCGGACGTCGGTTACCGTCGCGACCTGAGCAATAACCGCTACCTCGGCCCCGGTTGCGGCGCCTATCAAGGCACCTTCGACAACAAGCTGCTGAACAACGGCGGACGCTGCCGCACCGATCAGATGTACAACGATTACTGGACCATTCAGACGCAAAAGGAAAACTACGACGGCTACACCCGTGGCACCTGGCACTTCAGCGACAGCGGTCAGGTGTTTGCCGACTTGATGTATGGCCTCGATCACATTCAGAACAACACCCGTGGCCCGACGTTCACTTCGCCGGACTTCATCAACCAGAACAGCGGCAATCTCGAGCGCTGGTATCGCCGTTACGGCGAAGAGGAAATCGGTGGCCGCACCAGCAACAACAGCAAATGGACCGACACGTCGTGGACCGGCACCCTCGGCCTCTCGGACAAGATCGCCGACACCGGCTGGCGTTATGACCTGGCGGCCAACCGCTCGGAATATCGCAGCGTCAGAACCACCCGCTACACGCCGTTGTCCTCGATTCAGGATTTCTACCTCGGCCCGCAACTGGGCACGCGTGACGGTTACCCGGTGTTCGCCCCGGACGCCTCGCGTCTCGATCGTCCGCTGACGCCACAAGAGTGGGAGCAGTTTCGCAGCAACCTGACACAGCGCAGCAAGTCGGTTTCCACCAGCTACAACGCGTCGATCAACGGTGACCTGTTTGACCTGCCGGCCGGCCCGGTCGGATTTGCCGGGGTGCTGGAAGCGGGCAAGCAGGAGTATCGCGTCGACCCGGACGACGGTCTGAATGACGGCACTTTCTATGGTGTGAGCCCGGCACAAAGCTCCGGTGGTTCGCGCAAGCGTTACGCCGCCGGTGGCGAGTTCAGCATTCCGGTCACCGACTCTGTGCTGGCCACTGCCGCCGGACGTTGGGACCAGTACAAATTCAGCGGCCGCAGCGAGCAGCAGAAAACCTACAACCTCGGCCTGGAATGGCGCCCGATCACCAGTCTGTTGCTGCGTGGCAGTTACGGCACCAGTTTCCGTGCGCCGGATCTGAACTACATCTACCAGTCCGACAGCAACGGTTACTACCCGGCGCAGATCGACTACTACGGTTGCAGCCAGGGCGTGCAGGGCGCGTGTGATCGCGGGCGAGTCGATTACACCCAGAGCGGCACCCCGGACCTTGAGTCCGAGCGCGGCAAATCCTGGACCTATGGGTTTGTCTGGTCGCCGTCGCGCAATTTCGATTTCTCCACGGATTTCTGGCGGGTCGAGATCGATGACCTGTTAACCACCGTCGACGAAAACCGTCTGTTGCAGCAAGAGAACGAATGCCGCAACGGCACCCAGGACATCAACTCGGCCAACTGCCAGTCGACCCTGGCGCGCATCGACCGCAACCCGGGCAATGCCGCCATCGATCCGAATCAGTTGCAACGGGTGCGGGTCAACGCGATCAACGCGGCCAGCGAGCGGGTCAGCGGTCTGGATTTCAAGAGCAACATCCGCTGGGGCGCCGGCCAGTACGGTGCGTTCAGTTCGGCGCTGGGCTACACCCTGGTGCTGTCGCATTTCTACAAGGAATCCGACGAGGCGCCGACTCAGGACTGGCGCACCTCACGCACCAACTACGACTGGCGCAGCAAGGTCAACGCCAGCCTGACCTGGGATTACCAGAAGGCCACGGCGACGCTGATGGGCATTCGTTACGGCTCGGTGACCAATGGCGCGGGCGACGGGCGTTTGTCGCCATGGACGGTGTTCAACGCCAGCGCCCGCTACAAACTCAACGACCGCGCCAGTGTAGGCCTGACCGTGAACAATGTGCTCAACCAGATCAAGCACGACGACTCCGCCGGCTGGCCGTATTACCCGACCGGCAACTACGACCCGTACGGGCGGCAGTGGTGGCTGGATGTGAGTTATCACTTCGGCAGTTGAGCACGTGGAATATGTAAGTAACGTCCTACGGAAACGGGGGAGTTTTTTGCAGAAACGGGGATATTTCCGACGACAATCTCAGGTTGGTCGTCGGAAGCGTGATCTATAGCATCGGATATGACATTGAAGTCGCAAACGGCTTGGACGCTCAGGCCTCTGATAACGGATGGATTATGCGAACTCCCCACCTCGAATACGAAACGCCTGCTTATTCCCATCGCCTTCACTGGCGAACCGATCGTGCCAGATGCCCCATGGAGGATGTCGCGATGCCCAGCGTCAAGGTACCCCGGCTCACGGGGGTAAAGAGGGCCGAGGGCAGACCTGTCGACTTGCTCGTGAATGGCCGGAACATAGGTGACGATGCCTTTCTGATCGTTGACCTGACCGACGAAGGTTTTGAGTTGAACGATGTCGTCAACATGCTTTCGACCTCTGAGCTTTATCTGCAAGGCGACATGGTCAAACGCATCACCGGCAAGTCGGTCAGCACCGTCCGGCGGTTACTGAAGGAAGGTAAAACGCTACGGCTTGACCCGCAGCAGAGCGTCGTCGCCTACCAATATGCGTTGGTGCTGGAAAAGGCCACTCGCGCCTTCGGGAGGCAGTCACGGGCCGAGGAGTGGCTGCGCAAGCCCAGCACCTACCTGAACGGTCGCGTCCCCGCGGAGTTTATTCGGCATTCACTGGGGTTTCAGATGGTGGAGCAGTATCTGGGGCAGCTGATATATGGGGTTTACACATGAATCCCTTGCCCTGGGACGAGCACTGGTATGCCTGGCGGCTGGATCCCGAGGTCTACGGAGGGACGTGGAACAGCGGGATGGGTTCAAATCTCAATGGTGGCCGATGGAACAAACCCGGACGACGAGTCGTTTATGCATCGGTCGATCCGTCGTCGGCCATTCTGGAGGTGGCAGCCAATCACAGCTTTGATGCGCTGGACAGTGAACCTTATGTACTCACGTGTTTTGAGGTCATCAACGAAGCAAAAGTGAAAATAGTGCAGCCGGAGGAAGTGCCGAATCCTTACTGGTTGAGCCCCGCCAAACCTTCACCCAATCAACAACTGTTTGCCGATGCGTTATTGGCAGAACATCCATTTGTACTGATCCCCTCGGCGGCAACCCGCCACTCGTGGAATTTGCTGGTGAGCTGCGAATTGGCGGAGGGCCAGTTCAGGATGGTTTCCCAGGAACGGTTTGGGCTGGATACCCGGTTGCTGAGGGAGATGGAACTGGTTTGATACACAGCTGGTTTTTTTGCATAACCTCATCACCCAACGGTCTAAATCGGGCTCTATAAAACCCTGCTGTCCATTGCACATCCCTGCATAAACCAAAACGCAGGGATGGCTGTTCATGATCCATTTTTCACCCGTTAGATCCCGTTTGAGCCTGGCCTTGCTGCTGGCGATCAATACCTTGCCGGCAGTTGCTGCCGACGAACCCACGACCCAGCTGCAACGGGTCGAAGTCACCGGCACCGCGATTCGCCGGGTCGATGCGGAAACCGCGGTGCCGGTCACAATCCTGCGAGTTGAAGAATTGCGCGAGCAGGGCGTGAGCACCACAGAAGAACTGGTGAGCCGGATTTCCGCCAACCAGTCCTCGGTCGGCTCCGGCCGCTCAGTGGGTTCGAGCAGCGGCGGGGCGTCGTATGCCGATTTGCGTGGCATCGGCCCGAACAAGACGCTGGTGCTGCTCAATGGCCGGCGCCTGAGCAACAACGCGACCAACGCGATCAATGGGTCCGGGGTTGACCTGAACACTATTCCGTTCGCCGCCATTGATCGCGTCGAAGTGCTACGTGACGGCGCTTCGGCGTTGTACGGCACCGATGCGATCGGAGGGGTGATCAACTTCATCACCAAGACCAGCCTCACCGAAGGCCAGCTCAGCACCAACTACGACACGCCGACTCATGCCGGCGGTGGTGAAAGTCGTAACTTCAGTGGCAGCTGGGGCTTTGGCGATTTGCAGAATGACCGCTTCAACGTGTTCGGTGTGGTCAGTTACGACAAGCAGCAACGCCTGGCTGCCGAGGATCGTGGCTACACCTACAACTATCAGCCCGGACGCGGTCTCGATTACACCTCCGGCACCGCATCGCCGGCGAACTGGAGTCAGGGCAGCAATGCCACCAATCCGCTGGCCGGTTCCGGTTGCAACGCGCCGGGATTGCTGGCACGCAACGGTATTTGCCGCCAGAGCCTGTGGAACTATCTCGATCTGGTACCGGAAACCGAGAAGACTTCGGCGTTCGCCAAAGCCACCGGCAAGCTCGCGGATGACCATAACGTCAGCCTCGAATACTTCTGGGCACGCAACGAAAACCGTACGCAGATCGGCCCTGGCACCTTGATGGGCAATCAGGTCAATCCCGGCACGACGTTCTATCCCGGCAACGGCATTACCCCCGGCCCCAACGGCTTCGCCCTCGACCCGACGCAACCGGTGGATGTGAACTGGCGAGAAACCGCCGTCGGCGCGCGCCAGCATGAAGACGACAACACTGGCCAGCGTTTGCTGTTGAACTTCGATGGCAGCGTGGTGGGTTGGGACTATAACGTCGGTGCGTCGTACAACCAGAACAAAGTGGTGAATGCCATTGAGGCCGGTTACGTCAACGACCGCGCCGTCAGTGCCGGTATCGCCAATGGCATCATCAACCCGTTTGGCGCGCAGACCGCTGCCGGACAGGCGTTGCTGGCGGCCAGCACGGTAGACGGCGATTACTCGACGGCGGTCGGTCGGGTGAAGGCGATTGACGGGCGTGTCAGCCGCGAAATTGGCGATTGGTTCGGCGCCGGCCCGTCGGCGCTGGCGCTGGGTGGCGAATACCGCAAGGAAGATTTCCACCAGGACTTCGCCCAGTTCGCCGCTGATGTGCAAAGCCTGGGTGTCGACCCCAATGCCAGCGTCGCCGGGGATCGCAGCGTCTCGGCGCAATACGCCGAGGTCAACGTGCCGGTGCTCGACAGCCTGGAGTTGTCCGCCGCCGTGCGCCACGACAAGTACAGCGACTTCGGCAGCACCACCAACCCGAAATACTCGTTCCGCTTCCAGCCGTTCAAGGAGCTGGTTGTGCGTGGCGCCTACAGCGAGGGTTTCCGCGCGCCGTCGCTGTACGAGTTGTACAACCCGAACTTCACCACGTTCACCGTCGCCAACTACAACGACCCACGGCTGTGCGCTGGCGGTAATCCGAGCAACGGCGGGATCGCCAACCGCGACTGCGCCCAGCAGTTTTACAGCCGCACCGGTGGCAACACGGACCTGAGCCCGGAAACCGCGCGCAACGTCACCCTCGGTTTCGTCTATCAGCCGTTTGAGCGCCTGAGCACCGGGCTGGACTTCTGGTGGATCAACATCGCTAACCAGATCGCCGAATTCCCCGAGTCAGCGGTATTCGAGAACCCGGAACTGTACCCGGATCGCCTGGTGCGCAAGCCTGACGGCTCCATTGATCACATCGTCACGGGGCTGGCCAACCTCGGCAAGATCAAGACCAATGGTGTCGATGTCAGCTTCGATTACCGCCTGCCGAGCACCCCGTACGGCAACTTCGGTATCGGCCTGCAAGGCACCTATGTCAGCCGCTACGAGTATCAGCAGCAACTCAAGGGCGACTACATCGACAAGCTCGGTGACTTTCGTGGCGGCGACTTTTCCTCGGCCGGCGCTGTGGCTCGTTGGCGCCACAGCCTGACCGGCAGCTGGAACTACGGCCCCTACGGGGTGGCGCTGACCAACCGCTACACCAGCGGTTACCACGACTCCGACCGTGAGACTCACGATTACGTCGGCTCGTACAACGTCTGGGATCTGGCCGGCACCTACACCTGGCGCAAAACCCTGAGCGTGACCCTCGGTGCGAAGAACCTGTTCGACCGCGAGCCACCGTTCAGCAACCAGACCTACACCTTCCAGAGCGGCTACGACCCGAAGTACGGCGACCCGTTCGGGCGGACGCTGTACACGCGGGTCAATTACAAGTTCTGACCCGCTCTGTATAGGAGCTGCCGAAGGCTGCGATCTGTTGATCTTCAAAAGTCAAAAGATTGCAGCCTGCGGGAGCGGATTTCATGGAAGGGGCAGGTTTTAGTCACTTATTGATCTAAGCCTGCCCTATAAAAAACGCCGGCCTGTTGCACATCACAGGTAGGCAGGATGTTTGGTGATTGTTCGGGCGTCATCGCTGGCAAGCCAGCTCCCACAGGGATTTGTGAGCACCGCAAAACGTGTGGGAGCTGGCTTGCCAGCGATGACGCCATAAACAGCGCCGTGCAAAAAAAGGATCTGCCAATGTTCCCCAGGCTCATTCTGTTCAGCGCTTTTGCGCTGTTAAGCCCATTCAATTGGGCCGCTCCACAACCTGCGTTGACGGTCTACGGCGAAGCCCCCAAATACGCCCCGGACTTCCAGCACCTGGCCTACGCCAATCCCGACGCTCCCAAGGGCGGGACACTGCGCCGCTCCTCGCTGGAAAGCGGCCCGTTCGATCACCTGATTCCGTACATCGACAAAGGCACTGGCGTTGCCGAGATCGACGGCTGGCTCTACGCGCCGCTGGCCTATCGCAGCAAGGACGAACCCTACAGCGTCTACGGCCTGGTGGCGCAGCAGATTGAACTGGATGCGGATCGCCGCTGGTTGCGCTTCTACCTCAATCCCAAGGCCCGGTTCGACGACGGCACGCCAATCACTGCCGAAGACGTGCGTTACACCTTCGAGCTGTTCATCACTCAGGGCAGCCTCAAATACCGCCAACAGTTTCGTGACGTCGCCGACGTCGTGGTGGAGTCGCCGACGCAAGTGCGCTTCAACTTCAAGAACAACGACAGCCGCACGTTGCCACTGGATCTGGCGACACTGCCGGTGTTGCCCGAACATTGGTGGCGCACGCGCAACTTCGCCGAGGGCGCCGGTTTCGAGATCCCGCCGGGCAGCGGCCCGTACCGCATCAGCGCGGTGGATGCCGGGCGCAGCGTGAAATTTCAACGCGTTGCCGACTGGTGGGCCAAGGACCTGCCGATCACGCGCGGCCTTTATAACTTCAATCACTTGAGTGTGGAGTTCTTCGCCGACACCGATGTTTCACGGCAAGTGCTCAAGGCTGGCGGCTTCGACTACAACCGCGAGTTTTCCGCGACCAGTTACACCATCGGCTATGCCGGGGCAGCGCTGGAGCAGGGCAAACTGCTCCGCGAACATCTGGCACCAGGTGCCGCGCAAGGTTCGCAGGGGTTCGTGTTCAACCTGCAAAAACCGCTGTTTCAGGATCGCCGGGTGCGGCAGGCGATCGCCATGCTCTGGGATTTCGAATGGAGCAACCGGCAGATGATGCGCAGCATGTACTTGCGCCAGCGCAGTTACTTCTCGCACAGCGCATTGGCGGCCACCGAGTTGCCGGACGCCGAGGAACTGAAAATACTCGAACCGTGGCGCGGCAAGATCCCCGACGAGGTGTTCACGCAAGTCTTCGAAGCGCCGAAAACCGACGGCAGCGGCAACATTCGCGCCGAGCAGTTACAGGCCCTGAAACTGCTCGAAGCCGCCGGCTGGAAACCCCGTGGCGATCAGTTGGTGAATGCCAAAGGCGAGCCGCTGCAGTTCACCTTTCTCAACGGTCAGAAGGGTTTTGAAAGGCTGCTGCTGCCGTTCAAGCGCAACTTGGCGCAGATCGGTGTCGGCTTCGATATTCGCCAGGTCGACACCGCGCAATACACCAACCGCGTGCGCAATCGCGACTACGACATGATCGTCGTGGGTTACCCGGTGAGTCAGGCGCCGGGGCGCGAGATGTTCAATTACTTCGGCTCCGACGGCGCCGACGATCCCGGCTCGAATAACTACATGGTGCTGCGTGATCCGGCGGTCGATGCCTTGCTCGAAGGGCTGGTGCAGGCCGACAACCGCGAAAGCCTGCTGCGCCATGCCCACGCTCTGGATCGGGTGTTGCAGTGGGGTTACTACTGGATTCCCAATTACTACCCGCCGGGAATTTCCACGGTGTGGTGGAACCGTTTTGGCCGCCCGGCGACAGCGCCGCTGTATGACGCCGGGCTCGATACCTGGTGGGAAATCAGCCCGACCGCGCTGACCGCCACGCAGATGCAGCAACAGCAAAAGGAGTATGCGCATGTGGGGTTATAGCCTGCGGCGTCTGCTGCTGGTCGTGCCGACCTTGCTCGCCATTCTGCTGGTCAATTTCGTGATCGTGCAGGCCGCGCCGGGTGGCCCGGTGGAACAAGCCATCGCGCGCTTGCAGGGCATCGGAGTCGGCGCAGCGGTGGGCGGCGGTCATGTCGAAACCATTGGCGGCGAATCCCGCGCGACCCGTGGCCTGGACCCGAAACTGGTGGCCGACATCGAGCGTCAGTACGGCTTCGACAAACCGGCCGGTGAACGCCTGTGGCTGATGCTCAAAAGCTACGCGCACCTGGATTTCGGTCAGAGCTTTTTCCGCGGTGCCAGCGTCACCGAGCTGATCTGGCAAAAGCTCCCGGTGACCTTGTCGCTGGGCTTGTGGGCGACGTTGATCACTTATCTGGTGTCGATTCCTCTGGGCATCCGCAAGGCCGTGCACAACGGTTCGGCGTTCGATGTCTGGAGCAGCGTGGCGATCATCGTCGGCTACGCAATGCCGGGCTTTCTGTTTGCGCTGCTGTTGATCATCGTGTTTGCCGGCGGCAGCGCACTGGACTGGTTTCCGGTGCGCGGACTGGTCTCGGACAACTTCGCCGAGCTGTCGCCGTGGGGCAAGGTTGCCGATTACTTCTGGCATCTGGTGCTGCCGGTCACCGCGTTGGTGATCGGCGGATTCGCCACCCTGACGATCCTCACCAAGAACAGCTTTCTCAACGAGATCTCGCGGCTGTACGTGCTGACGGCGCGGGCCAAGGGCTTGAGCCAGCGTCAGGTGTTGTACGGCCACGTGTTCCGCAATGCGATGCTGCTGGTGGTCGCCGGATTACCGCAGGCACTGGTGACGGTGTTTTTCGGCGGCTCGTTGCTGATCGAAGTGATCTTCTCCCTCGATGGCCTCGGCCGTCTGAGTTACGAGGCGGCGGTGTCGCGTGACTACCCGGTGGTGTTCGGTTCGCTGTTCATCTTCACCCTGTTCGGCCTGCTGATAAAACTGCTCGGCGACCTGTGCTACACGCTGGTCGACCCGCGCATCGACTTCACCGCGAGGACTGTCTGATGCTGACTCTATCTCCCATCGGACAGCGGCGCTGGGCGCGGTTCAAGGCGCATCGGCGTGGCTGGTGGTCGTTGTGGCTGTTTTTGCTGTTGTTCGGTCTGAGCCTGGGCGGCGAGCTCATCGCCAACGACAAACCGCTGCTGGTCGAGTACCAGGGCCAATGGTATTTCCCGGCGTTCAAACGCTACACCGAGCAGGATTTCGCCGGCGAACTGCCGTTCCAGCCGGACTATCGCAGCGCGCAGGTGCGGCAACTGATCGAAGAGCAGGGCGGACGGATGTGGTTTGCGCCGATCCCGTTCGGTTTCGATACCGTGAATTACGACCTGACCGATCCGGCACCGAGCCCGCCGAGCGCCGAGAACTGGCTGGGCACCGATGATCAGGCGCGGGATGTGCTCGCGCGGGTGATCTTTGGCACGCGGGTGTCGTTGCTGTTTGCCCTGGCGCTGACCGCTGCCAGTGCGCTGATCGGCATTGCGGCCGGTGCCTTGCAAGGCTATTACGGTGGCTGGGTCGATCTGCTCGGGCAGCGGTTGCTGGAAGTGTGGTCGGGACTGCCGGTGTTGTATTTGCTGATCATTCTGTCCGGGTTCGTCGAGCCGAATTTCTGGTGGTTGCTGGGGATCATGGCGCTGTTTTCCTGGCTGAGTCTGGTGGATGTGGTGCGCGCCGAGTTTCTGCGCAGCCGCGGTCTGGAATACGTGAAAGCCGCGCGGGCGTTGGGCGTTGGCGATGTGCAGGTGATCTGTCGGCACATCCTGCCCAATGCGATGAGCGCGACCCTGACGTACCTGCCGTTCATTCTCACCGGAGCGATTGCCACGCTGTCGGCACTGGATTTTCTCGGTTTCGGCATGCCCGCCGGCAGCGCTTCGCTGGGCGAATTGATCGGTCAGGGCAAGAGCAATCTGCAAGCGCCGTGGTTAGGGCTGACGGCGTTTTTTGCCTTGGCGCTGATTCTTTCTCTGTTGGTGTTCATCGGTGAGGCTTGCCGAGATGCTTATGATCCAAGGACTTGAGATGAGCGAAAATCTGATCGAAATACGCAACCTGCGTGTGACATTCAACGGCCAGCCTGTGGTGCATGGCATCGACCTCGATATTCGTCCGGGCGAATGCCTGGCGCTGGTCGGCGAGTCCGGCTCGGGCAAATCGGTGACCGCTCACAGCATCCTGCAATTGCTCGACCCGAACATCACGCGGATCGACGGCAGCATTCGTTATGCCGGCGAAGAGCTGCTCGGCGTGCATGAGCGTTATCTGCGCCAGTTACGCGGCAACCGTATTGCGATGATTTTTCAGGAGCCGATGAGTTCGCTGAATCCACTGCACACGATCGAGCGGCAACTCGGTGAGAGCCTGGCGCTGCACAAAGGCCTGGCGGGCGCGCAGGCCCGTGAACGGATGCTTGAACTGCTCGAACTGGTCGGCATTCAGAACCCGCGCGAACGGCTCAAGGCCTATCCGCATCAACTCTCCGGCGGCCAGCGCCAACGGGTGATGATCGCCATGGCGCTGGCCTGTGAGCCGCAATTGTTGATCGCAGACGAACCCACCACTGCACTGGACGTGACGGTACAGCGCAGGATTCTGTTGCTGCTCAAGAAATTGCAGCAGCGCCTGGGCATGGCGCTGCTGATCATCAGCCACGACCTCAATCTGGTGCGAACCCTCGCGCAGCGGGTGGCGGTGATGCGCGGTGGACGGATCGTCGAACAGGCGCCGTGCGAGCAGTTGTTCAGTGCGCCGCAGCATCCTTACAGCATTGAATTGCTGAATGCCGAGCCGGGCGGGCATGCCTTGTGTCTCGGCGCGACAGAGGACTTGTTGCAGGTGCGCGATCTGAAGGTGCGTTTTCGTCTGAGCGGCGGTTGGCTGCGGCGCAACACCTGGCTGGACGCGGTGAAGGGCATCGATCTGAATCTGCAGCGCGGCAAAACGCTGGGGATTGTCGGCGAGTCGGGCTCGGGCAAGTCGACATTGGGCCAGGCGATTCTGCGTCTGATCGACGCCGAGGGCAGCATTCACTTTGCCGGTGAGGCGCTGCAACAGTTGAGCGGCAAGCAGTTGCGACCCCTGCGCAGGCGCCTACAAGTGGTTTTTCAGGATCCGTTTGGCAGCCTCAGCCCGCGCTTGTGTGTGGAGCAGATCATTGCCGAGGGCTTGCAGGTACACAGTGATCTGAATGCTGCCGAGCGTGAGCAGGCGGTGATTGATGTGCTGCGCGAGGTTGGCCTGGATCCGGCCACCCGACATCGCTATCCGCACGAATTTTCCGGCGGACAACGCCAACGGATTGCAATCGCTCGGGCGCTGGTGCTCAAACCGGATCTGATCTTGCTCGATGAACCGACCTCGGCGCTGGATCGCACGGTGCAGAAGCAGATCGTTGCTTTATTGCGGCGACTGCAGGAAGAGCATGGGCTGACTTATCTGTTCATCAGCCATGACCTGGCGGTGGTGCGGGCGTTGGCCCATGACCTGATTGTGATGAAGGAGGGGGAGGTGGTGGAGCGTGGTCGGACGGATGAGCTGTTTACGGCGGCGCGGCATCCTTATACGCAGGAGCTATTGGCGGCATCGTTTGTCACGTCGGTTTTACCTGTGACATATACGGACAGACTTTTATCCGTGGTGTAGTTCCGGTACATTCCGCGCCCTGGCCAATACAAGGAAGTAGATGATGGCAAAACCTGCCGCTCGACTCAGCGATCTCAATGCCTGCCCGGTAACCGGTCAAGGTACCAACCCAAGCACCAGCGGTTAGCCCAACGTGAACATCAACGGGATGCCGGTGCTACGTGTCGGCGATACTACGGCTTGCGGCGACTCGGTCACCGAAGGCATCGGCAACATCCTGATCAATGGCAAACCCATTGCCTTTCTTGGCAGTGCCACCGCTCATGGCGGCATGATCATCACCGGCTCCGGTGACGTTTTCGTCGGCACCGCAGTCGGCGCCGCGCCGTTCACCCCGATCGTTACCGTGCCCAAGCATAGCGAGCGCTTCCAGCTGGTCGACGAAACCACCGGCGAAGCCATTCCCGATATGCTCTATTGCATCGAAACCGGCGACGGCCAACGACTCGTCGGCCACACCGACAACCACGGCAACGCCGCCCGAGTGTTCACCGCCGATCCTACTTCCGTTGTCGTGCAATGGGGCAAGGAAGCCGCCGCTCACCTGGATGCGTTGGGCATTGCTTACTAAGGAAGGTCAGACGTGGCGCCACCGAAGAAAAAACAGGCTCAGACAAGCGATCAGCACGGCACGACGCAGGTGAAGGGGACACTTAAATACGATTATGTAACTGTGGTGGGCTCTTACCACATTAGTCGCTGGACGGAATTTCGCGGGAATTACGGCAACAAGATGAGTTTCATCAACCAAGGTGTTGGCCAGTTGAGAGACTACTCGAATCTTAAAAAGGGGGCCGCGGACAAAACCTTTTTTCTGCTGTTTGTCGCGGAGTACGATCCCAAAATGCGCGCCAGGCTAAAAGAGCTGGTCGTCAACACATACAGAGCCGAATACCTTGAGATTGATTCCGCCGCTGAACTGGTTGCTTTCATAAACAAGCGAGTAGAGGAAAAGCGCGAGATCAAACAGCTCGATATCTTTGCCCACGGCGTGGTGTTCAATATCGAGTTCGGTTACGAAATCGAAGGTAAGGATGCCAGCTATCGCTTTGGACCTGCCCAAGCGAGCCAGTTGCAGCCTGATGCCTTTGCCTTCGGCGCTAATATCTTTTCGTACGCTTGCCGAACCGGGTTGGGGGTTGATGAGACGGCGCTTGTCAGTGAGGGGCAGGAACATTACGAGCTCAGCCTTGCACAGAAGCTTGCCGATGCAACCGGGGCGACCATTCATGCTTACCCGCGTCGCAGCCTTTACGACCAAACATATGGCAGTGATGCAGAGCGCGATGGTCTGGAGGGGGCGAAGGCGCGTGTAGCGTCGGATAATCGAGCCAAATCCGCTTTCATGATCAAGAAGGCTGGCTACGAACGGCGTCTTGCTGAATACAGATTGTCAAAAAAGGACGACACAGCGGAGCTGCCGGGCGAAACAGCCCCGGTTCAGCCACCGGAGCTGGCTAACGAAAACGATAAAAAGCTTTTGATGCATGCCCAGAGTCGCGCGAAAAACGAAAAGAACATGAGCTATCCGCTGGACGATTATGGAGCTGTCGGAAAGGTGCGCTCAGGCAATACGCCGTTGGGGCCACCAAAGCAGCAACTGAAGTTTAAAAAAGGGCTTCCGGCACAACCATGACTGTTAATTTTCACAAGCGCGTGGGTCTCATAGCGGCCTTTTTGCTGGTTTTTAGTGCGATGGGTCTCTATCTGCACACAAGGGAAGATGCAATGAGCGAGAAAGTGATGATGTACTACGGCGACTGGAGTCCGGAAGAAAACCGTTTTGATGCAACAAAATGGTTTCGTACCGATATGTACCGCAGTGATGTTGTCGATGGAAAAAAAAGCGCTGTAACCATGCTGCGTAACAGACCATTACCTTTTAAGCCAAGCGACAACGATGAGTTGGTAGCTGGCGCCATTGTGGCCCTCGAGGCGGCGTATCCGCCGGTCAATGGTGACTTGCTTGGCAAGGAATGGCCGATGCTGATTCCACGTATCCGCTACCGTTACAGCGCTTTCGAAGCGCCGGATCAGCCGCAGGATTATTACAACATTTATCTGAAGTACCAGGGTGAGCGGTATGTCATCACTTTCGCCCGGGATGCGCAAACCGGTGAAATCATTCCAGGGGGTAGTGTCCAGTTGATGTACCCCGAGAGTGAGACCCAGATCGCCGATCGGCAGGTCTTCAAAGAGCTGGACGCCGCCGGCATCCAATGACCCGGAAATGACAAATCCCGCCATCAAGGCGGGATTTGTTTGTAATGCGACGAATCTTACGACGGGAACAGCTCGGACAGCTTCATCGACAGCATCATGTCGCCTTCAACGCGCAGCTTGCCGCCCATGAACGCTTGCATGCCGTCGGTTTCACCGCTGACGATGTCTTTCAGCGTTGCACTGTCCAGTACCAGCGTGCAGTTGGCGTCGGCGTTTTCGCCTTCCTGAATGTCGCAAGTACCGTCTTTGACGATCAGCGCGTAGTGCTTGTCTTCGTCGGTGATGTTGAAACCGAAGACCAGATCCAGACCGGCAGCGGCGGCTGGGTTGAACTTGGCTTGCATCGCTTTTACGGCATCAGCTACGGAGGTCATGGTTCGATCCTTATGGGTTGATTGCAGCAGGGTCACAGTTATCCGGACTCAACGGTAAGTGATGAGTTCCGGGGCCTTCAGCAGTTGCAGATGCGCATGACTGTTGAAGGAAGCCAGAGTCACCTCGCGACCGCGGAATTTCAGCTGGTTGAGCGAGGTGTTGACGATTTGCCAATTCAGTTCAAAGGCCTGCCTGGCAGGTATTTGGGTAATCAGGTGGAGCAGGGCGGTAATGGTGCCGCCGGAGGTGAATACGGCGACTTTCTGATTGCCGTCGGCCTGTTCGAGGATGCGGTGAAGACCCCCCTGAACCCGTTCGACGAAACCCAGCCAGCTTTCCAGCCCGGGGGTGTCGTGGGTGCCGGCCAGCCAGCGCTCGATGACCAGCGCGAAGATGCGCTGGAACTCGGCGCGGTTCTGCGCGGCGTTGCGCAGGATGTCGATGGCTTCCGGCTCGTCCTCCAGCATGGCGGGGATCAGCGCACGAATCACTGCGTCGGCGTCGAACTCGTTGAACGCAGAGTCGGTCTCCAGCGCCGGTACCGACAGGCCCTTGGCGCTGAATTGTTCCAGCGCGCTGCTGGCCGTGTGTTGCTGGCGGCGCAGGTCGCCCGCCAGGCAGCGATCGAAACGGATTCCCAACTCGGCCAGGTGCTGGCCGAGGATTTCCGCCTGGCGCACACCGATGGGCGACAGGACGTCATAGTCGTCTGCACCAAAGGAGGCCTGGCCATGTCGAATCAGATAGATGCTGCCCACGTCCGCGTCATCCCGGTACGTTGAAGGTTGTGGCGAGGTTATGAGGATGATGGAGTGCTGTCAATGAAAAAACATACGCTTGTTTGAAATGCCCGTTACAGGCCTGTTGCCAGAGGTTTCACGGCTGGCCGAGGAGGCGGCGCATGGGTATGCTGGAACCATCCCGCGCGTGTTTGTGCATCCGCGCATTGTTTTAAGGAGTCTCTGTGGAGTTTTTCACCGAATACGCCAGCTTTCTGGCCAAGACCGTAACGCTGGTGGTCGCCATTCTGGTGGTGCTCGCCAGTTTTGCTGCATTGCGCAGCAAGGGCCGGCGCAAGTCGTCCGGACAGTTGCAGGTCAGCAAGCTCAACGATTTCTATAAAGGCTTGCGTGAGCGCCTGGAGCAGACCCTGCTCGACAAGGATCAGCTCAAGGCCCTACGCAAGGGCCAGGCCAAATCGGAGAAGTCCGAGAAGAAGCAAAAGAACAAACCCGAGGCCAAATCCCGGGTGTTCGTGCTGGATTTCGACGGTGATATCAAGGCCTCGGCCACCGAGAGCCTGCGTCACGAAATCACCGCATTGCTGACCCTCGCCACGCCGAAGGACGAAGTGGTGCTGCGCCTGGAAAGTGGTGGTGGCATGGTGCACAGCTATGGTCTGGCCTCATCGCAACTGGCGCGGATCCGTGAGGCCGGCGTGCCGTTGACCGTGTGCATCGACAAGGTCGCCGCCAGCGGCGGCTACATGATGGCGTGCATCGGCGAGAAGATCATCAGCGCTCCGTTCGCGATTCTCGGCTCGATCGGGGTAGTCGCGCAGCTGCCCAACGTCAATCGTCTGCTGAAAAAGCACGACATCGATTTCGAAGTGCTGACCGCGGGTGAGTACAAACGCACCCTCACCGTATTTGGCGAAAACACCGAGAAGGGCCGGGAGAAGTTTCAGGAAGACCTGGACATCACCCACCAGTTGTTCAAGAACTTCGTGGCCCGTTATCGGCCACAACTGGCCATCGATGAAGTGGCTACCGGAGAAGTCTGGCTGGGCGTCGCGGCGCTGGACAAACAATTGGTCGATGAACTCAAGACCAGCGACGAATACCTGGCCGACAAGGCGAAGAAAGCCGAGGTCTACCACCTGCATTACGCCGAGCGCAAAAGCCTGCCGGAACGCATCGGCATGGCCGCCAGTGGTTCGGTGGAACGCGTGTTGGTGAACGGCTGGAGTCGCCTGACCCAGCAACGCTTCTGGTAAGCCACTTGCATAAAAGGCCCTTCATTGTTCTGCAATGAAGGGCCTTTTTATTGAGGTGGTATATATGTATTTTTTAAGTTTGAAATGTTGATTGTGCGAGCGTTGGTTTGATCTGTTATTCGCGCTTTTATAAAGAGGTCGGCTCGCTAAGCTGATGACTCCTTTAAGTGCGTGAGATCATCAATGTCCTCGTTAACCGATACAACTGCGTCAGCCACGCCAACTTCAGAACAGAAAGGCCTCTTTTTTTATTTGATCAAAAAGAATGCACCGCCCTGGATATTGGCGGCTTCCGGGGCGTTGCGCCGCGAACTCTATGACAGCCTCATTGACAGTCATCGCACGCGCAGTACCGCAGGCGCGCTCCTGAACAAACTGCAGTCACCCGAGCAGTTCTGCTCCCCCTTGCTGGCCAAGGCCATGTCCGACAAGCTGTCCATGCCACTGGACGTGTCCGGCGTGGTGTTTCAGCACGTGCGTTCAACGTCGAGCCTGCTGGGACTGCGCAAAAAACTGGTGCTGCCGATCAATCGCGATCTGCTGGTCGCCGCGTGCGAGAACTTCGAATCCCGCGAAACCGAGGCAAAAAACTACAGCGACACTTCACTGATCTATATCCCACAGAAACTGAACGCTGGCGTGGCTTCGATATTGCCAATACAACCCCATGACTTTGCGCAATTGTGCCGGACACTGGATCTGGGCAAGCAATATCAGACTCATCTTGAATCGGTATTTGAACTTAACGTCGAATCGAACAATGTGCTTACCCAGTGCGCTGCCCATGTGCGAAGTTGTTTTGATGTGGAACGGCATATTGCGCTGATGAAAAAACATATCAGCACGTCGGTTCACCAAATGTTGAAGTGCGTGAAGGATGGCGACAGCACGATCAAACTGGGGAAAAACACCCTCGGGTATCAGAGTCTGGAAATGTTCAACATGACCCTGCATGGTCCGTTGTTCATCGGGCCTGTCAGTGAGCACGCCGACGATGATTATCGCTGCGTCGTTTACCTGCCGGGCGATCCGCTGCATCCACTGAAAGAATATGCCTCGTTCAGCGACTTTGAGGTCGAGTTGAGCCGACGCCTGAAAAACCCTGCATTCAAGACGTTCTTCATGGGCTTCCTGAAGCTGGGCGAGCGGGCGGCCTTTCAACAGGAACTGAATATTCGCCTGTATCCCGGTGGCAGTTCACTACTGACGGGCACCGGCACTTACGTGACGTTGACGGGTGTCGATATCGAGGGCGATCCCTTTACCGGGATACACCGTCAGCAGGTTACGCGGACCTTGGCCGACGCCCGGCTTCTGGTGGTTCCCACGGATGATGAAGACGAGAAAACCCGCCTCGCACGCCTGGAGACCTTCAAGGAAATCGGTATCGATCTATTGCTGGTCGCGGCCTCGTTTTTGCCCGGAGTGGGTGAAGTGCTGTTGACGGTGGGTACTCTGCAACTTCTGTCGCACGTCTATGAGGGCATTGCGAGTTGGACCCGTGGCGAGCAGGAGCAGGCCACGGATCACCTGTTCGATGTCATCGAAAACATCATTCTGATGGCCGCTTTTGCCGCCGGGACGAAAGTCGTCGGGGCGGCCTATAAAACTGTCAGGTCGTCGGCCTTCATCGAACGTTTGATCGTGGTCAATCCGGGCGGTGGACGCCTGCGCCTGTGGAAGCCGGACCTCAAGGCTTTTCGTCAACATCGGCGGTTGCCCAAAGGATTGCCCGTCGACGAGCGCGGGTTACGTTGGCTCGAGGGACAGGCTTACGTCACCCTCGACTCCGTTCGGTACGCAGTGCATCAGCAACCCGAGACCGAACTGTGGGAAGTGCTGCCTCTACCGGGCGCAGCAGAAAGCTACCGTCCGTTGCTCGAAACCAATGACCGCGGCGCCTGGCGTCATGACTCGGAGCGGGTGCAGGAGTGGGGGCGGCTGACGTTGTTCCGTCGTTTCGGCTACACCAGAGAAGCGATCCCGGACGCCATGGCGACGCGTATTCTGGCGGTCAGTGGACTTGACGACAGCGTGTTGCGGCAGGTGCATATCGATCAGGTGCAGACCCCGGCACTGCTGGTCGATACCGTGCAACGTTTCATGGCGGACGCTGCAGTCAAAGCGTTTATCGAACAGTTACAGACGCCGAGTACGGCAGCGCTGGCCGACCCTGATCTGCAGTTGCATGTGCTCACCGCCGCAGCGAAATGGCCCTCCGATAACGCAATCAGCGTGGTCAACGCATTGGATTACCCGGTCAACCGTTACGGTTCGCAAACTGCCAAGAGCGTTATCCGGCTGACTGAGGACGCGCTGCACAAAGGTCAGTTGCACCGTTCGCTGCTGTCGAAGCTGTCGCGCAATCAGCGAGAAAGCCTGCTCGGCAACGCGTCGACGAACACTGAAGTACAAGCACAGGAACTGGCACGGATCGTTGCCGAACAGGCTCAAACCGCGCGCCCCGATTTGTTCCGGCGGGTATACCAGCGTAGCCAGGTCCCAGGCCATCCCCGGGTCGCGGTACTGATGCAACACTTTCCCGAGCTGCCCGCCAGTGCCGCCGAAGAGCTGGTGAATAATGCGTTCAGTGGCGAATGGCGCGAGCTGGACGCGAAGCGCGTGCCCTTGCGGCTGGCGGAGGAGGCCCGGCGCTATCAGCAGATGATCCGTGTCTGTCGCGCCTACGAAGGTCTGTATCTCGACGGGGTGGGAGGGCAGTACACCAATCGACTGGTGCTCGATGCACTCAAACACCTCCCGGGCTGGTCGGACGCCGCGTTCGTGCAAATACTCGAATGGACCGCGACCCATGATTCGGCAGCCGCGATCGGGCCGGCAACAGCGAGCGAGCGCACGGTGGTCAGCGTGTTCGAGGATCGAATCAACGTCATTCAGGGCACCGACGCACCGCTTGTCACATTCACCAGGCGCACCCGCGAACACTATTTCCGCGCGCTCTGGATGGGGCTTTCGGCACAGCGCAGGACGGCGCTGGGCGTACAGGCGGAAAATGGTGCTGCCGCATTGCAGGAAAAGATTACCCGCGTGGCGCAGGAGCGACGGACGATCTTCGCGCAGAGCGTTGGCGCGCGTCTCGGAGAGCTGTCACCCATGGGACTGGCCGAGCGTACTGCTGTCGTGTCCGGTGCGACCTCCGGCGAGGTGACCAATGTCATGGTGCGCCGGGCCCTGGAGCTGTATCCGATGCACACCCCTGCGCAGATTCATCGTCTGCTCAACGCTCTGGGCACCAACGAAATCAAGGTACTGATGAAGCTCGAAGCGCTGCGGCTGGAGTTTTTCGCGCTCCGAGAAACCTTGAGTCGCTGGGTCAGCCGTCAGACCTGGCATTTGAGCGCCGATGGCACACGGCAGCCGACTCCCCGAGACAGCAAGCTGCGCGCCATGCGCGCGATCATTCGCAGTTGGCGCAAGGAGCCGGGGAATGTGGCTGCAGACCAAAGTTTATATGGCACCTTGCGGTTCGCGCCGGAGCCTTTGGGGGAGCTGCCGCCGGTGGTGGCCGATTTCAGTCATGTCGGGCGGGTCATCATGGACGGTGTGATGCCCCATGCCGGACTGAACGAATTTCTGCGCAACTTCAGCCAGTTGCGCAGCCTGTCACTGAGCGACAATCAGCTCAGCCAGTTGCCCGAGTCGCTGGAGCGGATACGTTGGCTGACGCATCTGGACCTGAGCAACAATCGCCTGCAGTCCTCTGAAGCATCGCTTGCTCAATTGGGGCGGATGAAAGACTTGCGGGTGCTGCACCTTGATTTCAACCCGAACCTGGCGCAGTTGCCCGATCTCGGTGGGCTGACGCATCTTGAGCAGTTGACCGTGCGCGGTAGCCGGATGACACACTGGCCACAGCGCCTGTCCGGGCTGCTCCGATTACAGTTGCTGGATCTGCGCGACAATCGGATTGAAACCCTGCCAGCGCAGGCGTTCGATACTACTCAATTGCCGCAGATGATTCGCTTGCACGGTAATCCGTTGTCTTCCGAGACGCTGAAAAACATCGCGACTTATCAGCAGACCTTCAGTGGTCGTTTCGGTGTGACGGCGATGGAGGGGCGCAAATCCCCCCTGCAAACCGTGGCGCGGGAAGATCAGAGTGTGCAGTGGCTGGCCGGGGAAAGTGCCAGCGTGGCGTCGTCCCGGCGCGAGGTATGGGAGGCGCTGCGCGCGTTACCTGATTCCGCTGACTTTTTTCAAGTGCTGTTGCAACTGGTGCACACCGCAGAATTTACCCACGTGTATCCGCATTTGCGTCAGCGTGTCTGGGATGTGGTGGACGCGGCTGCCGGCGATCAGCGCCTGCGTCGGTCATTGTTCAATGCGGCGCGCAGTGCCAGGGTCAGTGTCAGTGTCGACGGCTACAGCGCGTTGTTCAGCGAAATGGAAGTGCTGGTCTTGTGTTTCCGGGCGAGCGCGGCGGCCTCCGCTGGTGTGCAGGTGCTGGAAGCGCAACTGGTGAGTCTGCTCAAGGGCCTGTTCCGTTTGCACGAAGTGGAAAGCCTTGCGCTGGCGGACATCAGCGCACGTTTCCACACCGCGCCGATGGACTACGATCAGGCGCTGCAAGTCAGCCTGGCCTATCGGGTTGGTCTGGCGCAACGCCTGAACCTGCCGGCGCAGCCGCAGACGCTGAGCAAACCCTTGAATATCGAGGTATCGCCGACCGTCCTGGATCAGGCCTTTCAACAGGTGCTCAAGACCGAAAGCAGCGGCGCCTTACGCGACTGGAGCGTAGCGCAGACGTTCTGGGTCGAGTACCTGGAGTCGGCTCACGGTGATCGGTTTTCCGCCGTGAACGAACAGACGTCGCGGGAAATGGCTCAATTGGAAGGGCAGATCGAACTGACGCGCGAGGCGGCCTCGACGCAGATGAATGCCATCCTCGACAACTTCGGTAATCAGCGCCGGGAATTGATCGGGCAACTGACGGATCAGGCGTTGGCACGCCACGCCGAACTCGACGCAGCAAAGGCCGCGACGGCTGAAATGATGGAGGCTTGATGCGGCGTCGCTTGCACGCAACGCTTGGCGTTAACGCCCGGAATGAACAACGCCTTGAGCCCGATTGCAGGCTCAAGGCGTTTTTCGATCAGCGACGACGGAACAGCGGCAGCGGTTCGTCGGTGGCGGCCTGGTAGGTGACCGAGAAGTCCTTCAGGCTTTCCAGTGCTTCGTACGGGTCTTTGTCGGCGCGCAAGGCGAACGCATCGAAACCGCAGCGGTGCATGTAGAACAACTGGTCACGCAGCACATCGCCAATCGCCCGCAGTTCGCCTTTGAAACCGTAACGGTCGCGCAGCAGGCGGGCGTTGGAGTAGTTGCGGCCGTCGGTGAAGGCCGGGAAGTTCAGCGCGATGACCTGAAACTCGGCCACGTCGTTACCGATCTCCTCGGCTTCTTCATCGGCGTCCAGCCACACACCCAGTCCGCCGTCGCGGGCCTTGAGCATGCGGCTGTGTTCACGCCAAAGCTGCAACGGAACAATCAGATCGTCGCAATTGCTGATGTCGTCGATGTTGAAATCTTTCGGCAGCAAGTGCCAGGTTTCGTCGACGACTTCGTTGTTCTTAATGATTCGCTGCATAGACGCGTTCCTTGAAGAGGTCGATGCCAATACGCTGGTAGGTGTCGATGAAGCGCTCGTCTTCGGTACGTTGTTCAACGTACACGTCGATCAGCTTCGAGATCACGTCCGGCATGTCGTCCTGGGCAAAGGACGGGCCGAGGATCTTGCCCAGGCTCGCGTCACGGCTGGCGCTGCCACCGAGGGACACCTGGTAGAACTCTTCCCCTTTCTTGTCCACCCCGAGAATGCCGATGTGACCGACGTGGTGGTGACCACAGGCGTTCATGCAGCCGGAGATGTTCAGGTCCAGCTCACCGATGTCGAACAGGTAGTCCAGGTCGTCGAAACGGCGCTGGATCGATTCGGCGATCGGGATCGACTTGGCGTTGGCCAGCGAGCAGAAATCACCGCCCGGGCAGCAGATGATGTCGGTCAGCAGGCCAATGTTTGGCGTGGCGAAACCGCTTTCACGCAGTTCGCCCCACAGGGTGAACAGTTGGCTCTGCTCGACATCGGCCAGGATGATGTTCTGCTCGTGCGACGTGCGCAGTTGGCCGAAGCTGTAACGCTCGGCCAGGTCGGCGACAGCGTCGAGCTGCTTGTCGGTGATGTCGCCCGGAGCAACGCCGGTCGGTTTCAGCGACAGGGTCACCGCGACATAACCCGGCTTCTTGTGCGCCAGGGTGTTGCGCGAGCGCCAGCGGGCGAAACCCGGATGCTCCTTGTCGAGTTCGGCCAGGGCCGCGGTCTGGTTCTCCAGAACCTTGTAGTCCGGATCGACGAAGTGCTTGGCGACGCGATGCAGTTCGGCTTCGGTCAGTGTGGTCTGGCCGCCGCGCAGGTGCTCCATCTCGGCATCGACTTTTTGCGCGAAGACTTCGGGGGTCAGCGCCTTGACGAGGATCTTGATCCGCGCCTTGTATTTGTTGTCGCGACGGCCATAGCGGTTGTACACACGCAGGATGGCGTCGAGGTAGCTCAACAGGTCCTGCCACGGCAGGAACTCGTTGATGAATGCGCCGACCACCGGGGTGCGGCCCAGGCCACCGCCGACCAGTACACGGAAACCCAGTTCGCCGGCGGCGTTGTGGACCGGCTCCAGGCCGATGTCGTGAACTTCGATGGCGGCACGGTCAGCGGTCGAACCGTTGACGGCAATCTTGAATTTGCGTGGCAGGTAGGCGAATTCCGGGTGGAATGTGGTCCACTGACGGACGATTTCGCACCATGGGCGTGGGTCGATCACCTCATCGGCGGCGACACCGGCGAACTGGTCGGTGGTGACGTTGCGCAGGCAGTTGCCGCTGGTCTGGATCGCGTGCATTTGCACGGTGGCCAGTTCCGCGAGGATGTCCGGAATGTCTTCCACCGCCGGCCAGTTGAACTGCACGTTCTGCCGCGTACTGATGTGGGCGTAGCCCTTGTCGTAGTCGCGGGCAATCTTCGCCATCATGCGCACCTGACGGGAAGTCAGTTGGCCGTAAGGCACCGCCACGCGCAACATCGGCGCAAAACGCTGGATGTACAGGCCATTTTGCAGGCGCAGGGGGCGGAATTCTTCTTCGCTCAGCTCACCTGCCAGATAGCGTCGGGTCTGATCACGGAACTGCTTGACGCGGTCCTCGATGATCCGCTGATCGTACTCGTCGTATACGTACATATAAGTCCTGTTCTCAGGCTTTGGGCTACTCGGAAAACGCTGCGTTTTCGCTTGCTGGAGTCCGATGGTGCCTCTGCAATTACGCGCGCACGGCCGCGCACTCCCTAACGGAGCCGGGGCAATATACCCGTTTGCAGTTATGCGCAAAAGTGATGTTTGAGTATATGTAAAGAACCAAATCGCCTAACGAGAATAGTTGTTGATTAACCCACATTTGTCGCGGGGACAATCATCGTCTTAACTGTGATCGAGTCTTTCTGCAATCACCGATAAAACCGACAAGAGGCGATGCAATGAGCAATCCGACCAAGGCAAAGAAAAGCGATAGCAGTGTCGATGCATGGGCCATTCTGTTCCTGATTATTCTGGTCGTAGGGACAGCGGTATTCTGGGTCAGCCATCAGTAAACGACCGATCCGGGTCCGCTTCCGACGATTGTCGGACAAAAAACGGGATCAGGCGTCAATAGCCGCTGATTCGGGGGCTATAATGCGCGGCCATTTTTCCTTGGGCCCGGGTCTTTCATGTTGAAGTTTTTCTGCCTCAGCCTCCTGCTGTTCGGTGCGGTTTTCGGATCCGCAGCCCGGGCCGAGTCGGTGCTGTTCCTCAACCCGGGTACGACTCAGGAAGCGTTCTGGGTCAGCTATTCGCAATTCATGCAAGCGGCGGCTCACGACCTTGGCGTCGATTTGCAGATCCTCTATTCCCGACGCCAGCCCGAACTCACCGTGGCCCAGGCCAGGATTGCCCTGCAGGGACCGAACCGGCCCGACTACCTGATGTTTGTCAACGAGCAGTACGTTGCACCACAGATCCTGCGGCTGGCGGAAGGCAGCGGGGTCAAGCTGTTCATGGTCAACGCGGTGCTGACCGCCGATCAGCAGGCGCTCGTCGGCGAGCGGGCCGATCGCATTGGCAGCCTGGTGCCCAATGACGAGGAGGGCGGCTACCTGATGATGAAAGAGTTGATTCGCTTGCATCCGCCAGTGGCGCGAGACGAGCCGATCGAAGTGCTGGCGTTTTCCGGTCTGAAGATCACGCCATCGGCGCAATTGCGCGAGCGCGGCATGCAGCGTGCCTTGGCCGAGCATCCTCAGGTGCGCCTGCGACAACTGGTGTACAGCGGCTGGACACGGCAGCGCGCCTACGAACAGGCGCGGCAACTGGTCAGCCGCTATCCGAAGGTGTCACTGGTATGGTCGGCGAATGACGAGATGGCGTTCGGCGCCATGCGCGCGTTTGTCGAAGCGGGCAAGGTGCCGGGCAAGGACGTGCTGTTCAGCGCGGTCAATACCTCATCCGAGGCGTTGCAGGCGGTGATCGATGGACGCCTGAGCGCACTGGTGGGCGGTCATTTCACCCTCGGTGGCTGGGCGCTGGTGGAGTTGCATGATTATGACCACGGCGTCGACCTGGCCCGTTACGGCGGTCGTGATCGCCAGGTGCCGTTGCTGCAACTGATCGACAAGCATCAGGCCCGGCAAATTCTGGCCATGGGCTCGGCACCGGGTTACGGGGTGGGCTTTCGCAAGCTGTCCGCCAAGGGGCGTCCGGCCTCGTATCGTTACCCGTTCGAGCTGCAGACCCTGATGCACTGACCGCCCTCAGACCCCGGCGAAATGCAGCACCAGTTTGACGATGGCAAACAGGGTCAGGGCGAACACGGCGGTGAAGCCGATCCCCAGGATCACGAAGTGGCTGGGCTTGCCATGGGTGAAGTCCCTTGCCCGATTCTTCCCGCTTTGCACGCCAAATGCCGCCGCCATCACGCTGTGCAGCATCTGCCAGAAGCTCGGTGGTTTGTTGTCGACTGGATCGTCCATAAATCCCCCGTCCGAAAGGCTGTCCCGACAGCATAGTCAATCCTGCGGGTTGTGCCGTGGTCGCACGGGGGACCCTGACGTGTCCGGACATAGGTTCAAGGCCATGCGAAAACTATGTACCGCAGGTCACTGCGGCGGACATGGTGTCCTGTGCTCCCATTATTCAGGAGAGACAGGATGTCCCATCATTCCCCGACGTTGCCCCGTGCGCCCGTCAGCGCCAGCGTCCACGGCAAGTTGCTTGAGCAGATGATCCCCGATTGGCTGATTGCCGCCTCGCCAGCCCGGCAAGCCGCGATGAAAGCGGCCAGTACCCGTCCACCGCCCGGCTATCACGAATTCCCGCAGAAACAGCAACAAGCCTTGAAAGACCAGGTCACGGCTGCCTTTGTCGCCCAGACCCGACTCGACAAGACCATGGCCGGCCTCGAAAGCGTCGAGGCATTTGCCCAAACGTTGCTTGGCGAGGCACTCAAGGATCAGTTCAACGTCACGGTCGATCTCGGCAAGACCTTGCTGTGCCTCAGACGGCCCTTCGAACTCGGAGTGCTGGAGGTGGAAGTGTCCACCTTCGAAGTGTTGAAACTGCCATTGCTGCAAGCGGCACTGCACAACTTCGAGGCCTGGGAATGTGAAGCACGGGCCTATCACGCCAAATCCGGTTTCGTGGTCGAGACAGCGACCCCCGGCGAGTTTCAGGCCGCAGAAATCGGCATCTCGGTCAGTCAGTTTCTGACGCTGTGCCGTTCACTCGACGTCGGTTCGCTTTATCAGACACGGATCAAAGCGTTTTTCGAGAACAACGACACCTTGCATGGGCAGTTCATTGCCAGTCAGAAAGCCGCGTTGCGTGCCGCCGCGCAATGGGCGCTGCTGAAAAAGGACATCGAGCCTGCCGACTACCGGATGATTCTGTCGGTGGTGGACGGTCAGATCCACCCGCAACTTGGCGGCAAGGCTGTGTGGTTTCGCGATCTGAGCCTGATGAAGCGGCGGATGACCGGTTGCGTCGTGTTCAGCATCAGCGAGCGCTACCGCTACACCAACGAATTCATCGTCTACATTCCCCATGACCCGCAACACCCGCTCAAGCGTTACACCAGCGCGCAGATGCGTGAGGTGTTCAAACGCAAGTTCACGGCGACCGACACTACGGCGACCGGGCAAGGACCGACCGCTTACCAGCGGTTTTTCAGTCAGTTCGTGGCCTATGCCGACCACCCTTACTATTTCAGTCAGTTCACCCAGAAGGCCGCGGACGCCCCGAGTGACCCGTTGCATTCGATCTGGGTCAAGGTCGCACAACTGATACCGCCGCTGTCCACTATCGTGCAGATCAAGGAGTTGCCACCCGAAGTCCCCGGCAAGCGCGAGCCGCACCCTGACCCGTATCTCGACCCGTTTGCCATCACGCGCCAGGACGTTGCCGGGATCTGGGGCGCCAACACCGATTTGTGGCAATACCTTTACGAACAGCACCGGGCCAAATTCATCGCCGACGCGCGCGCCCATGCCGTGCCCACGGCGGACGTCGACGCCCGGGTCCGGGCAGCCAAACTCAATCATCTGCTCGAATTCGGCATGCTGGGGTTGAACATGGTGTCGATGTTTGTCCCGGTGCTGGGCGAAATCATGATGACCGTGATGGCGGGGCAACTGCTCTACGAGTCCTTCGAAGGCGCCATCGAATGGTCAGAAGGCGATCACGAGGCTGCCAAGGCGCATCTGGTCGATGTGGCGCAGAACCTGGCACTGATTGGCGTAATGGGCGCAGTGGGCAAGGGCGTAAGCCGCCTGCGCGCGGCCTCCGCCGAACCCGTGATCGAGCACCTGCAGCCGGTCGAGCGGCCCGATGGCTCGGTTCGCCTGTGGAAACCCGACCTCGATGCCTACGCCAGCGATATTGTCCTGCCAGCAACTGTCGGGCCCGACGCGCAAGGCGTGTATCGGTTCGACGGCAAGACCTTCATTCGCCAGCAGGGCAAGCTCTATCAGACGCACTACGACGAGAACCTGAATAACTGGCGCATCCTCCACCCGCAGGATCCGGCGGCGTATCAACCGCTCCTCGAGCACAATCGACTGGGCGCCTGGCGCCACACCCTCGAGCGGCCGCTGCACTGGGATCGACTGACCCTGCTGCGGCGCATCGGTCACTCGACTGACGCATTTTCGGATGAGCAATTGCTCGAAATCGCCGACCTCAGTGGTGTCAGCGATGATGCCCTGCGGCAGATGCACCTCGATCACCAGCCGGCGCCACTGGCCCTGGCCGACACGCTGCGCTTATATGAGGCGAATCAGCAGGTCGGGCGCTTGATCGACCAAGTCGAACGAGGAGCCAGGCTTGACGATTCGTACCTGCTGACGCTGCCCATGCTTACGCAAATGCCGCGCTGGCCGAGCGGGCAGATGCTGGAAGTCTTCGACGGACCGCGGTTGTCCGGCCCCAGCCGTCTGTTCGGCGCGCCGTCAGGTGCAATCGAGGGCCCGACGCGTGCGCCGATCCGGATCACCCGCGCCGACGTGCTCGACGGCCAACTGCCTGCGCGCATTCTGGCAACGCTGGATGAGCCGCAAACCGTTTGGCTGCTGGGTGCCGAGCCGGCGCGGGTCATCGAATCCCGGCCGCTGGAGTTGCGCAAACAGATCGCCGATTACCTGCGAACCCGGCAGCCGGCAATGTTCGACAGGCTGTATGACGAACCCGCGCTGAACGACCCGCGAATCGCCAGGCTACAGGCCGCCACGCCGGGGCTGGGCAGTTCGGCGGCAATCCGTGTATTGCTCGAGGCGAACGCCGAGGAACTGACGCGTCTGCAGAACGGTGGGCGGGTACCCTTGCGGCTGCTGGAGATCTCCCGTGAATATGCCCGGCTGCGGCGTTTCAACCATGCGATTGCCGGTCTGCACATGGAAAATTCGGCCGGCGGCGACAGCCAATGGCTGGCCTTGCGCGCCCTGGAGCGGCTGCCGGGCTGGTCGGACGAAGTGCGTCTGGAAGTACGCGAAGGCAGTGTCGACGTGCCGTTGATCGACAGCCTTGGCGGCGAAAGCGCCGGTCAGACTCACTACCTGGTCAAGCGCGGGCCGGTCTATCAGGCGTACAGCGCGCACGGGGAAGCGCTCAACGGCGTCCCACGGCGCGGGGACAACTTTTTTGCCTCGATCCTCCATGCGTTGCCCGATCAGACGCGACAGGCTCTGGGTTTTGCCGAGGTTTCGCGTAGTGCCGGACTGCGCCGGGCAGTGATCGAGTATGTGGCCCGCCATCGCACCGAACTGGCTCGGCTGGCGAGCAGGCGCCATGGCCACAAGCAGCGCTTCAAGGCGCCGGTGCGGGTACGCCAGCATGGCCTGGGTTATTACGCCAGCGGTCGCGGCGAAGGCGTGAACCCGCTGCTGGTGACGCGCGTGCAGGACGTGTATCCGGCGCTCACCGATCAACAGGCGGGCGGGTTCATCCTCAAGCAATTGGCCGCCGGGCGAACTGACGCGCAGATCTACGAGATGTTGCAACGGCGCCTGCGTGAATGGCAGGCGCTCGAATCGACACTGGCGCAATGGGAAGGTGTGCCTTCCCCGGAGCCGACGCTGCAATCGATGATCGGCGGCAAATCCAGCGTCGTGCGCAGCCTCAAGCAGAGCTGGCGCCATGCGCCGCTGGCCGACAGTCAGGCAAGTGCCGCACGCCTCGATCTGACGTGCGACGAGCCGTTGCCGGAGCTGCCGGCAGATTTCTCGCATGTGCGCGACCTGCGCATCAGAGGGCGTTGCATCACCGATGCCAACGGCGATGAACTGTTGAGCCATTTCCCCAGGCTCAAGGCGCTGCGCATCAACGCCACCGCAGAAACGTTTACCAACGTGCCGGCGGTGCTGCAGAACATGCCGGAGCTGACTGACCTGACGCTGTATGGCGCGATGCCCTATGCCGCCGACATGCCGGCACGCCTGGCTCAGTTGACCCGACTTGAAGCATTGAGTGTCAGCACCTCGAGTTATCAGTCGCTGGCGTTCGACGTCAGCGGCATGCGCAATTTGCGCAGCCTGGACATCGTCGCCTATTCATTGTTCGACTGGCCTGCGGGTGTGTTGGAGCTACCGGCTCTGGAGCGCCTGAACCTCAGGGACACGAGCATCAGCACCGTGCCCGCCGAGCTGCTGCAGGGGCACGAAAAACTCTGGTCGGGGCTGTCGCTGGACTGGTCAAGATTCTCCCGGGAAAACTTCGCGGGCGTGTACGAATACGTCAAAACCCTGCCGGAGCACCTGATCGATCGAGAAACGATGGTCAGGGATTATTGTCGCGGCGAGTTGCGGCGCCTGGGCGAGGGCGTGCATCAATCCACCGAGGGGATATTCCATCGTTTCTTCGAGCAATGGCCCGATGAGCAGCAGCGTTTCACCGCCATCAATGCCTTGAGTGATCAATATGCGGCGCTGGAACGTGAACTCAATCAGTGGCAGCAGCGTCTGGTGGTATCGGCAGAATCGCTGTCCGAACTGATCGCGCGATCAAACCTGGCCCATGTTCTCAAAGCCAGTTGGCGTAACGGATTGTTCAAGCGCTATGGCGCAACGATCAGCGCCTCGACCGTGGATTTGTCGGGGTTGAGGCTCAGCGAACTTCCGGTGTTACCGGCAGACGCCTTTGCGCATGTACGCACGCTGTTGCTCAATGGCCAGCGGGTTGCCGGCGCGCAGATGCGCGGTTTCATCAGCGCATTCAGCGAAGTCCGCACCCTTGATCTGAGTAACAATGCCTTGCACGAATGGCCGATCGAGTCGCAGCGCCTTTCGCGCCTGATGCACCTGGACCTCGCCGACAATCTGTTGACCGATGGTTCAAGCCTGCAGAGCGGATTGAGTGAATTGCCTGCGCTTGAACAGCTCAATCTGCGGAACAATCCGCTGAACGAGTTGAACGTGGGCAGCCTGCAGCGTTTGAAGGCGCTCGACCTGCAGCGCACGCACCTGCAACACTGGCCGGCAGGCGCAGAAGGCTTGCCGCAACTGTCGTGGCTGGACTTGCGCGATACCCGTATCAGCACGCTGCCGCCCGCCGTGCTTGAGAGCACCTCACTGCTCAACACCAACCTGACCGGTGCGCCCCTGACCGCAGCGGCGTCGGCGCAACTGCGTTCGGCGCAACTGCGGCTCGAGCACGACCTGGGTCTGCCGGCCGGCGCGCTGGATGCGTTTGCCCGGGAGCCGGTGCCGGCGACGTTTCCCCCAGCGGAGAACGGTTTGACCGTGGCCCGCCAGTTGCTGCCGTTGACGCCGGCACCTGTCAGTACCGATCTGGCACGCATGCGCCAGAATCTGCAGCGGATGCAGCCGGCCTTTAGCGATAAACAAGCCATGCAAGTGATCGAGGCGCTGCGTAGCGATGGCGCCACTGATGTGCAGATCGCCGAGCGGATCACGGGCTGGAGTCAGACGTTTGAAACCCTCGTTCGCCGACTCAACGGCTGGCTGTATACCCGCGAAACCCGTGGAGCCGACTGGGTCATCTCCTCGCAGTCGCGCAGCCTCGCGGCGTGGCGCATCCTCACCTGCTGGCGTGCCAGGTTAGCGGTTGCCGGGGGCGATGCGGTTCTGGATCTCAACGGCCTGCAATTGGGCGATCTGCCAGCGCTGCCCGAGGATTTCGGGCATGTCGGCAGCCTGGACCTGACAGGCACTCGGGTAACGGCCGAAGGCAGCGACGGGTTTCTCAAGTCGTTCACCCACCTGCGTCATCTGACCCTTAATGGCAATGCACTCACAGCGCTGCCTGATGGCGTCCGGCAAATGCCGCAGCTGGAGCGACTCGAGCTTTCCAGCAACCACTTCAGCGGCAGCGAGGACCTGTATGCCGCGCTGTCCGGTCTGGAACATCTGCAAGCTCTGGACCTGAGCTACAACTACCTTGATGCGTTCGACGTCAGCTATTTCGAGCATTTGCAAAATCTGGATCTGCGCAACAACAATCTGGCCGAATGGCCGGCCGGTGCGCTGGATGCACGGCACCTGCAGACACTGAACCTCAGTCGTAACGACATCACCGCCATCCCCGAAGAGGCGCTGGACGGTCAGCACGATGAGCTGATGGACGGCACCGACCTGACTGACAACTACAACCTGTCGCAGGAGTCCCTCGAAAGGCTCAGGGCTTATCAGACGGCGGGTAACCGCCAGCGGGTGCTCGGTTTCTCGAGTTCCGATCTGGAGGAAATGGCTGACGATGTTGCCGGCGGGCTCAGCTCCACGGAGAGCATCGAGTCGGACGAATCGCTTCCGGACGAACAGGCCCATGCGCAGCAGAAAGCGCCGTGGCTGGCGAATCTGCCGCCGGAGCAGGCGTCCGCCCGAGACCGGCTCTGGGATCAACTGGCTGCGGAACCGGACAGTGGGGCATTCTTCCATTTGCTTGACCGATTACAGGACACCCAGGAGTTTCGCGTGGCCAATGCCGACCTGACCCGACGGGTCTGGAGGGTCATGGAGGCTGCCGCCGCCGACAGTGAACTGCGCGAGGTGATTTTCGCCGGCTCGGCCACTCATGGAACGTGCGTGGACGGGCGAATCCTCACGTTCAGTGGCCTGGAGAGCAAGGTCTTTACCTACAACGCCTTGCTCGATTTGCCGGCCGGTCGCCCGGGAATTCGCGGCGAGGCCTTGTTGTCGTTGTCGCGGCAACTGTTCCGGCTGGACAAGGTCGATGAACTGGCGAAAGCGGCGGCTGCGCGCAGTGGTTTTGACGAAGCCGAAGTCCGCCTCGGCTACCGGATCGGTCTGACCGGTGGCTGGGAGGATGGACTGGAATTGCCCGGGCAGCCGAAAAACATGAAATTTGCCTCCGGTGTAACGCCTCAGCAGTTGTTCGATGCGCGGGCCGAGGTGGTTGACGCGGAGCACTCCGACCGGTTTCTGGAGGACCTGATCCAGCGCGATTACTGGCTGGATTACCTCAAGGAGCAGCAGCCCGAAGCGTTCAGGCAAATGGATGAAGGGCAGTTGATGGAGGAGGGCGAGGACGACGGTTTGAGTGTTGACGACCCGCTTTATCTGAGCCGGCTGTTCGATCAGGCGGCGGCGCGCAATGCCAGGCTCATCGAATTGACGCGACAGGCGATTGAACGGATCGGTTTGTCTGCCGACAAGGCACCAATGCCCGGCTCCTCCGGGCAATCGTCAGGCGCGTAAACCTGGTGAACGGTCACTCCCCGGCTGATCCGTGGAGTGACCGTCGCGCTTATTCGTCGTAACCGAGGTTCGGCGCCAGCCAGCGCTCGGTCACGCTCAGTTCCTGACCTTTGCGCGAGGTGTAGCTCTGCACCTGATCCTTGTCGACCTTGCCCACCGCGAAGTATTGCGCCTGCGGGTGCGCGAAGTACCAGCCGCTGACGGCTGCTGCGGGGAACATCGCATAGTGTTCGGTGAGGAACACGCCGCTGCGGCCCGCGCGCATTTCGCTGGCCTCAGGATCGAGCAGGGTGAACAGCGTGGCCTTCTCGGTGTGATCCGGGCAGGCCGGGTAACCCGGTGCCGGACGGATACCGGAGTACTGCTCTTTGATCAGCGCTTCGTTGTCCAGCACTTCGTCCTTGGCATAACCCCAGTGTTCTTTACGCACTTGCTGGTGCAGCCATTCGGCGCAAGCTTCCGCCAGACGGTCGGCGAGGGCTTTGACCATGATCGAGTTGTAGTCGTCGCCAGCGTCCTGATAAGCCTTGGCCACTTCTTCGGCGCCGATGCCGGCGGTGGTGATGAACCCCCCGACGTAATCGGTCACTTCGCTGTCTTTCGGCGCGACGAAGTCGGCCAGCGAGAAGTTCGGCTTGCCGTCGGTCTTGATGATCTGCTGACGCAGATGATGCAGGCGCGCCATGGGCTTGCCGTCATCGCCGTACAGCTCGATATCGTCGTCGTGTACCTGATTGGCCGGCCAGAAACCGAACACCGCACGGGCGCTGATCAGCTTCTCGTCGATCAGCTTGGTCAGCATCTCGCGGGCGTCCTTGTACAGCGCGGTGGCGGCTTCACCGACCACTTCGTCTTCGAGGATGCGCGGAAACTTGCCGGCCAGGTCCCAGGAGATGAAGAACGGCGTCCAGTCGATGTAATCGGCCAGCACGTTGAGGTCGATGTTGTCCAGCACGCGGGTGCCGGTGAAGGTCGGTTTGACCGGCGTGTAGCTGGCCCAGTCGAACTGCGGCTTCTTGGCGATCGCCGCCGCGTAGCTCAGGCGCTCGGTACGGGCGCTGCGGTTGGCGGTGCGCTCACGCACGTCGACGTAATCGGCGCGGGTCTTCTCGACGAATCCGGCCTTGAGTTCCTTGGACAGCAACTGTGTCGCGACGCCGACCGCACGCGAGGCGTCGGTCACGTAGACCACCGCATCGTTGCTGTACTTCGGCTCGATCTTCACGGCGGTGTGCGCCTTGGAGGTGGTCGCGCCACCGATCATCAGCGGCAGGTGGAAATCCTGACGCTGCATTTCCCGGGCAACGTGAACCATCTCGTCCAGCGACGGCGTGATCAGGCCGGACAGGCCAATGATGTCGCACTTTTCTTCCTTGGCGACCTGAAGGATTTTCTCCGCCGGGACCATCACGCCGAGGTCGACGATGTCGTAGCCGTTACAGCCCAGCACCACACCCACGATGTTCTTGCCGATGTCGTGCACGTCGCCTTTTACCGTGGCCATCAGGATCTTGCCCTTGGCTTCCGGCTTGTCGCCTTTTTCCAGTTCGATGAACGGGATCAGATGCGCCACGGCTTGCTTCATCACGCGGGCGGATTTGACCACCTGCGGCAGGAACATTTTGCCGGCGCCGAACAGGTCGCCAACGATGTTCATGCCGGACATCAGCGGGCCTTCGATGACTTCGATCGGGCGGGCAAATGACTGGCGCGACTCTTCGGTGTCTTCGACGATGTGCGTGGTGATGCCCTTGACCAGCGCATGCTCCAGACGCTTGTTGACGTCCCAGCTGCGCCACTCTTCGGTCTCGGCTTCCTTGACGCTGCCGTCGCCCTTGTACTTGTCGGCGATGGCGAGAAGGGCGTCGGTGCCTTCCGGCGTGCGGTTGAGGATCACGTCTTCGACGGCGTCGCGCAGTTCCTGCGGGATCTGGTCGTAGATCTCCAGCTGACCGGCGTTGACGATACCCATGGTCAGGCCGGCGCGGATCGCATACAGCAGAAACACCGAGTGGATCGCCTCACGCACCGGGTTGTTGCCGCGGAACGAGAACGACACGTTGGACACGCCACCGGAGCTCAGCGCATACGGCAGCTCGTCGCGGATGTAGGCACAGGCATTGATGAAGTCCACAGCGTAATTGTTGTGTTCTTCGATGCCGGTGGCCACGGCGAAGATGTTCGGGTCGAAGATGATGTCTTCCGGCGGGAAGCCGACTTCGTTGACCAGAATGTCGTAGGAGCGTTTGCAGATCTCTTTCTTGCGCGCCTCGGTGTCGGCCTGGCCGGCTTCGTCGAAGGCCATGACCACCACTGCCGCGCCGTAGCGTTTGCACAGCTTGGCGTGATGGATGAACTGCTCGACGCCTTCTTTCATGCTGATCGAGTTGACGATGCCCTTGCCCTGGATGCACTTGAGGCCGGCTTCGATCACTTCCCATTTCGACGAGTCGATCATGATCGGCACGCGAGAGATGTCCGGCTCGCCGGCGATCAGATTGAGGAAGGTCACCATGGCCTTCTTCGAATCGAGCATGCCTTCGTCCATGTTGATGTCGATCACCTGGGCGCCGGCCTCGACCTGCTGCAGGGCGACTTCCAGGGCTTCGGTGTAGTTGTCTTCACGGATCAGGCGGGCGAACTTCGCGGAGCCGGTGATGTTGGTCCGCTCGCCAACGTTGACGAACAGCGAGCTGCGATCGATGGTGAACGGCTCCAGGCCCGACAGGCGGCAGGCCTTGGGAATATCCGGAATCTGCCGCGGCGCGTAACCGGCGACAGCTTTGGCGATGGCTTCGATGTGGCCCGGAGTGGTGCCGCAGCAACCGCCGACGATGTTGAGGAAACCGCTTTGGGCGAATTCTTCGATGACCTTGGCGGTGTCCACCGGCAATTCGTCGTACTCGCCGAATTCGTTCGGCAAACCGGCGTTCGGGTGCGCCGACACGTGAGTGCTGGCCTTGTTCGACAGCTCTTCCAGATACGGACGCAGTTCGCTGGCGCCGAGGGCGCAGTTGAGGCCGACCGAGATTGGCTTGGCGTGGGCCACCGAGTTCCAGAACGCTTCGGTGGTCTGGCCCGAGAGGGTGCGGCCGGACGCATCGGTGATGGTCCCGGAAATCATGATCGGCAGTTCAATGTGCAGTTCTTCGAAGACGCCTTGTACGGCGAAGATCGCGGCTTTGGCGTTGAGCGTGTCGAAGATGGTTTCGATCAGGATCAGGTCGACGCCGCCCTCGATCAGGCCTTTGGTGGCTTCGGTGTAGTTTTCCACCAATTCATCGAAGGTGACGTTGCGGTAGCCTGGGTTGTTCACGTCAGGCGACAGCGAGCAGGTACGGCTGGTCGGGCCGAGTACGCCAGCAACGAAGCGTGGCTTGTCCGGGTTCTCGGCGGTCTTGGCGTCGGCCACCTTGCGCGCCAGACGCGCGCCTTCTACGTTTAATTCGTACGCCAGTTCTTCCATGCCGTAGTCAGCCATGGAAATGCGCGTGGCGTTGAAAGTGTTGGTTTCCAGAATGTCGGCGCCGGCATCCAGATAAGCCTTTTCGATGCCGCCGATCACGTCCGGACGGGTGATCACCAACAGGTCGTTGTTGCCCTTGACGTCGCTCGGCCAGTCGGCGAAGCGTTTGCCGCGATAATCCTGCTCCTCGAGCTTGTAGCTCTGGATCATCGTGCCCATGCCGCCATCGAGTATCAGGATGCGCTCTTTGAGGGCTTGCTTGAGAGCTTGAAGGCGGACGCTGCGATCAGACATTGGGACTACTCGAAAAGACCATGACGAAGGGCCGGGATCATAGCAAACCTGTGCGCTTTTGGAGCATGTGCCGCTTTTGCATGAATATCGCTCATGTTGGTACGGGCGTCATACTGTAGAATCGCGGACGTTTTTTTCTGGATCGGGATCAAGGGCATGTCGTACCGCGTCATCAGCATTTTCTTGCTGTTTTTAAGCTGGGGCGCCGTGGCGCAGGAACCCGCGATCTCTGCTGCTATTTCGTACACCCGAGACATCCAGCCGATCTTCACCGAGAAATGCGTGGCCTGCCATGCGTGCTACGACTCGCCGTGCCAGCTCAACCTGGGCAGCGGTGAAGGCGCTGGCCGTGGCGCGAGCAAGATGCCGGTCTACGACGGCGAGCGCACTCAGGCTGCGCCGACCACGCGACTGTTCTACGACGCTTTCGGCAAACGTGCGTGGCAGCAGAAGGGTTTCTATTCGGTACTCGACGCTCAGGGCAGTCAGGCGGCGCTGATGGCGCGCATGCTGGAGCTGGGCCACAAAACCCCGCTGACACCGAATGCCAGGCTGCCGGAAGAGATCGTCCTCGGCCTGCAACGGGAAAACCTGTGTGCGATGCCCGCCGAGTTTGAAGGCTATGCCGGCGCCCATCCGAAAGAAGGCATGCCGCTGGCGGTGACCGGCCTCACCGATCAGCAATACCAGACCCTGCAACGCTGGCTGGCGTCCGGTGCGCCGATCGACGAACAAGGTTTGGCCCCGAGCGCCAAAGAAGCGCTGCAAATTGTGCAGTGGGAAAACCTGCTCAACACGCCGGGTGCGCGGCAGAGTCTGGTCGGGCGCTGGTTGTTCGAACACTGGTTCCTGGCGCATATCTATTTCAAGGACGGCGAGCCGGGGCACTACTTCCAGTGGGTGCGGTCGCGCACGCCGACCGGGCAGCCGATCGACCTGATCGCCACCCGACGCCCGAATGACGACCCGGGCACTCAGGTGTATTACCGCCTGTGGCCGGTGCAAGGGGTGATCGTGCACAAGACCCACATCACTTATCCGCTGAGCCCGGCGAAGATGGCGCGGGTCAAGAGCCTGTTCTACAGCGGCAACTGGCAAGTCAACGCGTTACCGGGGTACGGGCCGCAGAGCCGGGCCAACCCGTTCGCCACGTTCGAAGCGATTCCGGCGCAGGCGCGCTACCAGTTCATGCTCGACAATGCCGAATACTTCGTCCGCACCTTCATTCGCGGGCCGGTGTGCCGTGGGCAGATTGCAACCGATGTGATCCGCGATAACTTCTGGGCGCTGTTCCAGGCGCCGGAACACGATCTGTACATCACCGACCCCAACTATCGCGGCCAGGCCACGCCGTTGCTGGCAATGCCGGGGCAGAACGACGACGTTGGCAGTGTTTTGAGCCTTTGGCATAACTACCGCAACAAGCGCAACGAATACGAAGCCCTGCGCCGCGACAGCTACGCTGACCAACCGCCGCCGAGCTGGTCGACCCTGTGGGCGGGCAACGACAACGCGCTGCTGAGCATTTTCCGCCACTTCGACAGCGCTTCGGTGACCAAAGGCCTGATCGGCGAAGTGCCGCAAACGATGTGGCTGTTCGACTATCCGCTGCTGGAGCGCACGTATTACCAGTTGGCGGTCAACTTCGATGTGTTCGGCAACGTCTCCCATCAGGCGCAGACCCGTCTGTATTTCGACCTGATCCGCAACGGCGCCGAACAGAACTTCCTGCGTCTGATGCCGGCCGACTCCCGTGAGGACTACCTCGACGATTGGTATCAGAGCAGCGGCCAGTTCAAGATGTGGCTCGACTACGAAGCCATTGACGACGACAAACCGACCGGGCTGAAACTCGATCCGAAGGACCCGAAATACGACTTCGCCATGCAACTGCTGGCACGCTACGGCGACCTCAATGCGCGGCCGGATCCGATCAACCGCTGTGACGGCGCCTACTGCTCGCGGCCGAACATTGATCCGGCGCTGCAGAACGCCGAACAGGCGCTGAGCCGCCTGACGTCACGACCGGCCGGCGGTCTCAAGGTCATCGACCAATTGCCGGAAGCCACCCTGCTGCGCATCGAAACCCGCAGCGGCAAACGCGAGGTCTACAGCCTGCTGCGCAACCGTGCGCACAGCAACGTGGCGTTTCTGTTGGGCGAATCCCTGCGCTATCAGCCGGGACTCGACACCTTGACCATTTATCCAGGCGTGCTCAGCAGTTACCCGAATTTCATGTTCAACATTCCGGCCGGGCAAGTACCGGAGTTTGTCGATGCCATGGAAAGCGTCAAGGATGCCGATCGCTTCGAGAAAATCGTCGAACGTTGGGGGATCCGTCGCAGTCATCCGCAATTCTGGTTCTATTTTCACGACCTGAGCCAGTACATCCACGAAACCGAACCGGTGGAAGAGGGCGTGCTGGACATGAACCGCTACGAGAATCTTTGATCGTTGAGATCGACCTGCTGTCCCAACTCCAAGCAACACCGCAAAGCCCCTGTAGGAGCTGCCGAGTGCAACGAGGCTGCGATCTTTTGATTCTTTAACAACAAAGATCAAAAGATCGCAGCGTGCCGCAGCTCCTACAGGGGGCCGGAGGTGATTCAGGAATTGTGCACGGGAGCCGATCATGTTGATTTCAGTGCAGGCCCTGCGGGCGCTTGCCGCGTGGACCGTGGTCTGCCACCACTTCATGCAGATTTTCTTCGACTTCAAGGCGCGCGGCCCGGTCGGGCAGTTCTTCATTGATAAAGGCGCAGTCGGTGTCGATGTCTTCTTCGTCATCAGCGGGCTGGTGATTTTCTTGTCTACCGAAAGCAAGTCGTTGCCTCCGGCGCGGTTTCTGCTGTATCGGCTGTCGCGCATCGTCCCGGCATACTGGCTGTACACGCTGCTGATGGCGTTGCTGGTGGTGTTCGCCCGACCGCTGTTGCCGGATCAGACGGTGGATTGGGCGCATTTCCTCGCGTCGCTGTTATTCATTCCTGCGCAAAACCCCGGTGGCTATGGGATCTATCCGACGCTGAATGTCGGCTGGACGCTCAATTACGAAATGCTTTTCTATGTGTTGTTCGCCTGTGCGCTGGTGTTCCGCTGGCAGGTGCGCTTGCTGGTGGTTGGCGCGTTGCTGTTTTCGGTCTGTCAGGCGTTTGGCTGGATCAACGAGTTTTACCGTTCGGACATCGTCTACGAATTTTTGCTGGGGATCGGCATTGGCGTGCTCTATCGCCGGGGCTGGATCGGTGCAGGTTTATGGCTGCCGCTGTTGGCGATGGGGGCCGCGTTGACAGCGGTCTACCACCTGACGCCGGCGCCAAGGTTGTTGAGCTGGGGGATTCCGAGCGCGGTGCTGGTGATGGCGTGCATGGCACTGGAGCGCTACGTCGAGCACAACCGTGTGATGAAATGGCTCGGCGACTGTTCCTATTCGGTGTATCTGATGCATGTGCTGGTGCTGTCGGTTGGCGGTTTTATCGCGCGGCGTTACGGGGTCAACCCGTATCTGATGTTCATCGTCTGCGCGGTGGCCATCGCTGTGGGGTCATGGTTGAGCTACGAATGGGTAGAAAAACGCAGCTATCGGTGGCTTAAAGCACGGATCGATGGCGAACCGCTACGCGTACCGGTCGAAAATCTTTCCCGACAAAAATACTAGGACTTTGTCCGGCGCAATGATTGGCGTAAACTGCGCCCAAGCCTGCGAGGAGTTTCCATGACCGCTATTACCATTACCGACGCCGCCCACGATTACCTGGCCGATCTGCTCTCCAAGCAGAACACCCCGGGTATCGGCATCCGCGTCTTCATCACCCAGCCTGGCACCCAGTACGCCGAAACCTGCATTGCCTATTGCAAGCCGGGCGAAGAAAAACCTGAAGATACCGCGCTGGGGCTGAAAAGCTTCACCGCCTATATCGACTCGTTCAGCGAAGCGTTTCTCGACGATGCCGTCGTCGACTACGCCACCGACCGCATGGGCGGCCAGCTGACCATCAAGGCGCCAAACGCCAAAGTCCCGATGGTCAACGCCGACAGCCCGGTCAACGAGCGCATCAACTATTACCTGCAAACCGAAATCAACCCGGGGCTGGCCAGCCACGGCGGTCAGGTCAGCCTGATCGATGTGGTCGAGGACGGCATTGCCGTGCTGCAGTTCGGCGGCGGCTGCCAGGGCTGCGGCCAGGCCGACGTGACCCTGAAGGAAGGCATCGAGCGCACCTTGCTTGAGCGTATTCCAGAGCTCAAAGGTGTGCGCGACGTGACCGACCACACGCAGAAAGAAAACGCCTACTACTGAGTAAGGTGTTCACTGCGAACATGAAAAACGGCGCCCCGTGAGCGCCGTTTTTTTATGTCCTTTTGTAGCGAGGGGATTTATCCCCGATGGGGTGCGAAGCAGCCCAAGAAATGGAACTGCTGCGCAGTTCATCGGGGATAAATCCCCTCACCACAGGTTTTTTATCCAGCCACAAAACTCATCTGACTCAGGGTCTGTAGAGATGTGCATGCCCCGCGCGATACAGCGATGACTCGCTGAACACCTCACTGCCCAGCACCCGACCCACCAGAATCAACGCCGTACGCCGAAACCCCTTGGCCGCAACCTTCGCCGCAATGTCCTCCAGCGTCCCCACCACCCAGTCCTGATCCGGCCACGTCGCCCGGTGAATCACTGCAATCGGGCAATCCGCGCCGTAATGCGGCAGCAGTTCAGTGATGATTTTCTGCAGATGATTGACCCCCAGGTGAATCGCCATGGTCGCGCCATGTTGTGCCAGATCGCCGAGTTCCTCGCCGGCGGGCATCGCGGTCTTGTCCGCATAGCGGGTCAGAATCACGCTCTGTGACACATCCGGCAGCGTCAGCTCGGCGCCAAGCAAGGCTGCACAGGCGGCGGTGGCGGTGACGCCGGGGATGATTTCGAACGGAATATTCAACTCGCGCAGATAACGAATCTGCTCGCCAATCGCACCGTACAGGCTCGGATCACCCGAGTGCACCCGCGCCACGTCCTGGCCCTTGCCGTGGGCGGTTGTGATCAGTTCAATGATCTGCTCCAGATGCAATTCGGCGCTGTTGACCACCGTTTCCGCCTGATGTCCCGCGAGCACGGCGGCCGGCACCAGCGAGCCTGCGTAAATGATTACCGGGCAACTGCGAATCAGTCGCTGGCCTTTGACGGTGATCAATTCCGGGTCGCCGGGGCCGGCGCCGATGAAGTAGACGGTCATGAAGACATCCTGTGAAAAACGGGGCAGGGCAACGCTTCAGATGAAGATTGCTCATGATCAAACAGGGGGATTATCGGGAATTTACGCAGCGCCGGCCAATGCCAGTGTCGCCTGAGCGTATTTCTGCCGGGAAATCAGCAGCTTTGCCGGTGCCTGAATCAACTGCTCGGCCAGGGCCAGGGCGGCACTTTCCGCCACACCGTAGCAACCGGTGCGCTCATAGGCAATCTGCGAGTGATGGCTCAGTCGCTGTTGGTAAATGGCCAATTCTTCGCTGCTGAAATACAACAGCGGCAGCGCCAGTTGGCTGGCCAGTTCCTGCAGACCGGGTTCATCGCGTTTCAGGTCGATGCTGGCCAGGGCCTTGACCGCCTCGAGTTCTATACGATGCGCCTGCAACGCCTGATCGAGTAACGCGCGCAGCGTGCTGGCCGGGCAGCCGCGCTGGCAGCCCAGGCCGACCACCAGGGTCGGCGCTGCGCGGTCATCGGTCATGCGTGGTATTGACCAGCGCTTTTGCGGCGGAACAACCAGGCGCTGATCAGGCCCAAGGCCAGCCAGAACGCCACGTTGGTCAGCTGCGAAGCGATTTTGAACTGGGCTTCCAAGGCTTCCGGGGCGAGCATCGAATGCACTTCCGGTTGCGGCGCGCCGATCACATGCGGCACGGCGAGGATCGCCACGCCCAGCAGCTTCATCAGCCAGTGACGGCTGAACACGATGAGGGCCAGGCCGACTGCAGTGGAAGCGGCGGTGCCGATCCACCACGTTTGCCGCGACGCCAGATCGGCGGCAGCGGTGCCCGGCAGTTCAGGCGGCAGGCCGAGGGTCGGCGCGAGGACGAAGGTCGCGTAACCGGCCAGGCCCCAGAGCAGGCCCTGCGAAGTTTTGGTCGGTGCACGCAGGGTGTACAGGCCGGCGAGCATCAGGGCGAAACCGACCGCCACCACCAGATTGCCGCCGGAGGTCGAGACCACACGCTGCCAGCCGTCTTCCGGCTCCCAGGCTTCAGCGTCGTGAGTGTGTGCGGCCGTACCGGCGGCGTGTTCGTGAACGGCCACCGGTTCGGATTTTTCGAAGGTTTCAGCCTGCAGAATCAGTGGCGAGACCCAGAAGCTTTGCAGCAACGTCAGCAACAGGGCGGCCAGCAGGCCGGTGAAGCCTGCAGTTTGCGCGATACGCTTGATCATGTCGGCTGGTCTCAGTGGCACGGGAACGCGGCGCTGTGGCGGGTATCGTGAGCGGCGTTGTGCACCGCTTCGATGTGCGAGAAACCGGCGAAGTAAACGAGGCTGGCGCCCAGGATCGACGCGAAAATGGCGGCGGTCAGGCGTTGGCTCAAGGTGGCGGTGCTGGAGATGTTGTCGGTGTTGCTGGCGGTGCTGCTGATGATCGACATGGCGCTTCCCTCTGGAGTGTCAGCGGGTGATATAGAGCGCATGAAAACCCCTGCGAGTCGGGCACGCAGAGGTTCGAACAGCGCCCGCCCACCGCGGGTTTGTTATGTTCAGCGACGCAAAATGCGCGCTGTGTGTTGCGGGCCGGTCTCCGGGCTCACGAGGGGTTGGCGTCAGGCCGACCTGCAAGCGTCACCTTCCCATGCCGCAATGGCACAGTGGATTCGACGCTTCGCTCGCTTACCGTTGCGGGGGCAGCACCGGACTGACATGGCTTTGAGTAAAGCACATGATTCACCGGTTTCCCGTTTCACCCTGTGAAGGGCACCCGTAACAAGTTGTGTAGGAGAGCATGAGGGGAGGATTTGAGTCAATTGGGATTGGGGGCATATCCGTTGCTGCGGTAATGGCCTCTTAGGGTTCCGCCCTTACGGCGGGTTACTTTTGGCAAACGCCCCAAAAGTAACCAAAAGGTCTATGCCCTGACGTTCGGCCCTCGCTTAGGCTCGGGTTCCTTCGCAGCGGGATTCATCCGGGGGGCAGCGCCTACGGTTTGCTTCGCTGCACCTCCTCTCGCTGTGTTTGGCTGCGCCAAACGGTCGCTGCGCTCCCACCCCCGGATAAATCCCTCCACTCAGCCTGCCGACGGGCCCTCAGATCAAGAGCGGTACTCGAGCTAACGCTCATCGTGTTGAGTGGGGCGGCTTCGCCGCAGGGGGTGTGCACGAATAAAGTTGTGGGAGCCAGCCTGCTGGCGATGGCGGCCTGACAGCCGACCAATTTCTATCTGAATACACCCAATCCCCTGTAGGAGCTGCCGAAGGCTGCGGTCTTTTGATCTGCTTTGGCTTTGGCTTTGGCTTTGGCTTTGGCTCTGGCTTTCGATGTGGCTTTTGACCTTCAGCCCCTTCGGCAGGCCGAGCGAAGGTGTCCATCCGGGGGGTAGGCGCGTAGCGCCATGCGGCGAAGCCGCATGCATCGAGAGGAGGTGCAGCGAAGCAAACCGTAGGCGATGCCCCCGGATGGACACCGTAGCGAGGGAACACTGAGCCTCAGCGAAGTGCCGTACGCCGGGGCAAAGCCTTTTGGGTTACCTTTTCGGCGTTTGGAAAAGGTGACTCGCTGTAAGAGCGAAACCGCCAGCGGCGACACCCGCAGAAACGGATATGCCCCCAATCCAAAAAAAACCAGACCCCGTAACCCGAGGTCTGGCAAAAGTGACCCGCCGCAACGGCGAAACCGTAATCAGCAACCCCCGCAGCAACGGATATGCCCCCAATCCAAACATTGACCCATCCTCAACCCATGCGTAGCCTTGCACCTTCGAGGTTCTTCGGCCCACGCCGAAGCTAAGAAGGGAACGCGGTCGAAGCCGCGGCTGCCCCCGCAACTGTGAACGGTGAAGTTCGTTGCCACGCCACTGCCAGCTCAATCCACTGAGCCCGCGGGAAGGCGCAGCGAATGCCAGGCCCATGGCCTGAACACCGTCAGCCAGGAGACCTGCCTCGTGACAGATTTCTCACTACAACCGGGCGGGGTGATCCGGTGGCGAATTCTTCCGCGCGCACGCCCGCAGCGGATCTCGTCCCGCATGCCCGCCACCTTGCCAAAGGGCATCCGATGAAAACACTGGCCAAACTCCCCGTCACCATCGTCACCGGTTTCCTCGGCTCGGGCAAAACCACCTTGCTGCGCCATATGCTCGACAACGCTCAGGGCCGCCGTATCGCGGTGATCGTCAACGAGTTCGGCGAGCTGGGTATCGACGGTGAGATCCTCAAGCAATGCACCATCGGCTGCACCGAAGAAGAAGCCACCGGCCGCGTCTACGAACTGGCCAACGGCTGCCTGTGCTGCACGGTGCAGGAAGAGTTCTTCCCGGTGATGCGCGAACTGGTCGCCCGTCGCGGTGATCTCGATCACATTCTGATCGAGACGTCCGGTCTGGCCCTGCCAAAACCCTTGGTCCAGGCTTTCCAGTGGCCGGAAATCCGCAGCGCCTGCACCGTTGACGCGGTGATCACCGTGGTCGACAGCCCGGCCGTGGCCGCCGGGACCTTTGCTGCGTTCCCGGATCAGGTCGATGCCCAGCGCAAACTCGATCCGAACCTGGATCACGAATCGCCGCTGCATGAATTGTTCGCCGACCAACTGGCCAGCGCCGATCTGGTGATCCTCAACAAGGCCGACCAGACCAGCCAGGAAGACCTCGCTCGCGTGCGCGCTGAAGTCGCTGAAGAACTGCCGCCAGCAGTAAAAATCATCGAAGCCAGCAACGGTCGCCTGCCGCTGGACGTGTTGATTGGTCTCGGTGCCGGATCCGAAGAACACATCGACAGCCGTCACAGCCATCACGATCACCACCACGACGGTGATGACGACCACGATGACCACGATCACGACGCCTTCGATTCGATCTCCATCGAACTGCCGCGAGCCGACGAAAGCCTGCTGCTCGACGCGCTGACGCAACTGGTTGTGCAGCACGGCATCCTGCGTGTGAAGGGCTTCGCGGCGATTCCGAACAAGCCGATGCGCCTGTTGATTCAAGGCGTGGGCACGCGTTTCGACAAGCACTTCGACCGCCAGTGGGGCGCTGACGAAGCGCGCGTCACTCGTCTGGTGTTGATCGGTCAGGAACTCGACGCTGCGCAACTCGAAGCGCAACTGCGCGCCGCGCTCAGCGTTTAAGCCATGCACCTGCTCAGGACCCAGCCCGGCGGTTTCGTGTCGGATGACAACATTGCCGACCTTGGACAAACCCCCGCCGAGCTGGTGATCCTGTGCAGCGGCGACTCCAGCCTGGCGCTGCTCGCCGAAGCGGCGCAGCAACTGCCCGAGGATTACCCGAGCCTGCGCCTGGCCAATCCGATGCAGGTGCAGAATCACGCCTCGGTCGATCTGTATGTCGATGAGGTGCTGCGGCACGCCAAGGTCATCCTGATTTCGCTGCATGGCGGCATCGCCTACTGGCGTTATGGCGTCGAGCGTCTGGTGGAATTGTCCGAGCGCGGCGTGCAGGTGATTCTGGTACCGGGGGATGACCGTCCCGACCCGGAACTCAGTGACCTGAGCACCGTACCCGCCGAAGATCGCGACCGTCTCTGGCAGTTTTTGCGTCAGGGCGGCATGGGCAATGCGCTGGGCTTCTTCCATTGCCTGGCCAACCGCTGGCTGGCGCGCGACTACGCCTGGGGCGAGCCGCAAGCGTTGCCGCGCACGGCGATTTACCACCCACAGAAAAACACCGCCGCACTGAGCGACTGGCAAGCCGATTGGCTGCCCGGTCAACCGGTCGCGGCGGTGTTGTTTTATCGCTCGCATTTGCAAGCGGCGAACACCGCGTTCATTGATGTGTTCTGCCAGCGCTTGCAGGCGGCGGGGCTCAATCCGTTGCCGATCGCCGTCGCCAGCCTGAAAGAACCCGGCTGTCTGTCAGTGGTCGAGGACTGGCTGGATGAGGTCGAAGCTGCGGTGATCCTCAACACCACCGGCTTCGCGCAATCCAGCCCGGAAGCGCCGCACCTGCGGCCGTTCCGGCGCAATATTCCGGTGATTCAGGCGATCTGCGCCCAGGACAACGAGCCGGGCTGGCGCGACAGCGAGCAGGGTCTGGGACCACGAGATCTGGCGATGCACATTGCCTTGCCGGAACTCGACGGGCGCATCATCAGCCGGCCGGTCAGCTTCAAGGATCTGGCCTGGCGCAGCGAGCGCAGTCAGTCCGACGTGGTCTGCTACCGGGCGCAACCCGAGCGCATGGATTTCGTCGCTGAACTGGCCCGGCGCTGGAGCGATCTGGCGCGGCTGCCGAACGCTGAAAAACGCATCGCACTGATTCTCGCCAACTACCCGACCCGCGACGGTCGCATCGGCAATGGCGTCGGCCTCGACACGCCAGCGGCGGCGTTGAATATCCTGCGCGCGTTGCAGACCGACGGCTTTCCGTTGACCGCGGAGTTGCCGGACAGCGGCACCGCGATGATCCAGCAATTGCTCGGCGGGGTCAGCAACGACCTCGACAGCATCGACCTGCGTCCGTGTCAGCAAAGTCTGGCGATGGACGCCTACCTGGCGATGTTCAATGCGTTGCCCGAGGCCAATCGCGCGGCAGTGCTGGAACGCTGGGGCACGCCGCAAAACGACCCGATGTGCCGCGACGGGCGAATGATGATCGCCGGTCTGCGCTTCGGCCTGACCTTCGTCGGCATTCAGCCGGCGCGCGGTTATCAGGTCGATCCGAGTGCGGTGTATCACGACCCGGATCTGGTGCCGCCGCACGGCTATCTGGCGTTCTATTTCTGGCTGCGCAACACCTACGGTGCGCACGCGGTGATTCACGTCGGCAAGCACGGCAACCTCGAATGGCTGCCGGGCAAGGGCGTGGGGCTTTCGCAGAATTGCTGGCCGGACGCGCTGCTCGGGCCGCTGCCGAACATCTATCCGTTTATCGTCAACGACCCGGGCGAGGGCGCCCAGGCCAAACGGCGCACGCAAGCGGTGATCATCGACCACCTGATGCCGCCGCTGACCCGCGCCGAAACCTACGGCCCGTTGCGCAATCTGGAACTGTTGGCCGACGAATATTACGAGGCGCAACTGCTCGATCCGCGTCGTGCGCGAGAGCTGCAACGCGACATTCTGCAACTGGTGCGCGAGACGCAGATCGACCGCGAACTGCAACTCGACGCGGGCCTGGACAGTGATGCCGACGCCGCGATCTGGCTGCCGCGGCTGGACACCTACCTGTGTGATCTGAAGGAATCGCAGATTCGCGATGGCCTGCACATCTTTGGCGAATCGCCGACCGGACGTTTGCGCATCGATACCTTGCTGGCTTTGCTGCGCATTCCGCGTGGCGACGGCAAAGGCGCACAGTCGAGTCTGCTGCGGGCGTTGGCCAAGGCGTTTGAATTGAGCTTTGATCCGCTGGATTGCGCCCTTGCCGATCCATGGAACGGCCCGTGCCCTGCGGAGCTGCAAAGCGTCAGCGACGAGATCTGGCGCAGCGCCGGCGATACCCGCGAACGCCTCGAACTGTTCGCTACTCAACTGATCGCCCAAGCACTACAAATCCCCTGTGGGAGCGAGCTTGCTCGCGAAAGCGGTGGGTCAGGTACATCAATGTCGATTGACACGACGCTTTCGCGAGCAAGCTCGCTCCCACAAGGGGCGTGTTGGGCTGAAGTGAGGGCGATCATTGAAAACCTGCGCGAAGTCATCGCCCCACGCCTCGACGCCTGCGGCCCCGCCGAAATGCGCGGTCTGCTCGACGCCCTCAACGGCCGCTTCGTCCCCGCCGGCCCAAGTGGCGCGCCCAGCCGTGGCCGTCTCGACGTGCTGCCCACCGGGCGCAACTTCTACTCGGTGGACGTGCGCAACCTGCCGACCACCACCGCGTGGCGCATCGGCTTCCAGTCCGCGACGTTGATTCTCGAGCGGCATTTGCAGGATCACGGCGATCACCTGCGTCAGCTCGGCCTGTCGGTGTGGGGCACTGCGACCATGCGCACCGGCGGTGATGACATCGCCCAGGCCATGGCGCTGATGGGCGTGCGCCCGGTGTGGGCCACCGGCAGTCAGCGCGTCGATGATTTCGAGATTCTGCCGCTGAGCCTGCTTGACCGGCCACGGGTCGACGTCACGCTGCGGGTCTCGGGCTTTTTCCGCGATGCTTTTGCCAACCTGATTCGTCTGTTCGACGCCGCCGTGCAAGCGGTGGCAGCGCTGGACGAACCGGATGACCTCAACCCGCTGGCGGCGAAGGTGCGTGCCGAGCGCGAGGCGCTGTTGCAATCGGGGCTGGATGCCGACGCGGCGCGACGTCAGGCCGGCTGGCGGATTTTCGGCGCCAAACCCGGTGCCTATGGCGCGGGCGTGCAGGGTGCCATCGACGGTCGCCTGTGGCAGAGTCGCGAGGATCTGGCCGAGGTCTACCTGAACTGGGGCGCCTACGCCTATGGCGGGGCGGATGAGGGCACCGCCGCCCGCGAACAGTTCGTCCAGCGCCTGAGCCAGGTGCAGGCGGTGTTGCAGAATCAGGACAATCGCGAGCACGACTTGCTCGATTCCAACGACTATTACCAGTTTCAGGGCGGCATGCTCGCGGCGGTGGAAACCCTGCGCGGGGAAGCAGCGGCGAGTTATCACGGCGATCACAGTCAGCCGGATCTGCCGAGAATCCGCACCCTGAAAGAAGAACTCAATCGGGTGATCCGCTCGCGGGCGGCCAATCCGAAGTGGATCGACGGGGTCAAACGTCACGGCTATAAAGGCGCGTTTGAACTGGCGGCGACAGTCGATAACCTGTTCGCCTTCGACGCCACCACGCAACTGATCGACGATCATCAATATGCGTTGCTGGCCGACGCCTATTTGCTCGACCCGACGACCCGGGATTTTGTTCGTGAACACAATCCGCATGCCCTGCGCGACATGACCGAACGCATGCTGGAAGCGCAGCAACGCGGGATGTGGCAGGAACCCGGCGTGTATAAAGAAGCACTGGAAAACCTGCTGCTGGATATAGAAGAAGACACCTGATGCACCGCAATCCCCTGTGGGCGCGAGCAGGCTCGCTCCCCCAGGGATCAACGTGGCTCCCAGCGATTTTCGAAAGATCACCGACCATGACCGAGTATTGAAGATGACCGACATCCCGCATTTCCCGCTCTCCGCCGTGGTCGGCGCTGATGACTTGAAACTCGCGCTGTACCTCACCGCCATCGACCCGAAAATCGGTGGCGTGCTGATCGAAGGCCCACGCGGAATGGCTAAATCGACTCTGGCCCGTGGCCTCGCCGATCTGCTGGCCAGCGGTCAGTTCGTCACCTTGCCACTGGGCGCCACCGAAGAACGTCTGGTCGGCACCCTCGATCTGGATGCCGCGCTGAGTGAAGGTCGTGCGCAGTTTTCTCCCGGCGTGCTGGCCAAGGCCGACGGCGGTGTGCTGTACGTCGATGAAGTGAATCTGTTGCCCGATCATCTTGTGGATCTGCTGCTGGATGTGGCGGCCAGCGGTACCAACCTGGTCGAGCGTGATGGCATCTCGCATCGGCATTCGGCACGGTTTGTGTTGATCGGCACAATGAACCCGGAAGAGGGCGAATTGCGCCCGCAGCTGCTGGATCGTTTTGGCCTGAACGTCGCCCTCAGCGGCCACACCGCGCCGACCGAACGCGGGCAGATCATCCGTCGCCGACTGGATTTCGACAGCGACCCGCAGGCGTTCTGTGCGCAGTGGGAAGCCGAGCAGCAAGCGCTGCGCGAACGCTGCGAACAGGCGCGCATCGCCTTGGCGCGCATTGCGCTGGACGACGAGGCTTTGGCGAGCATCACCGAGCGCTGCTTTGCCGCCGGCGTCGATGGCTTGCGGGCCGATCTGGTCTGGCTGCGTGCGGCCCGAGCCCACGCGGCATGGCGCGGTGCCGAAGCCATTGCCGAGCAAGACATCGATGCGGTGGCGGAATTCGCCCTGCGCCATCGCCGTCGTGGTTCCACTTCGCCCAGCCCTCAATCACCTGCGCAGAACCAGACCAGCACCCAGGCCGAACCAAGCGATGGGCAGGGGCAGTGGGGCGACATGCCTGCTCCGGCGCTGGCGACTGGCGCACGCCGCGAAGTGCCGAGCTGGCCAAAAAAGTAACCGGCATTCGTCCCCGATCCGACGCGGGGGCGAATGCCAGTCCCCGCGCCGGACGACTCGACTACGGACGCCAGGGCAAGCGCCACGCTGCGCGCAGCGGTCTGGTGAACTGGCCAGGGACGCTGCTAAACGGTCGGCCGCAAACCCGTGAGGACTTGCAGTTTCAGCTGCGCACTCGTGCCCCCCATGAGTTATGGCTGGTGATCGTCGATGCGTCGGCTTCGACGCGTCGGCATCAGGCACTGAGCGATGCCAAGGGTTTGCTCGCGCAATTGTTTGATGATGCGTATCGACAAAGGGCGCGACTGGCCTTGCTGACCGCCAGTGGCAGCGCGCCGCAATGGCAGGTGCAAGGATTGAAGGCTTCAAGTGGCTTGCGCACCTGGCTGGAGACACTGGGCGCGGGCGGCGGCACGCCATTGGTGGCGGCGTTGACGCAGGCGCAGCAATGGCTGATGCAGCGACAAAAGCGCTTTCCGGCCGAGCAGCAGCGCTTGTTGCTGGTCACGGACGGACGTTTGAAAACCTTGCCGCCGCTGCTGCCGCTGGAGTGTCCGGGGTTGCTGATCGACATCGAGCGGGGGCCGATCCGTCTGGCGCGGGCGCGGGAATTGGCGGCGGTGCTGAATGCGGAATATCGGCATATCGATGATGTGTGAAGTCTGAGCGGGCCTCTTCGCGAGCAAGGTTGGTGAACACCGCTTGCTCTGTGGGAGCGAGCCTGCTCGCGAAGGTATCGCATCGGACCATGCGGGATCACCAAAAACCGCAGCGCTGCTCTATGCTCCACCCAGCCCAATCACAAGGAGTGAATCATGCGGGTACTGGTCGCCAATCCTCAGGACGATTTTCGCGTCAAGGCCTACGCCGGCACCAACGGCGTGCTGCTCGCCATGGACTTGGCCGAACCCCGCCGTAAAGGCTTGCTCGGGTTTGCCATCGAAAAGCAGCAGGGCGACAAACCGTGGTTGTTCCTGTTCAACAGCCTGACGTTTCCCGGCAAGGTTCACACGTTCCCGCAATATCACGCCACGCCCAGCGATAAGGCACCGCTGCAGAAATTCCGCTGGGCCGATTACGCCGTCAACCCGGGCACGACCCTGCACTATCGCGTACACCTGGCCTACGGCACGGCGGACGCGCCGCTACTGGGCGAATCGCTCGCGCTGAGCATCACCAGTGACGACGGCCACCCGGCCAATCAGAGCGTGATCTTCAATCGCGCCGTGGCTGCCAGTCAGGCGTTTCAGCGCAAATTTCCCGACCTCGACGCACAGATCAGCGCCAACAAGAACCTGCCCATCGAAGCCTGGCCCGACGCGGCGCGCCTGTGGCTGGAGAACGGACTGCTGGAGCGATTGCTGAGCTTCATCGAGCAGGCTGTGGACGCGCAGTGGGCGTTGGACATTGCGATCTACGAGTATCAGTTGCAGGCGATCATTGATGCCGTGAACGCGGCATTCGCGCGAGGGGTGCAAGTGCGCGTGCTGTACCACGCCCAGCCTGATGATCCCGATACAACCCTGAATGAAGCGAACCTTGCCCAATTACCAGCGGCGAACAAGCGTGGCCGGGTCACTCACAACATTTTCCACGACAAATTCATCGTCCTCAGCCGGGTCGATGGCGTCGGTCAGCGTCAACCGAAGGCGGTGCTGTGCGGCAGCACCAATTTCACCGCCAATGGCGTGTATCGCCAGGCCAATGTGGTGCATACGCTTGATGACGTGACCATTGCCACGCGCTATTTGCAAACGTTCGAAGAGGTCTGGGCCAACCCCGCCGACGTTGCTGCGACGCGCAACTGGATCACCGAGCACAACCCGATGGATCCGACGCAGCCGCTGTTCGCCGGGTTCTCGCCACGCAGCGGTGGCGGCGATTTGCGTGAGTTTGTCGAGATCATCGAGGCCGCCAGCAAGGACGTGCTGTTTGTCACGGCATTCACCTTGCCGGACGCGATCCTCAATGCGTTGCTTGGCAAGCCCCATGACGACATCCTGCGTTACGGCCTGCAAAACACCGCGAGCCGCATCACCGGGTTTCATGCCGACCGCAGCGCCGAATTCGCCGCCACCGCCTTGCTCAACACCGGGCTGGAAGGCTGGCTGAAAGAAAACATGAAAGGTCAGAAGGGCAACCTGTTGGTGCACACCAAAGCGGTGATCGTCGACTTCACCAGCGACAGGCCGACGATTATCAGCGGCAGCCACAACCTCAGCACTTCGGCCAGTCACGGCAATGACGAGAACTTCCTGATCATTCGCGGCGACACCGATCTGGCTGATCGTTACGGTCTGGAATTGCTGCGGTTTTATGAGCATTACCGCTTCCGCTATTTCGCGAAAAAACTCGAGCTGAAGCAGGTGAGTCCGTTGGCGGTGGATGACAGCTGGACCAACGATTACTACGTGGAGGGGGATTTGCGCCAGTTGTCGCGGTTGCGCTTTGCCGGACGATGACAGCCAACTGTAGGAGCTGCCGAAGGCTGCGATCTTTTGACTTTGTTTTTTAAGGTCAAGATCAAAAGATCGCAGCCTGCGGCAGCTCCTACAGGGAGGCAGTGGTCGTTGATACAGATTTTGAAATGATTTGCCGCTGTAGAAAATGTGCCTTGAGCCTGTACGCTCCAAGGCCATTTTTCATTCAGGATTTGCATGAACACCCTCTTGGAGCCTCCCAGTCGTACCTTCTCCTCGCGCCATGGCGCGGTCTTGACGCACTCGCAGCATCCGGTTTTCCGCCTCCCGACTATCGTTGACAACGCAGCCTCAGAGCCTTCGCGTTGCACTTTGCCGTGCCCGGCAGCCTGAATTTACTGAAGAGAGATCGAGACATTTTATGGAATGGTTAGCGGATCCCACGGCCTGGTTAGGCTTGTTGACTCTGATCGTGCTGGAACTGGTGCTGGGTATCGACAACCTGGTGTTCATCGCGATTCTGGCGGACAAACTGCCGCCACATCAGCGCGATCGTGCGCGGATCATCGGCCTGTCGCTGGCGCTGATCATGCGTCTGGGCCTGTTGGCGAGCATTTCCTGGCTGGTGACCCTCACGCAGCCGTTGTTCGAAGTGTTCGGCAAGAGCTTCTCCGGCCGTGACCTGATCATGCTGTTTGGTGGTGTGTTCCTGCTGTTCAAGGCGACGATGGAGCTGCACGAACGGCTTGAAGGCCACGTCGGCCAGCGCTCGACCAACGCCGCTTACGCGCTGTTCTGGCCGATCGTGGCGCAGATCGTGGTGCTCGATGCGGTGTTTTCGCTGGACGCGGTGATCACCGCCGTCGGCATGGTCGACGAGTTGGCGGTGATGATGATCGCGGTGATCATTTCCATCGGCCTGATGATTGTGGCCAGCAAGCCGCTGACCCGCTTCGTCAATGCGCACCCGACGGTGATCATGCTGTGTCTGGGCTTCCTGATGATGATCGGTTTCGCCCTGACGGCCGAAGGCCTGGGCTTCCACATCCCGAAAGGCTATCTGTACGCGGCCATCGGCTTCTCGATCCTGATCGAGGTGTTCAACCAGATCGCCCGGGCCCGACGCAAACGTTCGATGCAAGGCCTGCGCCCCCTACGTGAGCGCACGGCACACGCGGTGATGCGCTTGCTGGGCGGACGCAAGCTGGAAGTGGAGGAGGTCGGCGAGAAAATCTCCGATCTGCTGGATGACGGCGAAGCCCCGAGTGCAGAACTGTTCGACCGGCGCGAGCGGGTGATGATCAGTGGCGTGCTGCAACTGGCCGAACGCCCGATTCGCAACCTGATGACCGTGCGCGCCGACGTTGACACCATCGATCTGGCCGACGACGCCGAAACGATCCGGACAAAACTGATGCACTCGTCCTATTCGCGTCTGCCGCTGATCCGCAACGGTGCCGTGGATGAACCGTTGGGCTTCGTGCACAAGAAGGAATTGCTCAAGGAGTACCTGAGCGGCATTGAGCCGAACCTGGAACATCTGGCACGCAAGACCATCAACCTGCTCGACAGCTATTCGATCCTCAATGCGCTGGAGCAGATGCGTGCAGCGTCGACCCACATTGCTTTTGTGGTCAACGAGTTTGGCGACTTCGTCGGCGTGCTGACCATGACCGACATCCTCGAATCGATTGCCGGCGAACTGCCCGATGCCAGCGAAATCGAAGGCCCGGACGTGATCGAAGAGCAGGGCGGGTTCATGGTCAACGGCGCTCTGAATCTGACGCGTGTGCGTGAACGTACCGGATTTGGTGCGCAGCCAACCGAGGATTATCAGACGTTGGCCGGGCTGGTGATGAGTCTGCTGGATCGCCTGCCGATGATCGGCGATCGCCTGCAGTACGAAGGCTGGCAGATGACCGTCAAAGCCGTTGAGGAACGACGGGTGACGCAGGTGTTGCTGGTGCGCGATTCTGCGTAAGGCAGCAGCCTTGCGCTGACGGTGCCGGCCCCTTCGCGGGCAAGCCCGCTCCCACAGTGCACGCGTCGTACACGGAATGTGTGAACAACGTTGACCCCTGTGGGAGCGGGCTTGCCCGCGAAAGCGATGTGTCAGACGCCGTAACGATTACGGCAAATGCACTGCCTCAAATCACCCGCCGATGCGCACGCGTGATTGTGCAGAGCCTGCTCAATGTGCGGCGCAACCACGGCAGGTCATGTCGTGGTTTCTGCTGCACCACCGGTGCCCTAGTCCTGCCAATATGCCGGGCAAAGTCCGCCGCCAGTGTTTCCTCTGTGCCGATGCCCTTGAGCTTCTTCAGCAACTTGCCGTTCTTGTAGAACAGCACCGTCGGTGTACCGGTGACCAGCGGATGGCGCGGCGACTCACGGGTATTGAGCATGTAGATATTCGCTCGCAGCCGATATGGCTCGGCAATTTCTCGAAACACCGGCCCGGCCCATTCGCAGGCAGGACAGTGTTCATTGGCGAAGTACAGGATCACCGGGCGCCAGGTTTTCAGGGCTTTGCGATAAACCGGGGCCAGATTGGAAATGGTATTGGCAGCGCTCATTGAGAACTCCTTTTCAACGACCTCGAAGGTTCGATGACGTTAAAGAAGGGTGAAGAACAGGTCTACTGTCAGAAATTACAGGTGGCCTGTGGATTCGCGAGATTTTTCCCACTTTTATGAAGGACCGGCCCGACACGAAGCCCAGAAATGTGGATTGTCGGGACGTGATACCTTTTTTCACCCAATAAAAGAGACGGTGGGAATAAGCGATAGCCGTCGAAGCCGTCTTGGAGTGCTAGCACCATTAACAGCACTCCAGGGAGCACCATCATGACTCACGTAGTTCTTTCCAATATCGTTGCGAGTATTTCTGAATTGAAAAGAAATCCCATGGGTACCGTGGCCGCCGGTGGCGGCCAGTCTGTTGCAATCCTCAATCGAAATGCGCCGGCGTTTTATTGTGTGCCCGCGAAGGAGTATGAGGCGATGATGAATCGTCTTGAGGACCTGGAACTGATCGCACTATGCAAGGAGCGAGAAAACGACCCAACCATTAAGCTCTCTATAGATGACCTATGAGCTGGAGTTTTCCGAGAAAGCGTGGAGAGAATGGAAAAAGCTTGATTCAGCATTACAGATCAGTTCAAAAGAAAGCTCGCTACACGTCTGGTCAACCCTCACGTTCCTGCCGATCGACTTCGAGGGTTGGGAAACGCTTACAAAATCAAGCTTCGCAGTGCTGGGTACAGGCTGGTCTATCGCGTAAAGAACGAGGTTTTGGTTGTTACCGTGATTGCGGTAGGGAGAAGAGAGCGGGGAGAGGTTTACGACAAAGCCGCTAGCCAATAGATAAGGAGAGAGGGCGCGTTCAAACGCCAAACACATTTGCACCGAAATAGTCGTCGATGCTCCCATCTGGGAACCAACTACTCGCGATTTGTAGCCTAAAGTAGCGCAGCCCATCAGTACCTTCATGTAACACCATTCCTCGCATTTCCCGCATCCTGTTGATTCCAAAAACATTTCAACTCAGCGCAGATTCCCTTTGAATCCTGTGGCACACTTTCTGCTGTCTATTCCGTAGTAACAAACCGTATTCCGGTATAGCGGAATAAACATCATCCTGGAGTGCTTGCCATGCATCGCCGTCCTTCGTTGTTCAAAGCGTGTGTTTTTGTTCTTGCGGCTTCGTCCGCTGTCATGGGCATGGCCCAGGCAGCCGACAGCAAACTCGACAGTGTTCTGGCCCGGGGCAAGCTGATTGTCGGCACCGGCAGCACCAATGCGCCGTGGCACTTTCAGGGTGCGGACGGCAAGTTGCAGGGCTTTGATATCGACATCGCCAGGATGGTGGCCAAGGGTTTGTTCAATGACCCGAACAAGGTCGAGTTCGTCGTGCAGTCGTCCGATGCGCGGATTCCCAACCTGCTGACCGACAAGGTCGACATGAGCTGCCAGTTCATCACCGTCACCGCCAGCCGTGCGCAGCAAGTGGCGTTCACTTTGCCGTACTACCGCGAAGGCGTCGGCCTGCTGCTGCCGGCCAACAGCAAGTACAAGGAAATCGAAGACCTGCAGGCTGCCGGTGACAGCGTTACGGTGGCCGTGCTGCAAAACGTCTACGCCGAAGAACTGGTGCACCAGGCGCTGCCCAAGGCCAAGGTCGATCAGTACGACAGCGTTGATCTGATGTATCAGGCGGTGAACTCCGGCCGCGCCGATGCCGCCGCTACCGATCAGTCGTCGGTCAAATACCTGATGGTGCAGAACCCTGGCCGCTACCGCAGCCCGACCTACGCGTGGAGCCCGCAGACCTACGCCTGCGCGGTCAAGCGCGGCGATCAGGACTGGCTGAACTTCGTCAACACCACGCTGCATGAAGCCATGACCGGCGTTGAGTTCCCGACATACGCGGCATCCTTCAAGCAATGGTTCGGTGTCGATCTGCCGTCGCCGGCGATCGGTTTCCCTGTCGAATTCAAATGATCCCGTGAGAGTGGGGCGATACAAATCGCCCCGCTCAAGGTACTGCTGACCATGAACTATCAGTTGAACTTTGCTGCCGTGTGGCGCGATTTCGACACCTTGTTGGCGGGGCTCGGTCTGGGTCTTGAACTGGCGTTGGTGTCGATTGCCATCGGCTGCGTGATCGGCCTGCTGATGGCGTTTGCCTTGCTCTCGAAGCATCGCGCCTTGCGGGTGCTGGCCTCGGTGTACGTCACGGTGGTGCGGAATACGCCGATCCTGGTGTTGATTCTGTTGATCTACTTCGCCTTGCCGAGCCTGGGGATCCGTCTGGACAAGATCCCGTCGTTCATCATCACGTTGTCGCTGTATGCCGGTGCCTATCTGACCGAGGTGTTCCGTGGCGGCTTGCTGAGCATCCCCAAAGGCCAGCGTGAAGCGGGGCTGGCGATCGGACTCGGTGAATGGCAGGTCAAGGCCTACGTGACCGTGCCGGTCATGCTGCGCAACGTGTTGCCGGCGCTGTCGAACAACTTCATTTCGCTGTTCAAGGACACCTCGCTGGCCGCCGCGATTGCAGTGCCGGAGCTGACCTACTACGCGCGCAAGATCAACGTCGAAAGCTACCGGGTGATTGAAACCTGGCTGGTGACCACGGCGTTGTATGTCGCGGCCTGTTACCTCATTGCCATGCTGCTGCGTTACCTGGAGCAGCGTCTGGCAATCCGCCGATAGGAGGCTGCGATGTACGAATCTCCCAGTTGGTTGCATGAGTTGTGGGTCGCTCGCGAGACCTTGTTGCAAGGGTTTCTGACCAGTGTGCAGGTGTCCGCGCTGGCGATTCTGTTCGGCACGCTGCTCGGCGTCGTCGCCGGTCTGGTGCTGACTTACGGCAAGTTCTGGATGCGCGCGCCGTTTCGTTTTTACGTTGACCTGATTCGCGGTACGCCGGTGTTTGTGTTGGTGCTGGCCTGCTTCTACATGGCGCCGGCGCTCGGTTGGCAGATCAGCGCGTTTCAGGCCGGTGCGCTGGGCCTCACGCTGTTTTGCGGCTCGCACGTTGCCGAGATCGTGCGCGGTGCCTTGCAGGCCTTGCCGCGTGGGCAGATGGAAGCGAGCAAGGCGATTGGCCTGACGTTCTATCAGTCCCTCGGTTATGTGTTGCTGCCACAAGCGCTGCGGCAGATCCTGCCGACCTGGGTCAACTCGTCCACCGAAATCGTCAAGGCGTCGACCTTGCTCTCGGTGATCGGCGTCGCCGAACTGCTGCTCAGCACCCAACAGATCATCGCCCGGACCTTCATGACTCTGGAGTTCTACCTGTTCGCCGGTTTTCTGTTCTTCGTCATCAACTACGGCATCGAATTACTCGGCCGGCACATTGAAAAGCGGGTGGCCCTGCCATGACTCAAGCTCAAGTTTCCAACGTTTCAAATGGCCAGCCACTGCTGGATATCCGTGGCCTGCACAAGCAGTACGGCGCAGTCGAAGTGCTCAAGGGCGTCGATCTGAGCATGCAGCGTGGCAACGTCGTGACGCTGATCGGCTCCAGCGGTTCGGGCAAGACCACCTTGCTGCGCTGCGTGAACATGCTCGAAGAGTTCCAGGGCGGGCAGATCCTGCTCGACGGCGAGTCCATCGGCTATGACGAGGTCGGCGGTAAACGTGTGCGCCACGCGGAAAAAGTCATTGCCCGCCATCGCGCCATGACCGGCATGGCCTTCCAGCAATTCAATCTGTTCCCGCATCTGACAGCCTTGCAGAACGTCACCCTCGGTCTGCTCAAGGTGAAAAAAATGCACAAGGACCAAGCCGTCGCGCTGGCCGAGAAATGGCTGGAGCGAGTCGGCCTGCTGGAGCGGCGCAATCACTTTCCCGGGCAGTTGTCCGGCGGTCAGCAACAGCGCGTGGCGATTGCCCGGGCGATTGCGATGAACCCGAGCCTGATGCTGTTCGACGAAGTCACCTCGGCCCTCGATCCGGAGCTGGTCGGTGAAGTGTTGAACGTGATCAAGGGACTGGCCGAAGACGGCATGACCATGCTGCTGGTGACCCACGAAATGCGTTTCGCCTTCGAGGTCTCGGACAAGATTGTTTTCATGAATCAGGGGCGGATCGAAGAGCAGGGGCCTCCCAAGGAGCTGTTCGAACACCCGCAATCGCCGCGTCTGGCTGAGTTTCTCAAGAGCACGCGGTTCTAATTTTTGCTTTGTAATCAGGAGAAGTACCCATGAGCATTACTCGATACGGCACCGGCAGCACGGCCGCTGGCGGTCAGCCACGTCCTTTCGCACGCGCCGTTGAAGCGGACGGCTGGCTGCACGTGTCCGGCCAGGTGCCGGCAGTGGATGGCGAGATCATCGTTGGCGGCATCGTCGAGCAGACCCACCAGACCATGAAGAACCTGATCGCGATTCTCGAAGAGGCCGGTTATGGCCTGGAGGATGTGGTGCGGGTCGGAGTGTGGCTGGACGATCCCCGGGATTTCAGCAGTTTCAACAAGGTTTTCGGCGAGTACTTCAAGCCTGAACATGCCCCGGCGCGGGCCTGTGTGCAGGCGAGCATGATGGTCGATTGCAAGGTCGAGATCGATTGCATCGCGTACAAGAAAAAGGCCTGATTGTCGTCGGCTCTTGTAGGAGCTGCCGAAGGCTGCGATCTTTTGGCAATTTTGGATGCGCCACGAAGGCAAGATCAAAAGATCGCAGCCTGCGGCAGCTCCTACAGAGGCATTTTGAGTGAGTACTGACATGACCGAAGACACCATCAAACGCCGGGCCCGTGGTCTGGACCGGGCGTTCGATATCCTCGATTTCCTCAAGGAGATCGGCCAGCCGCTGCGTCCGAATGACATCGCCAACGGTATCGGCAGCCCGAAATCCACGGTCTACGAACTGGTGGCGTCGTTGCTGGAGCGACGGATTCTGGAGCCGGTGGGCAAGGACGGGCACGTCTATCTCGGTCGTCAGTTGTACTTCCTCGGGCAGGCGCACCTGCGCCATTTCGACCTCAGTCGCGAGGCCGATCATGCCTTGCAGGACATCGTCAGCCAGACCCGGGAAACCGCGCAGATGTGCCTGCTCAACGGGCGCAAATACACGGTGGCGTTGATGAAGGAGGGCGAGCGGCATTTCCGCATTTCGTCCGACATCGGCGAAAACGCGCCGATCCCGTGGACTGCATCCGGACGCCTGCTGCTGGCGCATTTGAGCGACCAGCAGATCATCGACCTGATCGACGAAGACGACTACATCCTGCCCGACGGCGAACGACTGCCGCTGGAGCGCTTTCTGGCGGAAATTCGGCAGGCCGGGATCGACGGTTTCTTCTCCTTCGACAGCGTGGCCGACACCTTCACCCATTGCTTCGCTGCGCCGGTCAAAGACCCCAGTGGCGTGGCCATCTGCACCCTGTGCATCGTCGCCCCACGGGCCGATGCGAAAAACAATTACGACGACTATCGCCGGGTGCTGATCGAGAGCGCCAACAGCCTCGCCCGGCGTATCAACGAATAACCGCGGCGGCCTGCGACCGCGACTGAATGCGAGGAGTTTGACCATGACGACTGCCATCAATACCGCTGTGGAAAAGGGCGCCGCTGCCATTGGCGCGCACCTTGTGCGTGACGTCAGCCTGCCGGCGCTGGTGCTGCACCGCGAGGCGCTGGAGCACAACATTCGCTGGATGCAGACGTTCGTCAGCGACAGCGGCGCCGAACTCGCGCCCCACGGCAAAACCAGCATGACCCCGGCGCTGTTCCAGCGTCAGCTCGACGCCGGCGCGTGGGGCATCACCCTCGCCAGCGCCACGCAGACCCGCGCGGCGTATGCCCACGGCGTACGGCGGGTGTTGATGGCCAACCAACTGGTCGGCACGCCGAACATGGCGCTGATTGCCGATCTGCTGGCAGACCCGGATTTCGATTTCTACTGCATGGTCGATCACCCGGACAACGTCGCCGATCTGGGCGCCTACTTCGCTTCGCGCGGCGTGAAGTTGAACGTGATGATCGAGTACGGCGTGGTCGGTGGCCGTTGCGGTTGCCGCAGCGAGCAGGAAGTCATCGCACTGGCCCAGGCTATCAACGCGCAATCGGCGCTGGCCCTGACCGGCATCGAAGGTTACGAAGGGGTGATCCACGGTGATCACGCGGTCAGCGGTATTCGTGAATTTGCTGCGTCGCTGGTGCGGCTGGCGGTGCAGTTGCAGGACAGCGGCGCGTTTGCCATTGCCAAGCCGATCATCACTGCCTCGGGTTCGGCGTGGTACGACCTGATCGCCGAGTCGTTTGAGACGCAGAATGCGAGCGGACGCTTCCTCAGCGTGCTGCGCCCGGGCAGTTATGTCGCCCATGACCATGGCATCTACAAGGATGCGCAATGCTGCGTGCTGGATCGTCGCAGTGATCTGCACGAAGGCCTGCGTCCGGCGCTGGAAGTCTGGGCCCACGTGCAATCGCTGCCGGAACCGGGTTTTGCGGTGATCGCCCTCGGCAAGCGCGACGTGGCATTCGATGCCGGTTTGCCGGTGCCGTTGCTGCGTTACAAGGCCGGCGTTGTGCCGGCGGTCGGCGACGATGTCGGCGCGTGCAAGGTGACGGCGGTGATGGACCAGCATGCGTTCATGAGTGTGGCGCCGGGGGTTGAGTTGCGGGTCGGCGATATCATTTCCTTCGGCACCTCGCACCCGTGTCTGACCTTCGACAAGTGGCGGGTGGGGTTGTTGGTGGATGAGCAGTTGGCGGTGGTCGAGAACATGGAGACTTGTTTCTAAGGCTTGAGACCGCGTTGCGGCGATTCGCTGGCAAGCCAGCTCCCACAGGAATCTCATGAGTTGTGAAGATTGTGTGGGAGCTGGCTTGCCAGCGAAGAGGCCAGATCAAACACCACCGAATCAGCAGAGACGCCACCCGATGACCACCCTCAGCCCCCTGGGCCCGAACACCCCGCGCATCGCCCTGATCGGCGAATGCATGATCGAACTCCAGCACCGCGCCGACGGCAGCCTGCAGCAAAGCTTCGGCGGCGATACCTTGAACACGGCGGTGTATCTGTCCCGCGCCCTCGGCGACAGCGCCCAGGTCGATTACGTCACTGCGCTGGGCGATGACAGCTTCAGCGACGCCATGTGCCAGAGCTGGGCCGATGAAGGCATTGGCCTTGATCTCGTGCAGCGTCTGCCCGGTCGTTTGCCGGGCCTGTACTGCATTCAGACCGACGCCAACGGCGAGCGACGTTTCCTCTACTGGCGCAATGAGGCGGCGGTGCGCGATTGCTTTACCACTCCGGCGGCGGAGCCGATTCTTGCAGCGCTGCCGGATTACGACGTGCTGTATTTCAGCGGCATCACCCTCGCTGTGCTTGGCGCCAATGGCCGTGAGCGTTTGATCCAGACCCTCATCGAAGCCCGGCAGCGCGATGCGCGGATCGTCTTCGATAACAACTATCGGCCACGTTTGTGGGCGTCACAGGAAGAGGCGCGGGCGGCCTATCGCAGTGTGTTGCCGCATGTCGATCTGGCATTGCTGACCGTCGATGACGAGCAGGCGCTGTTCCACTTTGCCGATTGCGACACGGTGTTTGAGGCGTACGCGCAGATCGGCACGCCGGAAGTGGTGCTCAAACGTGGCGCCGAGGCGTGCCTGATTCGTTGTGATGGCGAGGCGTTCGAAGTGCCGGCGCAGCAGGTCGAGAAGGTCGTGGATACTACGGCGGCGGGGGATTCGTTCAGTGCGGCGTATCTGGCCAGGCGTTTGCTGGGTGGCAGTCCGGTGGAAGCGGCGCAGGCTGGGCATTGGCTGGCGAGTAGGGTGATTCAGGTGCCGGGAGCCCTGATCCCCAGATAATCGGCGAATGGCCGATTGCTGCGCAATCGGTTCGCGGGCAAGCCCGCTCCCACAGGGTACGCATTCCAAACTGTGGGAGCGAGCTTGCTCGCGAAGAGGCCCTGAGGCCAAGCACTCAATCGCGGAAAAACACCTGCACCAGGTGATAGCCAAACTTGCTCTTGATCGGTCCGTGCACTGTGCGCAACGGTTTCTTGAAAATCACCGCATCAATCGCGCCGACCATCTGGCCCGGCCGCACTTCACCCAGATCGCCGCCGCGCTTGCCGGACGGGCAGGTCGAGTATTTCTTCGCCAGCACATCAAACGCTTCGCCCTTGGCAATGCGTTGTTTGAGCTGTTCGGCCTCTTCGGCGGTTTTCACCAGAATGTGGCGGGCTTGGGCTTTCATCGTGCGATACCTGTAACGGGGTGACGGCGGGGCGCGGGATTATGCCTCAAGTGACGGCGTTTGGTTGATCATCTCGCGGATCTTGTTCGCCAGCACTTCAATCGAAAACGGCTTGGCCACCATGTCCATGCCGTCCTCGAGAAAACCCTGACGCTCGGCGGCTTTCTGCGCATAACCGGTCATGAACAGCACCTTCAGTCCCGGGCGATGCTGGCGGGCGATTTCCGCCAGTTGCCGGCCGTTCATCCCCGGCAGACCAACGTCGGTCACCAGCAAGTCCACACGCAACTCCGATTCCAGCAGCGGCAGGGCGGCGCTGGCATCGGCCGCTTCGTGGGCGAGGTAACCCAGCTCCTTGAGCAGGTCGAGCACCAGCATGCGCACCGCCGGGTCATCTTCGACCACGACCACGGTTTCCCCGCAAGTGGCCGTCGGCGCTGCACTGAGGGTTTCCACGACTGGCCGTTCGGGCTCCAGCAGGTTCAGGCGCGGCAAGTACAGGCGCACACAGGTGCCCTGATTCGGCAAACTGTCGAGGCTGACATGGCCACCCGATTGCTGGGCGAAGCCATAAATCATCGACAGCCCGAGACCCGTACCCTGACCAATCGGTTTGGTGGTGAAGAACGGATCGAAGGCCTTGGCGCGCACTGATGGCGTCATGCCGGTGCCGTTGTCGCTGACCGCCAGCATCAGGTAGTCGCCGGCCTTGACCGGTTCGAGGGTGGTGATGTCGTTGCCGTCGAGGTAGACGTTGGCGGTTTCGATCAGCAGTTCGCCGCCGTCGGGCATGGCGTCGCGGGCATTGATCACCAGGTTGAGCAGGGCGTTTTCCAGTTGGCTGACGTCGGTGCTGATCGGCCACACATCGTCGGCCAGGCGCAGCGTGAGTTCGATCGGGTCACCCTTGGTGCGGCGGATCAAATCTTCCAGCGAATGAATCAGTTCGTTGACGTTGAGGGTCTTGCGATCCAGCGATTGCCGACGGGAGAACGCCAGCAGGCGATGGGTCAGGGCGGCTGCACGGTTGGCCGACGACACCGCCGCTTCGGTGAAACGGCCGATTTCCTCGGCGCGGCCGTCGGCGATGTAACGCTGCATCAGGTCGAGGCTGCCGATGATCCCGGTGAGCATGTTGTTGAAGTCGTGGGCGATACCGCCGGTGAGCTGGCCGACCGCTTCCATTTTCTGCGCATGGCGCAACGCATCTTCGGCGCGCTCGCGTTCGAACATCTCGTTCTGCAGGCGCTGATTGGCCTGGGCCAGTTGTTCGGTACGGGCGCTGACTCGTTCCTCAAGGGTTTCATTGAGGTTGCGCAGTGCCTCTTCGGTCTTTTTCCGTTCACTCTCGTCGATCACGAAAATATAGAAACCGTTGACTGAGCCATCGGCGCCGTGGCGCGGCAGGTAATTCATCAGCGCATGACGGCTGCTGCCGTCATGGTGCGGGGTGTACAGGCTGAACGAGCAGGGACGCCCGGCGAGCGCCTCGGCGATGTACGGCGCGCGCAGGAAATAGGCTTCTTCGCCGATCACTTCGCGAATGGTGCGGCCATACAATTCCTGAGGCGTGAGGCCGTACCAGTCCAGATACGCGGCGTTGTTCAAGCGGAAGCGCTCTTCGTGGTCGACGTAACTGATGAGGATCGGCATCGCGTTGATGATCAGCTGCAATTCGGTCTGGCTCTGACGCAGCGCCTGCTCGGTGTGTTTGCGCTCGGTCAGGTCCAGCGCGGCGCCGAGGAAACGCACGGGTCGCCCGTGGTGGTCCTTGTAACAGCGGCCACGGGCAAACACCCAGCGCAGTTCGCCGTCGGCTTTGAGCAGCCTGTATTCCTCGGCGTATTCGGTACCGTGGGTAATGCAATGCTTGATGCTGCGGGCGATCAACGCGCGGTCTTCGGGGTGCACCCCTTGCAGGTAATCGCTGATCGGCAGTTGACTGGCCAGCGCCGGATCAATGCCGTGCAGTTGGGCGAAATGGGCATCGGCGATGAAGCGGTCTTCACCGATGTCCCAGTCCCAGGTGCCGACGGCATCGGTAGCGGCCAGCGCCAGTTGCAGGCGTTCCTCGGTGTCGCGCTGGGCCTTGAGGCTTTCTTCGGAACGACGTTGCAGTTCAAGGGCGATACGCCGGCGCTCGTTGGTTTCGATGGCCGTGACCAGAATTCCCGCCACTTGCGCATCTTCATCGCGGATGGGGCTGTAAGTCAGGTCCAGCCAGAAGTCGGACTCCTTGCCTTCGCGTTGCAGGGTAAATCGCCGTTCGCTGTAGGTGCGCACCTGGCCTTGTAGGACGGCTCGATAAATCGGGTCGGTAAAGTCCTGAAGTTCTGGCCATATCAGGTGCGCTGGCTGTCCGAAAGCGTGCGGATGCTTGCTGCCGGCGAGCATCGCGAAGCCGTTGTTGTAGATCTGCGTGAGCTGCGGCCCCCACAACAGCAGCATCGGCATCGGCGAGTGAATCACTATATCCACCGCGGTGCGCAGGCTTTGCGGCCAGGTGCCGGCGGCGCCCAGCGGAGTGCGGCTCCAGTCGATACGGGCGATCAGGGCTTGGGCGTCATCGGGGGTGGGTGCTGCGTTCATCACATCTATCCTGAGCGTCGGTCAGTGCGTTGGCATCTACTATTCTTGCACTTGCGGTAGACGCTGTATGACCCGTTACGTCACGACAGCGGGTCATTTCTGTTCATTGAATGCTTCGCGGGTGCTTATTGCCATGGAAATCGATGCACTGTTGCTCCGTCTGTCGAGCCAGCACGGCTCGGATCTGTTTCTGTCCACGGGAGCGCCACCCAGTGCGCGTATCGATGGCGTGCTGACGCCGTTCAGCGAGCGGCCATTCAAACTCGGTGAGGTCGAGGCCATCGCCAACTCCCTGATGGACGCCGAGCAGCGGCGTGAGTTCGATCGGGATCTGGAAATGAACCTGGCGATTTCACGTACGGGCATCGGCCGTTTTCGGGTGAACATCTTCAAGCAACGCAACGATGTGTCAATCGTGATCCGCAACGTCAAACTCGATATTCCGCGTTTCGAAGACCTTAAGCTGCCGCCGGTGTTACAGGAAACGGTAATGCTCAAACAAGGGCTGATCCTGTTCGTTGGTGCCACCGACTCCGGTAAATCCACCTCGCTGGCCGCGTTGATCGACCATCGCAATCGCCACAGCAGCGGGCACATCATCACCATTGAAGACCCGGTGGAGTATATCCATCGACACAAGCGCTCGATCATCAATCAACGCGAAGTCGGCGTCGATACCCGCAGTTTCCATGCGGCGCTGAAAAACACCCTGCGCCAGGCCCCGGACGTGGTGCTGATCGGTGAAATCCGTGACCGCGAAACCATGGAACATGCGCTGACGTTCGCCGATACCGGGCACCTGGTGCTGTCGACGCTGCATGCGCACAACGCCAATCAGGCGCTGGACCGCATCGTCAATCTGTTCCCCGAAGAGCGCCGCCCGCAGTTGCTGCATGCGCTGGGCAACAATCTCAAGGCGTTCGTCTCGCAACGGCTGGTACGCACGTTGGACGGTCAGCGGCGGGCCGCGGTCGAAGTGATGCTCGGCACGCCGACCATTGCCGACCTGATCCGCCGCAACGAATTGGGCGAACTCAAAGGCATCATGGAGAAGTCCGGCGAGGTCGGCATGCAGACCTTCGACGCGGCGCTGTATGCGCTGGTGGTGGAGGGCGTGATCAATGAGGACGAAGCGCTCAAGCATGCCGATTCACAAAACAATCTGCGCCTGCGTTTGAAACTGCATGCCGAAGCGGGCCCGGCGCCCGCGCCCACCACATCAGGCGACTGGGGCTTGATGGATTAACACCTCACCCCTGTGGGAGCGAGCTTGCTCGCGAAAGCGGTGTATCAGTCACATTACTATCGACTGCCGGGTGGCATTCGCGAGCAAGCTCGCTCCCACAGGAGGAACGTTTAGTCCGACAGCTCCGGGCGATTGCGAAACTGCTCCAGCGCTTCAGGATTGGCCAGCGCATCAGTGTTCTTCACCGGTTCGCCATGCACCACATTGCGCACCGCAAGTTCGACCACTTTGCCACTGATGGTGCGCGGAATATCGGTCACCGCGACGATCTTCGCCGGCACATGACGCGGTGTGGTATTGGCGCGGATCACCTGGCGGATCTGTTGTTGCAGGTTGTCATCGAGCGTCACGCCCTCCTGCACACGCACAAACAGCACCACGCGCACATCGTCCTGCCATTGCTGCCCGATCGCCACGCTGTCCAGCACCTGCGGGACTTTCTCGACCTGACGATAAATTTCCGCCGTACCGATGCGCACGCCGCCGGGGTTGAGCACGGCGTCGGAGCGACCGTGGATCAGCATCCCGCCGTGGGGCAATTGTTCGGCGTAATCGCCTTGGGCCCAGACGCCGGGGAACAGGCTGAAATAGGATTTGCGCAGCTTTTCGCCGTCAGGGTCGTGCCACAGACCGACGGGCATGGCCGGGAAGTGCCGGGTGCAGACCAGTTCACCTTTTTCGCCGACCACTGCAACGCCGGCGTCGTTCCACACTTCAACCGCCATGCCCAGGCTCTTGCCCATGATTTCGCCGCGGCGCACCGCCGACAGCGGGTTGCCGTTGACGAAGCACGAGACCACATCGGTGCCGCCGGACATCGACGCCAGGCACACGTCGCGCTTGAAGTCGCGGTAGACGAAGTCATAGCTCTGCGGCGACAGCGCGGAGCCCGTGCAGAGCAAGGTCTTCAGGCTACTCAGATCATGGCTTTGCACAGGCTTCAAACCACTGCTTTCCAGTGTCGCGAGAAACTTGGGGCTGGTGCCGAACACGCTGATGCGCTCGTCGTCGATCAGATCCAGCAGTCGCTCATGGCCGGGGTGAAACGGCGAGCCGTCATACAACACTACCGCGCTGCCGACCGCGAGAGCCGAGACCAGCCAGTTCCACATCATCCAGCCGCAAGTGGTGTAGTAGAACAATCGGTCACCGGGGCCGAGATCGACGTGCAGGCCATGCTCCTTGGCATGCTGCAACAGCACGCCGCCGGTGCTGTGCACGATGCATTTCGGTACGCCGGTGGTGCCGCTGGAATACAGCACGTACAGCGGGTGATTGAACGGCACCGGGACAAACCGCGGTTCGCCGCCGGGTTGGTAGAAGTCGTTCCACAACGTCACGTTGGCACGGGTGTGGAAATCCTCGGCACGGGCCTGCGCGCGAGCGTAGGGCACGATGATTAACTGCTGCAGCGATGGCAGTTGCGCGAGGATTTCGTTGACCTTGGTGGTTTGATCAATGTCTTTGCCGGCGTAACGGTAGCCGGCGCAAGTGATCAACACTTTGGGTTCGATCTGGCCGAAGCGGTCGATCACGCCGTGGGTGCCGAAGTCCGGCGACGAGCACGACCAGATCGCCCCGAGGCTGGTGGTCGCGAGCATCGCCACCAGGGTCTGCCAGGTGTTGGGCATGCACGCGGCCACTCGGTCGCCGAGGCTGACACCGGCGGCTTGCAGGCTGGCCTGAAAACCGGCGACGTGCTCGGCGAGTTCGGCCCAGGTCAGTTGTTCGCGCTGACCGTTTTCCGCCACGACGATCACCGCAACTGCATCGTCACGACGGCGCAGCAAGTGTTCGGCAAAGTTCAGGGTCGCGCCGGGAAACCATTCGGCACTGGGCATCTGCGCGCCTTCACGCAGAATAGCGTCGGGTCGGGTGTGAAAGCGGATATCGAAGAAATCGACGATCGCCTGCCAGAACGCTTCGCGCTGATCCACGCTCCAGCGGTGCAGATCGGTGTAGCTGCTCAGCGCCAGGCCATGACGCTGATTGATATCGCGGCGGAACTGATCCATGCGCGATTGGGCGATACGCTCGGCATCGGGTTGCCAGAGGAGGTCGGACATTGGTTTGCCTCTTGTTTTGTTGTTCCAGCACACCGGTCAGCGTGCAGCACTTAATTCTGTGGCGAGGGAGCTTGCTCCCGATCGGCTGCGCAGCAGTCGTAAATTGCCGCGGGCGGCTTCGCCACCCAGCGGGAGCAAGCTCCCTCGCCACAGGGGGCTTGCGCTGTTTACTGCGCCAACCAGCCCCCATCAATATTCCACGCCGCCCCCCGCACCTGACTGCCAGCCTCACTGCACAGAAACAACACCAGTTCCCCCAGATGCTGCGGTGTGACGAATTCCAGCGACGGCTGTTTTTCCGCCAGCAAATCATGCTGCGCCTGCTGCGGATCAACGCCTTTGGCGGCGCGATCATCGATCTGTTTCTGCACCAGCGGCGTCAACACCCAACCCGGGCAGATCGCGTTGCAGGTCACATTGCTGGTGGCCGTTTCCAACCCGACCACTTTAGTCAAACCGATTACCCCATGCTTGGCCGCCACATACGCAGCCTTACCGGTCGAACCCACCTGACCGTGTACCGAGGCAATGTTGACGATCCGCCCCCAACCCTTGGCGCGCATGCCCGGCAGACTCAGGCGGGTGCTGTGAAACACCGAGGACAGGTTGATCGCGATGATCGAATCCCAACGCTCCACCGGAAACTCCTCCACGGCCGCCACATGCTGAATCCCGGCGTTGTTGACCAGAATGTCGACGCCGCCGAATTCGCGTTCGGCGTAAGCGATCATGTCGGCAATCTGCACCGGATCGCTGACATCCGCCGGGTGGTGACCGACCTTGCCGCCGAACTGGCCGACCTCGGCGATCACGCTCGAGGCATCACCGAAACCGTTGAGAATCAGGTTGGCGCCAGCCTTGGCCAGGCTCAGGGCGATGCCCAGACCGATGCCGCTGGTAGAACCGGTAACCAGTGCGGTCTTGCCCGAAAGAGTCGTCATGAATACCTCACACAATGCCAGTGGCGTAGAAAGTACCGATCACTACGAAGACCGCCAGGGTCTTGATCAGCGTAATACAGAAAATGTCTTTATAGGCTTCGCGGTGGGTCAGGCCAGTGACTGCCAGCAAGGTGATCACCGCGCCGTTATGCGGCAAGGTGTCCATGCCGCCGCTGGCCATCGCGGCCACGCGGTGCAGCACTTCCAGCGGAATGTTCGCCGCGTGCGCCGCGGCGATGAACTGCTCGGACATCGCCGCCAGCGCAATGCTCATGCCACCCGATGCCGAACCGGTGATACCCGCTAGCAGGGTCACGGTGATCGCTTCGTTGACCAGCGGATTGGGGATTTGCTTGAGCCAGTCGGCCAGCACCAGGAACCCCGGCAACGAGGCGATTACCGCACCGAAACCGTATTCCGAGGCGGTGTTCATCGCCGCCAGCAATGCGCCGCTGACCGCACTTTTGCTGCCTTCGGCGAGTTTGCTGCGGATCGCCTTGAAGCCGAACACCAGCACCATCAGGATGCCGATCAGCAGTGCCGCCTGCACCGCCCAGATCGCCGTGAGCTTGGCGATTTCCGTGGTCACTGGCGCGGTCATGCCCGGCAGCGCCAGGCTGTGGGTCTTGCCGTACCACTGCGGAATCCACTGGGTGAACAGCAGGTTCATGATGCCCACCGCCAGCAGCGGCGACAGGGCGAGCCATGGGTTCGGCAGCTTCAGGTCTTCGGCGGTTTCCGGCTCGTTACGCAGCTCGGTGCCATAACCTTCGCCGGCGCGCTGCGCTTTGTTGCGTTGGCGCTGCAGGAACAGCATGCCGGCGCAGAACACGAAAATCGTGCCGATCACGCCCAGCCACGGCGCGGCCCATGCGGTGGTGTTGAAGAACGTGCTGGGGATGATGTTCTGAATCTGCGGAGTACCGGGCAGGGCGTCCATGGTGAACGAGAACGCGCCGAGGGCGATGGTCGCCGGGATCAGGCGCTTGGGGATGTTGCTCTGGCGGAACATTTCCGCGGCAAACGGATACACCGCGAATACCACCACGAACAACGACACGCCGCCGTAGGTGAGCAGGGCGCAGACCAGCACGATCACCAGCATCGCCTGACGGGTGCCGAGCAAGCGAATCGCTGCGGCCACGATCGAACGGGAGAACCCCGACAACTCGATCAACTTGCCGAACACGGCGCCGAGCAGGAATACCGGGAAATACAGTTTGATGAAACCGACCATTTTCTCCATGAATACCCCGGTGAAGGCAGGGGCGACGGCGGAGGGGTCGGTCAGCAGGACAGCGCCGAGGGCGGCAATCGGGGCGAAGAGAATGACGCTGTAGCCACGGTAGGCGGCGAGCATCAGCAGCGCGAGGGCTGCCAAGGCAATGATCACACTCATGGAGTGTCTCCAGGGATTGTTATTTTTGTGGGTGTTGCGGGTGCAGGAGAGGCGGTAGCGAGATCTGTGCCAGATATTCAACTTGTTGAAATATAAGGTTTTTATAGAGTTTTTCGATCAGCTGTTCGAGGCAATGTCTCGATAGTGAGACTTTTTTGAGGCGAAAAGATCGCAGCCTTCGGCAGCTCCTACATGGGATTTTCGTATCAACCCTGTAGGAGCTGCCGAAGGCTGCGATCTTTTGATCTTGAAGTGAATGTCTCGCTAACGAGACTGCATCTCTTTATTGAGACTCTGCGATGCCCAAGGCCAGCATCTTCTTGTACAGCGTCGACCGCCCCAGCCCCAGACGAGCCGCCGCCTCCGGCACCTTGCCCGCACATTGCGCGAGCGCCGACTGGATCAGTTGCCGGTCAAACCGCTGCCGCGCCTGGGCAAAACTCTCTTCCGCCAACGGCTCCAGCGTCGGCACCGATGGGCGCTCCACCGGGGTAAAGGTGCCAATGGCCGCGCGGATATCCTCGTCGGTGAGGACCAGGTCATCGCTGAGCAGCGCTGCGCGTTCCAGCACGTTGCGCAACTCGCGGATGTTGCCCGGCCACGCATGTTGCCCGAGCAGATCCAGCGCTGTACGGCTCAGCTCATGCTGGCTGCGCAACTCTTCAAGGATCGCTTCGCTGAGCGCCGGCAAGTCATCGAGACGCTCGCGCAGCGGCGGAACATGGATCGGCAGCACGTTGAGGCGGTAATACAGGTCGGCGCGGAACTCACCGCGCTTGATCGCCGCTTGCAGATCGGTCGACGTCGCTGCGATCACCCGCACATCGCTCTGGATCACGTCGTTGGAGCCAACCGGTTCGAATTCCTTTTCCTGCAACACCCGCAGCAGTTTGCTTTGCAGCGGTAACGGCATGTCGCCAATCTCGTCGAGAAACAGCGTCCCGCCCTGAGCAATCTGCAACTTGCCGGTACGCCCTTTGCGATCAGCGCCGGTAAACGCGCCAGGTGCAGTGCCGAAGAACTCGGCTTCCAGCAGCGCTTCGGGAATCGCCGCGCTGTTGATGCTGACGAACGCCTTGTGCGCCCGGGGCGAGGCGCTGTGAATCGCCTGGGCCAGCAGCTCTTTACCAGTGCCGGTCTCACCCAGCAGCAACACCGGGGATTCGGCGCTGGCACTGCGCCGGGCGCGGCGTTTGACGTCGAGGCTGGCGCTGCTGGTGCCGATGAAATGGGCGAAGTTGTATTTGGTCTGCCGGGCCCGCAGCAGCGAGCGGGTCGAGGCCAGCTCTTCCTGCATGCTCAGGTAGCGCTTGAGCATCGGCGACAGCGTGCGCAACTCATCGAACAGGGCAAAACCGATAGCGCCAATCACCGCGCCGGCGTCGTCGTGGATCGGCAGACGCATGACCACCAACGGCTCTTTTGGCGTGTCCTGCATGTCCAGCAGAATGGGGCGGCCGGTACGCACCACTTCACGCAGCAGGCTGCCGGGGATCACGCTTTCGCAGGGTTTGCCGATGGCTTTTTTCGCCGACTCCAGCCCAAAACGCCGGGCATAGCGCTCGTTCATCCAGACGATATTGGCATCGCGATCGACAATCACCGTGCCTTCGCTGGACTGCTCGATGATCTCGAACAGCGAGCGGATCGCCAGCGTGCGCACGCGTTGGTAGTCCTTGAGGCTTTCGGTGGTGTTCATGGGTGAGTTGATCCGGAGTTTGGGTTGTCTGTTCGGGCCTCTTCGCTGGCAAGCCAGCTCCCACAGGTTTCTCTGGGGTACCCCATATTTGGGTACAACCCGAATCCCTGTGGGAGCTGGCTTGCCAGCGAAGGTCGCGACCCGGTATCAAGGCAAGCGCCGATTATGCCTACCCCGGATGCGCCGCTGCCAACAGCTCTTTGGTGTAAGGGTGCTGCGGCGAGTCGAACACTTCGTGACTGGCGCCGCGCTCGACCACCTTGCCGTCCTTGATCACGATCATGTCGTGCGCCAGCGCCCGTACCACCGCCAGATCGTGACTGATGAACAGGTAGGTCAGGCCGTGTTTTTCCTGAAGGTCGCGGAGCAGGGCGACCACCTGCTTCTGTACGGTCCGATCGAGCGCCGAGGTCGGCTCATCGAGCAGGATCAGCGCCGGCTTCAGCACCAGGGCCCGGGCGATAGCGATGCGCTGGCGCTGGCCGCCGGAAAATTCGTGCGGATAGCGATGACGACTTTCCGGATCGAGACCCACTTCCTTGAGCACGCGGATCACCTGGGCATCGCACTCTTCGGCGCTGGACTGACAATGCACCTCCAGCCCCTCGCTGATGATCTGCGCCACCGACATCCGTGGGCTGAGACTGCCGAACGGGTCCTGGAACACCACCTGCATCTGTCGGCGCCACGGCCGCAACTGCTTCTGGTCGAGGCCATCAAGGGCGGTGCCCTGAAAGCGAATGCTGCCCTCGGAGTCGAGCAGCCGCAGAATCGCCTGGCCCAGGGTCGATTTCCCCGAGCCGGATTCGCCGACAATGCCCAGGGTCTTGCCGCGCTGGATATTCAGGCTGATGCCGTCCACTGCACGCAGGTATTGCTTGCGCTGGAACAGCCCGCCACCGACGACGAACTCGACGCGCAGATCATCCACCTCCAGCACGTTCTCGCGTTCGTCCCGGGGCAGGGCTTCGCCTTCCGGCTCGGCGTTGAGCAGCACGCAGCTGTAGGGATGCTTTGGCTCGGTAAACAGGGTTTCGCACGGCGCCTGCTCGACGATTTCACCCGCCTTCATCACGCACACTCGTTGCGCGATGCTGCGCACCAGATTGAGGTCGTGACTGATCAGCAGCAGCGACATGCCCAAGCGCTGCTGCAAGGATTTGAGCAGCAGCAGGATCTTGCGCTGCACCGTCACATCCAGTGCCGTGGTTGGCTCGTCGGCAATCAGCAGTTCCGGCTCGCAGGCCAGGGCCATGGCGATCATCACCCGTTGCCGCTGACCACCGGACAGCTGATGCGGATAGGCTTTGAGGCGCTCTTTGGGTTTTTGAATACCCACCAGTTCCAGCAGTTCCAGAATGCGTTGTTGCGCTGCTTTACCGCCCAGGCCGCGATGCACCAGCAGCGTTTCGCCGATCTGTTTTTCAATGGTGTGCAGCGGGTTGAGCGAGGTCATCGGTTCCTGAAAGATCATCGCGATGCGGTTGCCGCGCAGTTCCCGCAGCACCTTCGGATCGGCACCGAGCAGTTCCTGGCCGCGATAGCGAATGCTGCCAGTGGTTTGCGCAACACTTTCGGGGAGCAATTGCAGAATCGAATGTGCGGTCACCGACTTGCCCGAGCCCGATTCACCTACCAGTGCCAGGCACTCGCCGGGGCGAATGTCCAGGCACAGGTTGCGCACTGCCGGCTGGCCATGGAAGGCGACATTGAGGTCACGGATTTCGATCAGGTTATCAGTCATGGTCACACTTCAGGATCGAGGGTCGAACGCGTCACGTAACGCTTCGCCGATGAACACCAGTAAAGAAAGAATCAGCGCCAGGGTGAAAAACGCCGTCAGCCCGAGCCACGGTGCTTGCAGGTTCTGTTTGCCCTGACCGATCAGTTCGCCCAGCGAAGCGCTGCCGGCGGGCATGCCGAAACCAAGGAAGTCGAGGGCGGTGAGGGTGGAAATCGCTCCGGTCAGAATGAACGGCAGGTAACTCAGCGTTGCGTTCATCGCATTGGGCAGGATGTGCCGGACAATCACCTTGCGGTCGCTCAGGCCCAGGGCGCGAGCGGCTTTGACGTATTCCAGGTTGCGCCCGCGCAGGAACTCGGCGCGCACCACATCCACCAGCGCCAGCCAGGAAAACAGCGCCATGATCCCCAGCAGCCACCAGAAATTCGGCTCGACGAAACCCGACAGGATAATCAGCAGATACAACACCGGTAACCCGGTCCAGACTTCCAGCAGGCGTTGCCCGAGCAAATCGACCCAGCCGCCGTAATAGCCTTGCAGGGCCCCGGCGGCAATCCCGATCAGTGCACTGATGGCGGTGAGCATCAAGGCAAACAGGATCGACACCCGGGCGCCGAAAATCACCCGCGCCAACACATCGCGCGCTTGATCGTCAGTGCCCAGCCAGTTGACCTTAGAAGGCGGGCTCGGCGCAGGTTGATTGAGGTCGTAGTTGGGCGTGTCGTCGCTGAACGGAATCGGCGGAAACAGCAGCCAGCCACCGTCCTTGCGGATCAGGTTCTGCACGTAATCACTGCGATAATCGGCCTGGAACGGCAGCTGGCCGCCAAATTCCTGCTCGGTGTAACGCTTGAACACCGGGAAGTAGAGCTGGCCCTGATAGCTGACCACCAACGGTTTGTCGTTGGCGATCAGTTCACCGCCCAGCGTTACCACGAACAGTCCGATGAACAGCCACAGCGACCACCAGCCTCGGCGGTTTTTCTTGAAGCGTGCGAAACGGCGTCGGCCCAGGGGCGAGAGCTTGAACATCAGGCGTTCCTCGCGGCGAAGTCGATACGCGGATCGACCAGGGTGTAGCACAGGTCGCCGATCAGTTTTATCAAGAGTCCGAACAGGGTGAAGATGAACAGCGAACCGAATACGACCGGGTAGTCTCGGGAAACCGCCGCTTCGTAACTCATGCGGCCGAGGCCGTCGAGGGAGAAGATCACTTCGATCAGCAGCGATCCGGCAAAGAACACACTGATGAACGCCTGTGGAATCCCCGAGACCACCAGCAGCATCGCGTTGCGAAACACGTGACCGTAGAGCACGCGGCGCTCGCTCAGGCCTTTGGCGCGGGCGGTGACCACATACTGGCGGGTGATTTCATTGAGGAACGAGTTCTTGGTGAGGATCGTCAGCGTGGCGAAACCGCCGATCACCAGCGCTGTCACCGGCAACACCAGGTGCCAGAAGTAATCGGCAATCTTGCCCAGGGTCGACAGCGATTCGAAGTTGTCCGAGACCAGTCCGCGCACCGGAAACCAGTTCAGCGAGGTGCCGCCGGCAAACACCACGATCAGAAACATCGCAAACAGAAACGCCGGCATCGCATAGCCGATGATGATCGCGGTACTGCTCCAGATATCGAAATGGCTGCCGTGATGCACGGCCTTGCGAATGCCCAGCGGGATCGACACCAGATAAGTGATCAGTGTCGCCCACAGGCCGAGGGAAATGGTCACCGGCATTTTTTCCAGAATCAGATCGGTGACGGTGGCGCCGCGGAAAAAGCTTTTGCCGAAGTCCAGCTGCGCGTAGTTCTTCAGCATCAGCCACAAGCGTTCATGCGCCGGCTTGTCGAAACCGTACTGTTTTTCGATGTCCTTGATCAGTTGCGGGTCGAGGCCACGGCTGGCACGCGAAGTGCTGCTCATGGTCTCGCTGGCACTGCCGCCGACGCTCGCTCCGCCGATGCCTTGCAGATGGGCGATGGCCTGTTCGACCGGGCCGCCGGGGGCCGCCTGGATGATCACGAAATTCACCAGCAGGATGATCACCAGCGTCGGAATGATCAGCAGCAAGCGCCGCAGAATGTAAGCCCACATCAGTGCGGTCCTCCGGGTCTGCCACGACCGATTTTTTCGGCGGTCATCTGCTGGTTGGTCAGCGGCGTGCTGCTGATTTCCCACCAGCTCTCGATGGCTTCGTCATTGCTGGCTTGTGTCGCCGGCATGCCGAACCGATTCCACCAGACGGTGGAGGTGCCCGGCGGGTAATAGTTGGGAATCCAGTAGTAGTTCCACTGCAACACCCGATCCAGGGCGTGGACGTAGTGCAGCATGTCACTCTGGGTCGAGGCGCGGATCAGGCCGTTGATCAAGGTGTCGACCGCGGGATTCTTCAGCACCATGTAGTTATTGGCGCCGGGGTCGTTGGCCGAAATCGAGCCGAAGTAGTTGAGCAACTCGCCACCCGGAGATGTGCTGACCGGGTAGCCGGTGACGATCATGTCGTAGTCGCGGCTCATCAGGCGATTGACGTATTGCGAGGAGTCGATGCGGCGGATATTCAGCTCGATGCCGATCTGTTTCAGCGTGCGTTTGTAAGGCAGGAGCAGGCGATCCATGCCGTTCTGGCTGACCAGAAAGGTGAAACTCAGCGGTTCGCCCTCGGTGTTGACCAGTTGGTCGCCATCGGGTTTCCAGCCTGCCTGTTCGAGCAACTCCAGAGCCTGCAACTGTTTATCGCGGATCAAGCCGCTACCGTCGGTTTTCGGCGCCTCGAAGACCTGGGTGAAGACCTCGTCGGGAACCTGCCCGCGCAGCGGCTCAAGGATTTTCAGCTCCGCCGCATCCGGCAGCTCGCGGGCGGCCAGGGCGGTGTTGGAGAAATAGCTCTGCTGGCGGATGTACATGTTGCGCATCATCTGCCGGTTGCTCCACTCGAAATCCCAGAGCATCGCCAGTGCCTGACGCACCCGACGATCCTGGAACATCGGTTTCTGCAGGTTAAACACGAAGCCCTGTGCCGATTGCGGGGCCTCGGTGGCCAGGTGGGCTTTCTGCAAGCGGCCGTCACTCAGCGCCGGGCTGTCGTAACCGATCGAATAGCCGGTGGCGGAAAACTCGCGATTGTAATCATAGGCGCCGCCGCGCAGCACCTGGCGTGCGACATCGGTGTCGCCGAAATACTCGATGCTGAAGTGATCGAAGTTGTACAGGCCGCGACTGACCGGCAGGTCCTTGCCCCACCAGTCGGGATTGCGCTCGAATGTGATGCTGCGCCCGGAGTCGACCTTGCCCACCCGATACGGGCCGCTGCCCAGCGGGGGTTCATAGCCGCCGCCACCGGCGAAGTCGCGGGTTTTCCACCAATGCTCGGGAAACACCGGCAGGGTGGCGATGTCCAGCGGCAAGGTGCGGTTCTCGTTGCTCTTGAAGTCGAAGCGCACGGTCAGCGGCGCTTCCACTTCGACACCTTTGACATCGGCGAACTGTGTGCGATAGCGCAGGCTGCCCTGGGTCATCAGCAAGTCATAGGTGTAGCGCACGTCTTCGGCAGTGATCGGCGTGCCGTCGGCGAAACGCGCCTGGGGGTTGATGAAAAAGCGCAGGGACAGCCCGTCCTCCGAGCGTTCCATTTTTTGTGCCACCAGGCCATAGACGGTGTAAGGCTCGTCCATCGAACGCTGGGCCAACGGCGAATAGAGCATGCCGTCAATCTGGGTGACGCCGATGCCCTTATCGATATAAGGCAGGATGTGATCGAAATGCCCGATCTCTATCGCCGAGCGGCGCATGGTGCCGCCCTTGGGCGCCTGCGGGTTGGTGTAGTCGAAGTGGCTGAAACCGGCCGGGTATTTGGCCGGTTCGCCATAGACGGTCAACGCGTGTTGCGGGGTGGCGTCCACACCGGCGGCGCCCAATAACAGGGCCACGGCAGTGAACAGCAGAGAAGGGAAAGCCAGTCGCATTGTCAGCCTTAAAGCCGGGTGATCGATAAGCGCAATTTGTACGCGAGCGGCGCGTCAGTCGCCAGCCGCATCCTGTAACCAAAACACAACGGCCCACCAGAAGGCGGGCCGTTGGGGCAGCAATCAGGCGACGGATCAGTCCTGGCGGCTGGTGACTTCGAGCAAGTGATAACCGAACTGGGTCTTCACCGGGCCTTGCACGACGTTGATCGGCGCGCTGAAGACCACGGTGTCGAACTCCTTGACCATCTGGCCAGGACCGAAAGAACCCAGGTCGCCGCCCTGACGACTGGACGGGCAGGTGGAGTTGGCCTTGGCGACTTCGGCGAAATCAGCACCGCCTTCGATCTGGGCCTTGAGTTCGTTGCACTTGTCTTCGCTGGAAACCAGGATGTGGCGGGCAGTGGCTTTAGCCATGGGGAAAATCTCCAATCTATTTCAGTAAAGTGTGGAGCCTACCGGAATCAGTAAGCGATTTCTTGGCAAAGTTCCGCTCGGTGCGCTGGCGCACGCTTACAGCTGCGCAGCCCGCAGGCGAGCAGCATGCTCGACGTAGAGGGCGATCGGATCCTGGCCGGTTTTTTTCACTCCGTCGGGGCGACGCAGACTGCCCAGGTGGCTGAAAGGATAGTCGGAACGGATGACCCGGCCCAGATGGGAACTGTAGCGTCCCACGAAGCCATCGTTCTGCCCGGCCTCTGCGACAAAATGCTCTGATAATCCCCGGCAGACGATATGCACCGGATCAAGTGCCTGCAATAAGTTGTCCTGCAGCGTGCCGCTCCAGGAATAGTAGTGAACGTCATTGACCCGCTCCGCACCCTGGCCGCCCCAGCTGGAAGGCAGACCTTGCGGATACTTTCTGTTGAATTGCCCAACACCTGCGGTCGTCAGGGCATTGAGTGCGGCGACAGCGTTCTGCGGCAGGCCCGGTTGCCCGCTGAGCAGCGAGAGGAAGCGGGCAAACTGTGTTGCAGCGTGCTCCGCCACCTGCTCCGGCAGGCCACCCGGTATCAGGGCCTGGCGTAAGGCGTCAGCCAGTTCCGAACCGTGATTGGGGCCACTTACCGACGTGACCGAGGCGACTTTCTCCGGTGCCAGCGCAGCGGCGTAACGGCACGCCAGCGCGCCCTGGCTATGCCCGATCAGGTTGACCTTGCCGGCTCCTGTTCCTCGCAGAACGCTTTCGATCTGGAACATCAATTGCTGGCCGCGTACTTCGTTGTCATGGGTCGCAGACAGCTGCGGCACAAACACTTGGCCGCCTGCTTCCCTCAGCGCTTGCTTGACATCATGAAAAAGCTCGAAATGGCCGATACGGTCAAACCCGAACAGGCCATGGACCAAAAGGATGGGGTAGCGGGTTGTCGCATTCCGTTGCATGTTTCTGCCTCTTTCTGCAGATGCTTGTCAGTGGTTGGTGCGTGCCACTGTAAAACAGGCCTGCGGGTCGGCGATGTCTGAAAGCTCCTCGGTACTGAAAGGAAACTGGACTAAAAGCGGTACGAATATTCGCTTCTGCTTGAGGGGGTAGTCGGAACATTTGGCAATCTTTTGAGCGGTATCGCTTGATTCTGCTTCGTATGCCTACGTCATGCGGTGCATTTACCCTGCTGATGGGAGGCATTGTGCTGACTTCTGGCGATTGCTGGATGGTGTTCAATGGAGTTCGTTCGACGCTGCCTTCATGGCGGCGTTTTATCCAAGGAATGGAGCTACGAATGTCTATATACGAAGTCAACGGCGACGCCTCTGTGGCGCCCGCGTCAAATACCTCTCCCGTAGCGGATGACTCCGGTGGACGCGGTCTTCTGAGTTTGAAGGTGGACGGCGAGAACTTCGAGTTCTGCTATCGACCTGCGTCTGCACCGGCACCCGCTCCAGTCTCGTGGCTGCCTGCACCGATGCTTGAGGTTATGGAGGGCGGAATGCTTGATCCCTCACTGAACCAGGCATTCGTCAGGGTTGCGCCTTACCCGAACATGGTGTGCGGCGACAAACTTGTGCTGCACTGGCAAGGGCTGGATGACGAAGGCTTGTCCTACATCCACGAAATCACTCGCACGGTCAGTGAAGGCCAGGTGGGGCAGGAACTTGTCTTTGTCGTGAAGGGATTGCACATAGCAGCGCTGGAGCGTGGCTCACTGGAGGTTTTCTGGACGCTGTACAGCGTCGCGCTGCCGGAGCCGCTGTCATCCAGGCGCTTGCAGCTGGATGTGGGCGATCCGGAACCCGATCTGCTGGCGCCGATCCTTGAAGAGACGGTGGGTGGGACGCTTGATCCGGACCGTGTTCCGCAAGGGACTGGCGTGATCGTGCGACCTTACGCCCGGATGGCTGTCGGGGACCGAGTCATCCTGTCCTGGCAAGGTGTCGAAGGACTGCCGGTGATCAATGATGCATTGCTCGTAGAACAGTTTGCAGTGGGCGAAGCGCTGTCTTTCTGGATACCCGCGCATTGCATCGCCCCACATCGCATGCACGAGGTGAGCGTCAGCTACCGGGTGGAGTCAGGCTCGGCTCAGGTAAGGCAGTCTGCAAACCTGCGCGTTCTGATCGCACCCTTGATGCGAGGTGATCTTGCAGCTCCGCAGGTACTGGAGGCGCAAGACGGCGAGCTGGAGGTAGTGGATGCCGAGGATGGCATTACCGTAGTGATCGACAATGCCCAGGCTGAGGAGGGGGAGCTGGTTTACTTGAAATGTGATGGTGAGTATTTCAGTCATCGCGATGATCGGGATATCACCCGGGAAACCGCAGGCCAGCCCGTGGTATTCATCGTGCCTTACCGTTTCTGGCGAGAGCATCGGGAAACTGTGGTGCAGGTGTCGTATTCGGTGGAACGGCTGGATGATGTCAGCCAGGCCTCCGAGGTGAGCCGTATCCGGGTGCGGGCATAATCTGTGATGAAAGCTTGGCGATGACTCAGCCTTTGCGGGATTTTGACAATCCCGCAAAGGCTGTTCCGATCAACAGGCTCGAAGACGTTCGGCTGCGTTCGACAGCAACAGCTCTGTCGCACTGAACCCAAGGCAACCATCGGTCACCGACACGCCGTAACGCAGGGCGGGGCCTAGAGGCTGGCAGCCTTCGAACAGGTGGGACTCAATCATCATCCCGATCAAGGAACGATCCCCCTGCAGACGCTGTTCGAGCACCGCATTGAACACCTCGGGCTGGCGCAGAGGATCCTTGCCGCTGTTGGCGTGACTGCAGTCAACCATGATCCGCGCCGGAATCTTCAGGCGTTTCAAGTCGGCACGGACCTGGGCAATGCTTTCGTGACCGTAGTTCGGGCCGTGATGGCCACCACGCAGCACCATATGCGTGTCAGGGTTGCCCGGGGTCTGAATGATCGCCGGGTGCCCCTGGCTGTCGACACCAAAGTGTCGATGCGGGTGGGCTGCTGAGCGCATGGCATCGACGGCTACAGCGACGCCGCCGTCAGTGCCGTTCTTGAAGCCGACGGGCATGTTCAGACCACTGGCCATTTCCCGGTGGATCTGCGATTCGGTGGTGCGTGCACCGATCGCAACCCAACTGAGCAGGTCGTCGAAATAACCGGCAGCCATGGGCTGCAGGAGTTCGGTAGCGACAGGCAAGCCCAGGCGGATCATCTCGATCATCAATTCGCGCGACAGGGTCAGGCCGGCAGCCATGTCATCGCTGCCATCCAGGTGCGGGTCGTAGGCCAGACCTTTCCAGCCGACGGTGGTGCGTGGTTTTTCGACGTAGGCGCGCATCACCAGCAGCATCTCGTCGCTGACTTGATGTGCGAGGCGGGAAAGCTTTTCGGCGTATTCGAGTGCGGAGCGCGGGTCATGAATCGAGCAAGGGCCGACGACGACCAGCAGGCGATGGTCTTCGCCATTGAGAATCGCGCGGACCGCCTGGCGATGGGCTGCGACTTGCTGGGCGAGGGCATTGCTCAGGGGCAATTGCTGTTTGAGTTGCAACGCGCTGGGCAGACGCAGAGTCAGCGTTTCGTTGGCAGAGTCGAGGGTGGACAGTGGCAGAGCAGAAACAGACGAGTTCATATTCAGGATTCCTGGGCTGGCGGCGGGTGCTTCCCGCTCACTCGGCCCTACTTGGGTGTTCGACAATTGGCCGTATTGGCTGCGTGTGTGTGCTTGCCACCTGTGGGTGACCGATCGGAGGCGGCAGGCTGTCCCGAGCGGAGGCTGCTAAATCGCCAGGCGCTAAAAGTGTCGTAACGGTAATAAGTGGCGTAGTTCATGTCGTGATTCCTCAAAGTGTCTGGTGTGTTGCTGAAAAGTTTGGGGCCTGAAAAAACAAAACCCCCGGTCGGGAGGCCGACCGGGGGTGAGAATTCTCTGGTGGGCGACCCGTGTTCATGGGCGCCGTTTGGGTATCAGGCGCGCCAGTGGCTAAACCAATACCCAAAATAAAAGCTGGCAGGAGCACAAGCGTCATTCACCCGCGCAGCCGCAACCGAGCGCAAGGCGCTGGCGGAACGAAGCTGTGAGAGGGCATTGAGCATGGTTTGTCTCCAATGGATGCGCCGAGCTTACTCGAGGCCCATGCGCCTGAGCAATCAGAAATTGCTATCGCGCCTACATGACATTTCCTATTGCTTGAGTGCCGCAGGCGTTGTGACACACTGCGTATTTGGCACAATCCCAAGGATGAATAATGTCAACGTTCACCATCGCTGCAGCTCAATCGTTCTCCGTTGCCGGTGATCTGGCGGCGAACATCGCCCGTCATTTGCGCTTCATGGCCGTGGCAGCGGAGCAGGGCGTCGAGTTGCTGGTGTTTCCGGAGCTGTCGCTGACAGGTTACGAAGGCCAGATGGCTGCAGACATGGCAATCGATCCGCAGGATTCGGTGCTGCAACCCTTGCGCGATTGCGCGCGCGAGCTGGGTCTCATAGCGGTGATCGGGATGCCGATTCGCCTGAAGGGTAGCTCCAAGGTATTGATCGGCGCGCTGACGTTAGGCAGGGATGGTTCTCTCGAGGTGTACAGCAAACAACATTTGCACAGTGGCGAAGAGCTTTTCTACGCCCCGGGTTTGGGTGGTTCGACCTTGCGAATGGGCAACGATACCGTCGCGCTGGCGGTCTGCGCTGATTTTTCCCACGCCAGCCACGCGGCAGCGGCTGCCGTTGCTGGCGCCGACCTGTACGCAGCAGGCGTGCTGATTGGCGAGAAAGGCTATGACGTGGATAGCGCGATATTGCAGGGCTACGCCCATAAGCACTCGATGGCGGTTCTGATGGCCAATCACGCCGGGCTCACGGGTGGATGGCAATCGGCGGGTCGCAGTGCCGTCTGGTCTGAAGACGGCACGCTGGTTGCCGCCGCGCCAGGGCCTGGTGAGCTGTTGGTCGTTGCGCGACGTGATGCCGGCGCATGGCAGGGGCGGGTAGTTCCGGTGGTGGCGGGGCAATGACCTACCAATTGCGTCGCGCCGAACTGGCTGATCGGGTATTTGCCCGAGAGCTGACGTGCCAGAACATGCTGCGCTATTACATTGGCCACGATCTGCTGTGGCAGGACCAAGCGTTCGAGGTTGCCTGGGATGGACGGGACAATTGGCTGATCATTCTTGGCCAGATTCCTGTGGGATTTTTCAGCCTCAGTCGCGATCGCCGGGCGTTGTATATCCGCGAGCTGCAAATAGTCGAGGCGTTTCGCGGGCAGGGGGCTGGATCCTGGGCGATTGATCAGGTTATCGCCATGGCCCGCGCTGAAGGACTGCCGGCGCTGCGTCTGACCGTATTCAAAAATAATCCTGCGCAAAGCCTGTATAAGAGAAAAGGCTTGAATGTGTGTGGCGAGGACGAGTGTTTCCTGAGGATGCAGCTCGATTTCGGTACACCTGTGCTCTGAAACCCACGGCTGGCAAGCCTTCAATGATGAATTGAAACTTTTTAAATGACGCTTGCCGCTAGGTCTGTCTGGCAGTTTTTGCTAAGGTGTCCGGCATCCCAATAAGACCATATCGCGAGGTGTCTGCTTGATTAGGGTGCTAGTGGTCGATGACCATGATCTCGTTCGTACAGGCATTACACGGATGCTGGCCGATATCGATGGCTTGCAGGTGGTTGGACAGGCCGAGTCCGGGGAAGAGTCCCTGATCAAGGCCCGTGAGTTGAAACCCGATGTGGTCCTGATGGACGTAAAAATGCCCGGTATCGGTGGTCTCGAGGCCACGCGCAAGCTGTTGCGCAGCCATCCGGACATCAAGGTTGTCGCTGTCACGGTGTGTGAGGAGGATCCATTCCCTACACGTCTGTTGCAGGCAGGTGCCGCCGGCTACCTGACCAAGGGCGCGGGTCTGCCGGAAATGGTTCAGGCTATCCGCTTGGTGTTTGCCGGCCAGCGTTACATCAGCCCGCAGATTGCCCAGCAACTGGCGATCAAATCGTTCCAGCCAACCAATGACTCACCGTTCGATGCCTTGTCCGAACGGGAAATCCAGATTGCGTTGATGATTGTCGGCTGCCAGAAGGTGCAGATCATCTCCGACAAGCTCTGTCTGTCGCCGAAAACCGTGAATACCTATCGCTACCGGATCTTCGAAAAACTGTCGATCAGCAGCGATGTCGAGTTGACGTTGCTGGCCGTGCGCCACGGCATGGTTGACGCCAGCGCCTGATCATGACTGAAATATTCGATTCCGGCGCCTTCCTGGCGACTGTCAGCGGGCGTCCCGGCGTCTATCGCATGTTCGACAACGAGGCACGCCTGCTGTATGTCGGCAAGGCCAAGAACCTCAAGAAGCGACTGGCCAGCTATTTCCGCAAGACCGGACTGGCGCCGAAGACCGCTGCGCTGGTCGGGCGTATCGCACAGGTCGAAACGACCATCACCGCCAATGAAACCGAGGCATTGCTGCTTGAGCAGACGCTGATCAAGGAGTGGCGGCCGCCGTACAACATTCTGTTGCGCGACGATAAGTCCTATCCCTATGTATTTCTGTCTGACGGCCAGTTCCCACGGCTGAGCATCCATCGTGGCGCGAAGAAGGCGAAGGGCAAGTATTTCGGCCCGTATCCGAGCGCCGGGGCCATTCGAGAAAGCCTCAGCCTGCTGCAAAAGACCTTTTTCGTCCGGCAGTGTGAGGACAGTTACTACAAGAACCGTACGCGCCCTTGTCTTCAGTATCAGATCAAACGCTGCAAGGCACCTTGTGTCGGTTTGGTTGAGCCGGAAGTTTATGCCGAGGATGTGCGCCACTCGGTGATGTTTCTTGAAGGGCGCAGTCACGCGCTGACCAATGAGCTGTCAACGGCGATGGAAGAGGCGGCGATCAATCTCGAGTTCGAACGCGCCGCCGAGTTGCGTGACCAGATTGCCTTGCTGCGCCGGGTCCAGGATCAGCAAAGCATGGAAGGCGGTACCGGCGACATCGATGTCATCGCAGCCTTCGTCAACCCGGGCGGTGCGTGCGTTCATTTGATCAGCGTGCGCGGCGGGCGAGTGCTGGGCAGCAAAAACTTCTTTCCACAGGTGGGTATTGAAGAGGAGGTTGCCGAAGTCATGGCGGCGTTCCTCGGCCAGTACTATATCAGCAGCCCGGAACGCGACTTGCCGAGCGAACTGATCGTCAACGTCGTGCCCGAAGACGCCACGGCCCTGATCGACGCCATCCACGAGTTGCGTGGTCGCGAGCTGAGCATCAGCCACCGGGTGCGTGGCACGCGGGCGCGCTGGCAGCAGTTGGCGGTCACCAATGCCGAGCAAGCGCTGGGTGCGCGCCTGGCCAACCGTCAACACACGGCTGCGCGCTTCGACGCGCTGGCAGAAGTACTGAACCTGGATGAACCACCGCAGCGCCTCGAATGCTATGACATCAGCCACTCCAGTGGCGAGGCGACTGTCGCCTCTTGCGTCGTGTTTGGTCCGGAAGGTGCGATCAAATCCGACTATCGTCGTTACAACATCGAGGGCGTCACAGCGGGCGATGACTATGCGGCCATGCATCAGGCCCTGACCCGGCGCTTCAGCAAGCTGAAGGACGGGGAGGGCAAACTGCCGGATATTCTGCTGGTGGACGGCGGCAAGGGACAATTGTCGATGGCCCGCGACGTGCTCAACGAATTGGCGGTGCCGGACCTGATCCTGCTGGGTGTGGCCAAGGGCGCAACCCGCAAGGCAGGGTTCGAAACTTTGTATCTTAATGATGCCGCCCATGAGTTCACTTTGCGTGGCGACTCACCCGCGTTGCACCTGATCCAGCAGATTCGCGACGAGGCACACCGGTTCGCGATCACTGGCCACCGTGCGCGGCGCGGCAAAACCCGCCGTACGTCGACGCTGGAAGGTGTTGCAGGTGTAGGGCCGACCCGGCGTCGGGACTTGTTGAAACATTTTGGTGGATTGCAGGAGCTGTCTCGTGCAAGCATCGAAGAGATCGCCAAAGCACCGGGGATCAGTAAAAAGCTCGCAGAGTCGATTTATGCAAACCTGCATAGCGAGTAGAATGCCAACTCACCTCGTAGCCAGTTGTGCCGATGAATATCCCGAATCTGATTACCGTTCTACGCGTCCTGCTCATCCCGATCTTCATTTTGCTGTTTTACCTGCCTTATCAGTGGAGCTACATGGCCTCCGCCTCGGTGTTCGCCTTTGCGGCGGCCACTGACTGGCTCGACGGCTATCTGGCTCGTCGCCTGGAACAAAGCACGCCGTTCGGAGCCTTTCTCGATCCGGTTGCCGACAAGCTGATGGTGGCCGTCGCTTTAGTACTGCTGGTTCAGGAACACGGCAACTTGTGGCTGACACTTCCCGCAGCCGTCATCATTGGCCGTGAGATTGTCGTATCGGCCTTGCGTGAATGGATGGCCGAACTCGGTGCCCGCGCTCATGTAGCGGTGTCCAATCTCGGCAAGTGGAAAACCGCAGCGCAGATGCTGGCGCTGGTGATCCTGCTGGCCAATCCAAGAGACTTCAGTTTCTGGGTCTTGCTGGGTTATGCCTTGTTGATGATCTCGGCAGGCCTGACGTTGTGGTCGATGGTTCAATACTTGCGGGCCGCCTGGCCGCATCTGAAAACCGACGTTGAAAAGAAATAAAACTTTTTTGAATCAAAGGGTTGACGGGGCATCTGAAATCTATAGAATGCGCCACACCAAGCGGGAATAGCTCAGTTGGTAGAGCACGACCTTGCCAAGGTCGGGGTCGCGAGTTCGAGTCTCGTTTCCCGCTCCAAGTTTGTACGCGGTTGTTGTGGTGCTACTAAACAGCAATCGTTTGAGGCCGAGTAGCAAAATGGTTATGCAGCGGATTGCAAATCCGCCTACGCCGGTTCGATTCCGACCTCGGCCTCCACTCTAAACAAGCTCCGTAGATCCATGATTTACGGAGCTTTTTTATTTCCAGTGCGCTGCAAGATTTAGTCTTGAAATCAACCACTGTGAACTTGCTTCACCGGGACGTGATGTATATATTTCCCGCTCTGCTTTACAAGGCTTAACGCTGTCGGGTTTGCTGATCGACTGCTTTGAGCACTACACCGCGCTACCGCCCGAATGGCGAAACTGGTAGACGCATGGGACTTAAAATCCCCCGCTCGTAAGGGCGTGCCGGTTCGATTCCGGCTTCGGGCACCATCTAAAATCAAGGGTTTGCGGGCGAAAGCTGATGCAAGCCCTTGTTTGTTTTCAGATCGCCATTTTTAAATGGCTTCTCGCCAATTCTTCCGTTTCCCTTTTCCTCCTGTGTGCAAAGACCGTTGGTCACTTCTTGATGCAATCAATCCTGCGAGCGTCTACGGTTTTGGCTTGGTCGAAGATATCAACAGTCATTGAGTGAACAGTTGAGCTTGACCCGATGGCGTTGATATCAGGATGGATCTTGATCAAGGCGCGGTGCATCGCTCAGGCGATGGGCATTTGGACGGCCTGTCTGTCACGCCAGACCCGCCATTTTTAACGTGTTAAGGAGAACACCGATGGCAATCAATCAAGTGCACGCAGCAACCGATAAAACCACTCTCGTCGAAGCCGAGGTGTACCGCTGGTACAATCTCTTCTTTCCGTGGTCGCGCGGTATGTCTTCCCGGTCGGAAGGCGCCATCAAACCCCTGTACGACGCGTTGGCGAATGACTTTCGTGTGGTACTCACCGATGGACAGATCATGAGTCGAGCGGATTATTGGGAGCGACTTTGGGGGTTGTACGGCGAGCGTGCTGGAAGCCCTGAATCGCACATCACCAACCTCTCGATCACAGCGCTTCCAGGGGACTGCTTCCTGGCCGTCTTCGATCTTGTCAAAGACGGCATCACCAAAAAGAAAGTCGATTCGGCGCTTATGCGCCTCGACCAGACCTCGCCATCCGGAATTTCATGGGTTTACGTGCATGAAAGCGAGCACGAAAGGGCTCTTGCGTAAGTCACTTGAGTTCTACTCTTGTGGCTGAAAAGCCTGCATGTTTTAACGTTGACGAACAATCAGGCCCAGCCCCGTGCTGGGCTTTTTTGTATCTGCTGTAGGGTCAGAAAACAACAAGCCCAGGCATGCCCGGGCCGGTTTAGTGAATACATTCAGCGCGAATCAACCTCTTTTGCCGCCTGGGCGTTTAATCGTTCCTTGCGCCTGCGCAGCCAACTGAAGAATGCATGAGCCGGGTGTAAAAACGCCGCACCTGCGCATAGCAGCAAGATGATGAAAATGGCAATCAGCGGGAGGCTTTCGTGCGAGAACATGGTGGGGTACTCCTGTAGGCACTATGTTGGAACCCGCAGGCTAGACGCTTCTAGCCATGCTTGCGATGAACGTATGTTCATCCTCGGGCGCTTGAACTGTGCTACGGAGGGCTCACCAAAATGATCAAGTCCAGAGGTGCGCAGGCACCGGCCTCAGCAGAGGCCAGCGCCGTGCGTGGAGTGATTACGCAGATGTGTTTTCAGCTGCGTTTCGGCAGTTTCCAGTTCGGGCGGATGAAATGGCAGGTGTAACCATTCGGTATCCGCTCCAGATAGTCCTGGTGCTCGGGTTCCGCTTCCCAGAAGGGGCCCGCCGGTTCGATTTCAGTGACCACGCGCCCCGGCCACAGCCCGGATGCATCGACGTCGGCAGCGGTGTCTTCAGCAATGTCGCGTTGCTGTTCGTTAAGGTAGTAAATCGCCGAGCGATAACTGGGGCCGAGATCGTTGCCTTGTCGGTTGGGTGTGCTGGGATCGTGGATCTGGAAGAAGAACTCAAGGATTTGCCGGTAACTGATCACGGCAGGGTCGAAGACGATTTCGATGGCCTCGGCGTGGTTGCCGTGGTTGCGGTAGGTCGCATTCGGCACATCGCCACCGCTGTAGCCGACTCGCGTCTGCAGCACCCCGGGATAGCGTCGCAGCAGGTCCTGCATGCCCCAGAAGCAGCCCCCGGCGAGAATCGCGGTTTCGGTTTTTCCGGTCATGATCGTTTTTTCCTCTCGGTGACGGTGGATACGGGTTCTGGTTATGAGGGCGCGTTGGCTATTTGCAAGCTTGACTCAGGGTGAAGGGCTGCTCGAAACGGTGTTTTCAATAAAATGCCCTGACGATAAGGTCAGGGCATTGATGGTTTCGAGCGGTGAACTCGTGGCAATTCGCGCTGAGTGATGGACGAAAACCAAGACATCAAGCGATTACACAAACGCTTGCCCGAAAAAGCCCCGTGGCAGGCGTTGCGGACCCGCCAGAGCGGTCAAGCGTGCGATCCATTCCGAGCGCCAGTTCGATGCACCATGATCAGCCTGTGTGTGGCGCGCTGCGCGCCGAGCAGCATTGCGCTGGGTTTTGCGCGCATTTTTGTAGGCATCGGTATTTCGGCAGCTGCGGCATTTAACGCGATTGAGTTCCTGGCTCGAGGCAAGGTTATTGCCTTTGTGACCACAAGCCAGGTGTCCGTCTACTTTGAAATGGATAACCATGGATCAGTCTCCTGGTGACGTGTACAGGTTATGACCTGCCACGACTGCAGGTGTTCGCCGGATCGGCCAGGCGGTACGCGTTGAGACTGTCGTTATTGCCATCCGGTCATCTGAAACGAGGCAGAGGCCGCTCGACGGGTTGCAACGAAGACAGCGTACTGCGAATCAGCGGCGTATCTTTTTCGATGTCGTTCAGGCGATCGCGTATGCGCAGGGCGGTCGGATGGCCGCCTTGATGATCGACCCAGTCGGCAATTTCCTTGCAGGCCGCAGCCAGGCGCGCCTGACGGGAGTCGAGCAGGGTGAGGAGGGTGGTGATGGACTCTTTTTCGGACATGGAGCACCTCCGTTCAGACAAACCGTTGAGAGGCAGCAAAAAGCCCGCGGGCTGCGAGCTCTCTGCCGTTGGGGCGCTGGTCCGTCAGCTGCTTTGAGTATAGACCCCGCCTGTCAATTGCATCAGCCGGCCGATTGTCGCGCCGGTCGCGGCGAGCTGGCCGCATTGAGCCTTTGGCATTCGCGCCGGGCATCTTCCTCAAGATCATAGCCGTCACCGATGAAGCCTCCGGTTCGGGTGTCATTGATCCGAAACCAGCTGCTGGATTCGGCAGGTTCATGCTGACTTTCCCCGGCGCGGCGGCCGTGAATGATGATCTTGTTGCAGCGCTTCACGACAAAGATGTCTTCCATGGCGTCACCACAGCAAATAGGTGTCAGATCAACTATAGAAGCCTTGGCCAATCGTGCAAAAAATAGCCAGTCAGTTCGTCGGTTGCAGCCACTCGGTGGCGCGCCAATCCAGGCGATGCGTCGGCTTCAACGCCTGTAGAAACTCTGGAACCTGGGAAACCGCGATTGATTGCTCGGCTACCAGCGCGATCAAGACGCGTCGATCATTTGCTCGAGAAACATCGCCAGCGCCACTTCCTCAGCGCGCAGGCCTTTGCGCACCCTCGGGCGTGGCAGTTCGGCCAGCGCACCGAGCAGGAAGCGCTCGACCACGGCGGGATGGATGTAGCATTTGCGGCACACCGCCGGGGTGTTGCCCAGCTGTTTGGACACGCTCTTGACCATCTCCACCACATGCCGTTTCGCCTCGGCTTCGGACTCCCATTGCAGTTCGCGCAATACCGCCAAGGCCAGCGCGCTGCCGGCCCAGGTGCGGTAATCCTTGGCGGTGAAGTCGGCACCGGTGAGGGTTTGCAGGTAGCTATTGACGTCGTGGGAGCTGACGGTGTGCCGCTCGCCATTTTCATCCAGATACTGAAACAGATTCTGTCCCGGGATTTCCAGGCAGCGCTTGATGATGCGCGCCAGGCGACGATCCTTGACGGTGATCTGGTGTTCAATGCCGCTTTTACCGCGAAACTGGAACAGGATCGCGCTGCCGTTGACCTCGACATGCCGGCTGCGCAGGGTGGTCAGGCCATAGGAGCGGTTGTCCCGCGCGTACTGGGTGTTGCCGACGCGGATCAGTGTGGCGTCGAGCAACGTGATGACTGTGGCCATGACCTTGTCGCGGCTGAAGCCTGGTGCGTCGAGCAGGGTTTCGAGCTGTTTGCGCAACTTCGGCAGCGCCAGGCCGAACTCCCGCAGGCGCGAGTACTTGTCGGCGTCGCGCACCTCGCGCCAGCGCGGGTGATAGCGATACTGCTTGCGGCCCCGGGCATCGCGGCCAGTGGCCTGCAAGTGGCCACGCGGATCGGCGCAGATCCACACGTCGGTGTAGGCCGGCGGCACTGCCAGCGCGTTGATCCGCTTGATCTCATCGGGGTCGTTGATGCGTTGTCCGGCCGGATCGAAGTAGGCGAATTTGCCACGCAGTTTTTTACGGCGGATGCCGGGTTGGGTGTCGTCGACGTAATGCAGGTCGGGCGGTAAGACGTCGGCTATTGCGGTGTCGGGCATGGCGGTGTCCTTGGCGAATCGCTCTGTTACAGCGATTGACCGCGGGCCGTGGCCGTCGTGCCAACCAATTCAGGCCAGCACGGCGACGGCCTTGATCTGCGCCCACAAATGCTGGCCCGGGTGGATGCCGAGCTGATCCCGGGAAAACCGCGTGATCCGTGCCAGCAGCGGTGTGCCGCCGGCATCCAGACGAATCAGCACGTGCGCGGCGTTGTCCGCCGCCAGCTCGCTGACCACGGTCACCGGCAAGCGATTGAGGATGCTGCTGGCTTCGCTGTTGTGCAGGGCCAGACTGATGTCTCGGGCGTGCACCTTGCAGCGCAAGGCCTGACCGACCGCCATCGGCGCGTGCGTCACGCGGATGTTCATGGCCGTGGCCGGCAATTGCAGACTCAGCAGTTGGTACTCGGCATCGTAGGCGCTGACCTGGCCTTCGATGATCACCCCGGCGTCATCGCCCAGCGCCATTGGCAGGTCGAGCCGGGCGAGGGTCTCGCCAATCGGGCCGCTGGCCAGGGCCTTGCCGTCGCTGAGCAACACCAGATGATCGGCCAGCCGCGCCACCTCATCCTGCGCGTGGCTGACATAAAGCACCGGAATGTCCAGTTCATCATGCAGGCGTTGCAGGTACGGCAGGATTTCGTTTTTTCGCTGGCTGTCGAGGGCCGCCAACGGCTCATCCATCAGCAGCAGTTTCGGGCTGGTCAACAGCGCGCGGGCGATACCGACACGCTGGCGTTCGCCGCCGGACAGATGCTGCGGATGGCGCTCCAGCAGATGGCCGATGCCCAGTAGCTCGGTGGCTTGTGCCATGTCGACCCGGCGCTGGGCCTTGGCAATGCGTTTGAGGCCGAACTGCAGATTGGCCAGCACTGACAGGTGCGGGAACAGACTGGCTTCCTGGAACACGTAACCCAGCGCACGTTTGTGCGGCGGGACAAAAATCCGCCGTTCGCTGTCCTGCCAGACTTCGTCGTTGATCTGTATGAAACCTTGCTCGGCGCGCTCAAGCCCGGCGATACAGCGCAGGCAGGTGGTTTTGCCCGAACCGGAATGACCGTACAGCGCAGTCACGCCACGCCCCGGCAAATGCAGATCAATATCCAGGCTGAAACCCGAATAAGCGATTTTCAGACGTGCATCAATCATCGATTAGCTCCAGCCCGCGCGGGTCTTGCGGCTGGAGTAGAGCGCCAGCAACACCAGAAACGAAAACACCAGCATCGCCCCGGCCAGCCAATGGGCTTGAGCATATTCCATCGCCTCGACATGGTCGTAGATCTGCACCGAGACCACGCGGGTCTTGTCGGGAATGTTGCCGCCGATCATCAGCACTACACCGAATTCACCGACGGTATGCGCGAACCCGAGGATCGCCGCGGTTACGAAACCGGGACGGGCCAACGGCAGGATCACGCTGAAAAAAGTGTCCCAGGGATTGGCGCGCAAGGTCGCGGCCACTTCCAGTGGGCGGGTGCCGATGGCCGCGAACGCGTTCTGCAACGGTTGCACCACAAACGGCATGGAATAGATCACTGAACCGATCACCAGCCCGGTAAAGCTGAAGGTCAGCGTGCCCAGGCCCAGCCATTGCGTGAAGTGGCCGAGAAAGCCATTGGGCCCCATTGCCAACAGCAGATAGAAGCCGATCACAGTCGGCGGCAGCACGAGGGGCAGGGCGACGATTGCGCCAATGGGGCCGCGCAGCCAGGAACGACTGCGCGCCAGCCACAGGGCAATCGGAGTGCCGACGACCAGCAGGATCGCGGTGGTCAGGGACGCCAGTTTCAGGGTCAGCCAGATCGCCGCGAAGTCGGCACTCGAGAGCGACATTTAGAGCTGGTAACCGTAGGACTTGATCACCGCAGCGGCTTTCGGGCCTTTGAGGTAGTCAACCAGCGCTTTGGCGGCGGCGCTGTCTTTGCCTTTGTTGAGGATTACCGCGTCCTGTTTGATCGGGTCGTGCATGTTCGCTGGAACGACCCACGCCGATCCGCTGGTGACCTTGCCGTCCTTGTAGATTTGCGACAGTGCTACGAAGCCCAGTTCCGCATTACCGGTGGACACGAACTGGTAAGCCTGGGTGATGTTCTGGCCTTCGACGATTTTGGCTTTGGTCGCTTCCGTCAGCTTGAGTTTTTCCAGCACCTGAGTGGCGGCCAGCCCGTACGGTGCGGCTTTCGGATTGGCGATGGACAGATGCTGGTATTCATTTTTCTTCAGCACTTCGCCTTTGCCATCGACGTAACCTTCTTTCGCCGACCACAGCGCCAGAGTGCCGATGGCGTAGGTGAAGCGCGAGCCCTTGACGGTATCGCCTTCTTTTTCCAGTTTTTCCGGAGTGGTGTCGTCCGCCGAGAGGAACACTTCGAACGGCGCGCCGTTCTTGATCTGGGTGTAGAACTGGCCGGTGGCCCCGTAGGCGGCGACCAGTTTGTGCCCGGTGTCTTTTTCGAAGTCGGCAGCAATGGCCTGGATCGGCGCGGTGAAGTTGGCTGCAACCGCCACCTGCACTTCATCGGCGTGAGCGGCGCCCAAGGCAAAAACCGACAGCAAAGAAGCCAGGCAAGCGGGGGCAAAACGTGAGGCACGAAGGGTCATAACAGCTCCGTTATTGGCGAGTGCAGAGGGCAGTTATTGTTGGAGGTGGACTGCACCGATGCGTAGGGTGAAACGCTATATAGCGAAATATATAGCGAAATGCCGCTAAACAGGAAGTGCTGTTGTATACAGGATGAGGCTGTGTCGCGCCTCATCCTGGATCGGATCAGTGTCGGACCAGTTTTGCCAGTGCGCCTTGCGCCAGTTCCCGGGTCAGTTCGGCGCTGCTCAGCTCCTTGCCCAACGGAAAAGCCTGCCCGGCCCAGAGGTTGCTGAACTGCGCTTCGCTTTTTGCCCGCAACGGCATCAGCGCTCCGCCGGCCAGCGGGAAGGCCGGGGCTTTCGCTGACATCGGGCCGATTTCGCGCATCACCCGATTGAGAATGCCGCGAGCCGGGCGGCCGGTGAACAGGTTGGTAATCGCGGTTTCGCTTTCCTTGGCGGTGCGCAGCGCTTGATGATGGGAGGCGCTGACTTTCGCTTCCGGGGTGAACAGATACGCGGTGCCAACCTGCGCTGCCGATGCTCCGAGCATCAATGCCGCGGCCACCCCGCGCGCATCGGCAATGGCGCCGGCAGCGATCACCGGTACTTTCACCGCATCGACAATCTGCGGCACCAGGGCAAAGGTACCGACCTGACTGCTCAGGTCATCGCTGAGAAACATCCCGCGATGACCACCTGCCTCATAGCCCATGGCGATGATCGCGTCGCAACCGTTTTGTTCAAGCCACACTGCTTCATCGACAGTCGTGGCAGACGAGAGGATTTTCGCACCCGTGGCCTTGACCCGATCCAGCAGGGATTTCTCCGGCAGGCCAAAGTGAAAACTCACGACTTCAGGACGAAACTCTTCCAGCACGGCGCACGCTGCCGCATCGAAGGGGGCCCGGTTGGACACCGGCGTCGGTGCATCGAAATCGACACCCAGTTCGCGGTAGTACGGCTCCAGCAGGCTTTTCCAGTCCCGTGCGCGCTGTTCATCGGCAGCCGGTGGCTGATGGCAGAAGAAATTGACGTTGAACGGTTTGCGAGTGTGCTCGCGAATGGTCTGCAGTTCTTCGCGCAGTTGCTCGATACTCAGCATTGCGGCGGGCATCGAACCCAGGCCGCCGGCGTTGCACACGGCGATCACCATGGCCGAATTCGTGGCACCGGCCATGGGGCCCTGGATGATCGGCAGCTCGATGCCGAGAA
>Ga0209426_1000160_pt1 | contig 102376 bp, 94 predicted proteins | sample Deesub1362B_J571_FD_187697 | JGI IMG/M metagenome (GOLD analysis project Ga0209426, IMG submission 187697) | Deep oceanic, basalt-hosted subsurface ecosystem from Juan de Fuca Ridge flank, Pacific Ocean, CORK Borehole 1362B_J2.571 (SPAdes)... ... | reverse complement strand
CACGAAACTAGGCCCCCTTAGGGGCGACGGGCTCCAGAAGCCCATACGACGGGTTTGTTGACCCTAGCGGGATGAAGAACTTCTGGAGCGGTGAAATGAAGAAACCCGTTGGTCGAGGGTTCAAATCCCTCCGGCCCCACCACTAAATTACAACTATTTTTAACAATTTATCATTTTAATTGGAATGAAATACTGCTAAATTCCTAATCGCTAACAATTTTCTGCAAAAATTAGTTAACAACTATACATCGACCTTTCAAAATTTAATATTTTGATCTTTTTAAAGAAAATTAGAGTTAAAAAGAGTATAGGTGATTTCCAATTTTAACATTTAGAGCTTATAGGATATCACTATCATTCTTCTACTCTCTAAATCAAATTCATTAAAATCATAGTCACCGTATACCGCATATGGTTCTAATTCCACGCTTTTAAGAATATTAACAATTTCTGAGTAAGTTTAAACACCTGATTTGTGAAGACCATTTCATTAATATAGCATCTCGTTTTAGGCATCTTTTATAAGATTCTGAGCTATTTTTTTAATCCCTAACCCGGAATCGGAGGGAAGAGATCTCATATCTCTACTTATAGTGACACCTCCTTCAACCACAATGTTGTCTTTCAAGAGAAGATCGGAATCTAAGTCAATGTATTTAATTAAATCAATTGCTGCAGCAAAATGTGCCGCACCAGTTATACCTAATGTGCTTTCTCCCATACAACCAATCATAAGTTCAATGTCAGCTGCCTCTGCTATATTTGCTATTTTTAAAGCCTTATTAATTCCCCCACACTTCATCAATTTGATATTTATAATATCTGCAGCCTTACTTTTCACAAGTCTTAAAGCATCAACAGGACTATGAACAGATTCATCGGCAGCAATAGGTGTATCGACATTTTCTCTAACAAAAGCCATACCGTCGAGATCCCACCAAGGAACTGGTTGCTCCACCAATTCAATACCATATTTTTCAATTTTCTTAATTGTTTTTACCGCTTGTTTAGGAGTCCAACCCTGATTAGCATCAACCCTAATTATAATCTTATCACCAACAGCATCCCTTACTGCTTTAACCCTTTCAACATCTTCTAGAGGATCTGTACCAACCTTAATTTTCAAGGTTCTAAAACCACGATCAACAAATTCTATAGCAGATTTAGCCATTTCTTTCGGAGATTTTATTCCAATGGTTATATCAGTTACTATGATATTTTTAGAACTTCCCAGCAGTTTACATAATGGTAAATTAAAATTTTTTCCTAATATATCGTAAAGAGCCATATCTACAGCAGCCTTTGCACTACTATGCCCTTGAAGATTCTTATCAATTTCCTTCAAAATATCATTCACACAAATAGGGTCCTTCCCAACTAGTACAGGTTTAAGATAATTTTTCACAGCATATATAGTGGATTCAACGGTCTCACCCGTAATTCTTCTACTAGGAGAAGCTTCACCCCACCCTACAATACCCTCATCTGTCAAAATTCTAACAACAACATTCCTACTAATAGTTGAGGTACCCAAAGCAATTGTAAAAGGCTCAAAATATTCCAATTCAGCTACAAAAACCTTAACATCCACAATTCTCATACTATCACCAACTAAACCATTTTCACATAATCTCAATTCATTATCTATTCATAAACCAATAAAAAACATTTTATAAAAATTAAATCGGGTAATGTCTACACCTTTCTCCAATATTTGAAAAATAAAATAACCACAGCACAATATCTAACTCTTTATAAGAAACTTAAATATAGCAGCAACCTTAAGTAAGAATTAGTAATAACAATTTTTAATGATACCAATATATTATTATTAGCTAGTTAAGTGTCAAAGGTGCCGGGGTGGCTCAGACTGGTTAGAGCGCCGGACCAAATTTAATTATCGGGGCGAAACTCATAGGGTACGAGAACTAGTCCCTTCCTGAGACATCCGGAGGTCCCGGGTTCGAATTTCCCAGAAGTTCAAGTCTGGGTGCGAAAATCCCGGCCCCGGCACCACCCATTCATTATTTTAAAATGTTTCCTCACACATTTCTTATATAAAGCTACAAAATGTATTCAACTACAGTATATACTCGATATTCTCCTCTAACTAATTTCAAACTACTAATCTCCCTCTGTATGTATCATGCTATTCAAGAAAACAAAATTTATTTAAAAAAACATTTAAAGTGAACATATCCTCAATTCGCATTCTAAAATTAGTGGAAGCATTCCGTCAGAGGGGTTGAAGGTTGCAAGAATTCGATTTTCTGACTCTTGATGATGTTGAAGTATCAGGGAAAAAACTGCTTCTCAGAGTTGACATAAATTCCCCCATAGACCCAGAAACACTCACAATACTGGACGATTCGAGAATAAAAGCCATACTTACCACGCTTAAAGATTTAGAAGAAGCAGCAGTAGTTCTAATCTCCCACCAAAGCAGACCAGGGAAAAAGGACTTCACCTCTCTTGAACCCCATGCACTCATTTTAAGGAAATATCTAGGCGACCGAGTAAAGTTCATAGATGACATTTTTGGTCCAGCAGCAAGAAAAGCAATAAGAAAACTTTCACCAGGAGAAATTCTAGTTCTAGAAAACGTAAGATTCTATTCAGAAGAAAACATTGAAGCACCACCAAAAACCCTAGCAAAAACACACCTTGTCAGAAAACTAGCGCACTTCTTCGATATGTTTGTGAATGATGCTTTCGCAGCTATACATAGATCCCAACCATCACTCGTAGGATTCGCAGAAGTACTCCCAACCGTTGCGGGGAGACTTATGGAAAAAGAACTCAAAGCACTAGAAAAGGTACTACAAAACCCAGAAAAACCCTGCGTATTCTTCTTAGGAGGAGCAAAAGTACCAGACAAAATGGAAATAATGCTAACCGCTATTCAAAAAAGAAAAGCCGATAAAATACTCTTAGGCGGATTACTCGCAAACGTATTCCTAGAAGCAGCAGGGTACAACATTGGAGAAGAAAACAAAAAACCACTACCAGACTTTGAAAAACTAAAAATCAAAGCAAAAGAAATACTAGAAAAATACAAAGATGTAATAGAACTACCAAAAGACGTAGCAGTAGAAATAAACAACGAAAGAATAGAAGTTCCAGTAGACCAACTACCAATAAAAGGACAAATAAAAGACATAGGAATAAACACAATCATACACTACTCAAAAATATTATCAAATGCAGCAACAATAGTAGCAAACGGACCAGCAGGAATATTCGAAGAAAGACAATACGCCATAGGAACAACAGAAATCCTATACTCAATAGCAAACTCAAATGCCTACAAAATAATAGGAGGAGGCCACCTAGGAGCCATCGCAAACATACTAAACTTAAACACAAAAATCAACCATATAAGCACAGGCGGAGGAGCAGCTCTATCACTACTAGCAGGAAAAAAACTACCAGTAATAGAAGCACTAAAAAAGGCAGCCAAAAAACATAAAACACCTCACTAACAAACAAACCCAACGACACCTATATATACACCTAAACAATACAAAAACTTAAAACTCATAAAAACAAACGAAACAACAAAAAGCCGCCGTAGCTCAGCCGGTAGAGGAAATAAACCCGCCAAAAGCGGCGGACTTGTAACTACTATGAACATATAAAAGTAGCAAGAAATCCGCTGGTCGCGGGTTCAAATCCCGCCGGCGGCTCCACTTCATACCAAAATCATTTTCATTTTAACATACAGCAAGATTACGTGAAATTAAAAAAATAGTTCCTCTAATATTTTCTCCCTTTCCTCAATTTTTTACAAATATTTTTCTGTTTTCTGTTTAAATGAATTTCAAAAACTTAATAAACGATTTAGATGAGAAATTCTTAACCGAAATATATAGTATATCCTTTTTATAGTTAAAATTCCTTAAACCTAGGAAAATTATTTAAAGTGGATAATATTCACCTTTATGCAGTTATAGTCAAGGGGCCGTGGTCTAGTGGTATGCGGGTTTAATCCGCTTACCGGGGAACTTGGTATGATGCTGGGTTTGGGACCCAGTGGACTAGCAGAGAAAACTCTGCTAGGCTGAATCCCGGGTTCAAATCCCGGCGGCCCCACCATATATCATCGTGAAAATAGCCTATAACACCAGCAATAAATTTATAGCTTGAAAAAATAAAAAATAGATAGATTTAGAGTTTAAACTTCAAAGTCGCAATTCAAATGTAATTACTAACCTGCGGGGGTGGCCGAGACCGCCAAGATACCTTCTTTAATGGCGGTGGGAACCAGGACAAAGGGGCTGGATCCGTTTAAAGGCGCAGGACTTAAGATCCTGTGGCGCAGGCCTGCGTGGGTTCAAATCCCACCCCCCGCACCAACTTAAAGTTAAAACAACTTTGTTCTACTTTTAATTATACAATTCTTAATTATGTCAAGGATATGTCAAGTAATTGCTTTATTTTGAATGGAACCTATATGTTATCTTAATTAATATAAGGTTGTGGAGGTTGTGACGTGACATTACTTGACCATATAGGAATAGCTGTGAAGGATCTTGATGCTGCTGTGAAACTCTTTACAGAGATTATTGGATTAAAACTCGAAGGCTATGAAACCGTGAAAGAACAAGAAGTAAAAATTGCTTTTTTATCTGCTAAAAACACAGAAGTAGAATTAATCACACCGCTGAGCAATGAAAGTCCAGTAGCAAAATTTCTAGAAAAAAGAGGCGAAGGGCTTCATCATCTTGCATTTCGTGTCAAAAATCTTTCGGATATGCTAAGACGACTGAAATCTGAAAGATTACAATTAATAGATAAAGAGCCACGTAAAGGAGCAAGGGGTAGAAAAATTGCTTTCATTCATCCAAAGAGTACACATGGAGTTTTATTGGAGCTATGCGAAGAATAACAGAGATTTTGCGTAAGATATTAAAGTAATGGAGACTAAAATTTTTATGGTGTTGGGAGATGGAGTTTAAATTAACACCTGAACAAGAAATGTTACGAGATACCGCGCGTGAGTTTGCAGAGAAAGAAGTAGAACCCAGAGTCGAAGAAATAGAAAAGACAAGGAAAATACCGGAAGACCTGATTAAGAGACTATTTGAGCTAGGATTTGGTGGCATTATAATCCCTGAAGAATATGAAGGTTCTGCTGCCGGCCATTTAGCAAGAGCAATAATTTTAGAGGAAATTGCCTACTCATGCCCCGCACTTGCATTTACCCTACAGATAGTTCATCTTGGACAAGCCCCCCTGATTTTTCACGGAACGAAAGAACAAAAAGAGAAATGGCTTCCTGATTTGGCAAAAGGAAAACTAATTGCATCGTGTGCCGTAACCGAGCCAACAGGCGGATCTGATGTCATGGGAATAAAAACATTCGCTAAAAAAGAAAATAATGAATATGTAATTACTGGCCGTAAATGCTTCATTACAAATGTCCATCTTGCAAATATTCACGGAGTTTTAGCGAAAAGCGGAGAAGACCCAAGACATATGACATTCTTCATGATAGAAGGCGATAGACCTGGAGTGAAACCGGGAAGGGAGGAAAACAAGGTAGGTCTCCATGGCTGTAACACGGGAGAACTTATACTTGACAATGTAAGAGTACCTGTTGAAAATGTTATAGGGGTAGAAGGAAAAGGACTCAGAGTTGCACTCACCGCCATTACCAACGTGGGACGAATGGGAGTCGCTGCAACTGGAGTAGGAATAATAAGACGCTGCCTAGATGAAGCAGTAAAATTTGCAAATCAAAGAGTTCTTTACGGTCAACCCATAAGCAGACTCCAAGCTATCCAATGGCTTATCTCAGACATATACCTACGATATGAAACCGCTCGTCTACTTCTTCACAGAGCGGCATGGATGATAGATCAAGGCATAAGAGCAGATGCAGAAGTTGGAATGGTAAAATTAACAGCTACAGAAGGAGCAGCTGAATGCGCAAGCAAATTATCCAGCATACTTGGAGCCTACGGAATAATGGAAGAATACGCGGCACAAAGACTACTTAGAGACGCATATTCACTAATCCCCGCAGCCGGAACAAACGAAATTATGAGAATTGTAATTTCCAGAAAAGCTTTCGAAAGAGCAACCTAAACACCTTTCTTTTTTAATGGTGATGTAATGACCGAAGAATTACAAATTATAGTTTGCATAAAGCAGGTTCCAGATCCCCATTATCTCTCCAAAATTACAATAGATCCAGTTACAAAAACGATAAGAAGAGAAGGAATACCTGCTGTAATGAATCCATTAGACAGAAACGCTTTAGAAGAAGCTTTACGAATAAAGGAACAACTAGGGGGAAGAGTCGTAGCAATAAGTATGGGGCCTCCTCAAGCGGAAAGAGTTTGCAGAGATGCTCTGGCAATGGGAGTTGATGAAGCAATTCTCTTAAGTGATAGGGTACTTGCGGGATCTGATACACTAGCAACCGCTTATGCTCTCTCAATGGCAATAAAGAAGTTAGGAAGCTTTGATATAGTCTTTTGTGGAAATGAAACAGTTGATGGAAGTACGGCCCAAGTTCCACCACAACTCGCCGAATTTTTAAAAGTCCCTCATATAACACGAGTAAGAAAAATCCTATCCATTAATAGAAATGAACTAATTGTTGAAAGAACAATCGAATATGGTTACATGAAACTAAGAGTCAAATTACCAGCAGTGATAGCAGTAACAAAAGAAATAAATGAACCTAGACTACCCACAGTCTCCGCTATTCTAAAATGTTATCGAAAAGAAATCAAAAAATGGACTGTTTCTGACATAGGAGTTAACCCTAGACAGGTGGGTCTCGAAGGATCACCAACAAGAGTTATCGACGTCTTTTCTCCAGAAGTTAAAAGAAAAAGGAAAATATTCGAAGGAACTACTGACGAAGCTGTCGAATGGATAATTGAAAAACTACATGAAGCAGGCATAATATGAGGTGAATCACATGCCTAAAGAATGGAAAGGAATAATGACGTTCACCGAACAAAGATTTGGACAAATAGAAGAAGTTAGCCTTGAACTACTTGGTGGAGCACGCACACTGGCCGAAAAAACAGGTGGAGACGTTTCTACCTTTCTCATCGGACATAATATTAAGAACCTAGCAAAAGAATTAATCGCATACGGAGCTGATAAAGTATTTGTAGCAGATCATCCATCTCTTACCTATTATCAAAGCGATGCATGTACCAAAATTTTCACAAATCTCATACATGAACAAAAACCAGACATCGTTCTCATAGGAGCAACATCCATAGGCATGGATCTAGCTCCCCGAGTCGCAGCAAAACTTCAAACAGGACTCTCTGCACATGTTGTAAAACTTGAAATAGGACCCGACGGAATCCTCAGACAAATAGTCCCAGGTTTTGGTGGAAATGTGATGGCAGTAGTAACATGTCCAGAAAAACGACCTCAAATGGCCACAGTACGGCCCGGAATTCTCAAAAAAATTGCAAAAGATGAATCGCGACAAGGTGAAATCATAGAACTTGACGTAAAAATAAGCGAAGAAGAACTTAAAGCAAAAACCCTAGAAATGAAAATAGAACCACCTCCAGAGTTACCAATTGAAAAAGCAGAAATCGTCATTGCAGGAGGATGGGGTATCTGTGACAAAGAATGTTTCAATATGTTAAAAGAACTTGCAAAACTATTAGGAGGAGCAGTAGGCGGAACTCGCCCAGTCCTAGATGAAGATCTAATAAAAGAAGATCAAATGATAGGTCAAAGCGGAAAAATCATAGCACCAAAAGTTTACATAGGATTCGGAATCTCAGGAGAAATGCACCACGTAGTCGGTATATTAGACTCCGATACAATAATAGCAATAAATATAGACTCTAAAGCTCCCATCTTCGACTTTGTAGACTACGGAGTAATAGGAGATGCAAAAGAAATTCTACCACGACTAATTAAAAAACTTAAAGAAAAATTAGAAAGAAAACAATGTTAAAATATCATTGGAGCCTTGTATTCCCCAAAAACATCTCTCAAAACATCACATATTTCTCCAATTGTCGCATAAGATTTTACAGCATCTATAGTAACTGGTAATATATTCTCATCGCTCTCAGCAACCTCCCTCATCTTTTGAAGAACTTCCTTAACTCTACTATTATCCCTACTAGCCCTTAATTCCCTAATACGTTCTATTTGTCTCCTCTCAACCTCAGGATCAACTTTAAGAATCTCATAAGAAAGCTCCTCATCTATAACATATTTATTAATACCAACAATACACCGTTCCCCGTTCTCCACTTCTTTCTGGGTCTTATACGCAGAATCAGCAATTTCACGCTGAATATATCCAGACTTAATTGCAGCAACAGCCCCACCCATCTTCTCAATCTTCTCAATATATCTTAACGCTCTATCCTCAATCTCATTTGTCAACCACTCAACATAATATGAACCGCCAAGAGGATCAACCGTATTAGCAACCCCGGATTCCTCAGCAATAATCTGCTGAGTACGTAATGCTATACGAACCGCTTTCTCGGTAGGCAAACACAATGCTTCATCATAAGAATTAGTATGAAGAGATTGAGCACCACCCAACACCGCAGCCAATGCTTGAATAGCAACTCTCACAATATTTATCTCCGACTGCTGAGCAGTTAAAGTGGACCCGCAAGTCTGAACATGAAACCTAAGACGCATAGACCTAGGATTCTTCGCATCAAACTTCTCCTTCATTATCCGTGCCCATAACCTCCTAGCAGCCCTAAACTTTGCTATCTCCTCAAAAAAATCATTATGCACCCCAAAGAAAAACGAAATTCTAGAAGCAAAATCATCAACATCAAGACCCCTATCTATCGCTGCCTTCACATACTCAATAGCATTAGCAAAAGTAAAAGCAACCTCTTGAACCGCGTTACATCCAGCTTCACGCATATGATAACCACTCACACTAATAAAATTCCACCTAGGCATATTTCTACAACTATACTCAATAATATCAACAACCAACCTCATAGAAGGCTCAGGAGGAAAAATATATTGTCCCCTTGCAATATACTCCTTCAAAATATCATTCTGCACTGTACCACTTAACTCCTTCAAAGAAACCCCCTGCATTTCACCTATCGCAATATACATCGCCTGAAGAATATGCGCCGTAGCATTAATTGTCATAGAAGTAGACACTTTTTCCAAAGGAATACCATCAAAAAGCCGCTCCATATCCCTAAGCGTAGGCACGGAAACCCCAACACGCCCAACCTCACCCGCCGCCAAAGGATGATCAGGATCAATCCCCACCTGCGTAGGAAGATCAAACGCCACACTTAAACCGGTCTGCCCCAACTCAAGAAGATACTTAAACCTCCTATTCGAATCCTCAGCAGTCCCATAACCAGCATATTGCCGCATGGTCCAAAGACGACCCCTATACATCGTATGATAAACACCACGAATATACGGATACCTACCAGAAAAACTGAGGTCCCTAAGATAATCAAAATCCTCCAAATCAAGAGGAGTATACAACCGCTTCACAGGAATTCCCGAAGAAGTCACAAACTTCTCCTTCCTCTCACCAAACCGAGAAGCCTCATAATTCCACGCCTCTTTTTCCTTCCTCAACAACTCCAAACTTTTCCTATCAAAACTCATGGCAAACACCAAACCTCATCCATTACCATGAAAATCCCATTTTTAAATCCTCATACACATTTATCAAAATATCTCCTACACAAAACTAGGACAATCAAACAAAAACAACAATACAGACAAAACTATCAGGTGTATCAAAATATTTCACATAACCCAAAACACAAAAATATTAAATAATATCTCACAAAGCAATAAAAACGATGGAGCCGCCGCCGGGCTTCGAACCCGGGACCTCCTCCTTACCAAGGAGGCGCTTTGGTCGGTTCTTGATGTGTTTTTTCTCTGACCAGGCTGAGCTACGGCGGCTTTTTGTTGTTTTGTAGGTTTTTGTTGTTGTTTCTATGTTTTTATGGTTTTTATTTTTGTTGTTGGTTTGGTGGTGGTGTTTTATATTTGTGTTTGTTTGTTTTTATTTGTTTTTCTATTGTTTGTTGTGTTGTTGTTTTTTGTGGTAAGGTTTTAATGTTGTTATAGTAGGTCTTATAAGTAAATTGTTGGTATTGTTTAGTTGATGGTGAAGTATGATGAGTGTTGTTCTCATCGGGACGGTCATTTTGCAGTTGTTAAATATATTTGATATGGTGTTTTCGTTTTTTGAAGGGATTAAGGATGTTATTTCGGATTTTCTTGGGATTCCTATTCCTGATGAGGCTTGGATTTCGTTTTGGTTGTTTGTGGCTCTGGTTATTTCGACTTATGTTTTATCGCTAGGAAAGGGACCTGTGGAGTCGGGTTTTCCTATCGATGAGGTGGGTGCTGAGTCGGCTGCGGTGTTTAAGGCTGAGGAGGTTGCTGCTAGGTCGGCGTTAGAGTTTTTGGATGATGCTTTTAATAAGGGTGAGGTTTCTGAGCAGTTGTTTAATAGGTTGAAGTCTTTCTATTCTAGTAAGTTGGATAGGATTAGTGAGCAGCTGGCTCGTTTAAGTAGATTTGAAGAAATTAGAGGTATTGATCTTGAACTTGAGGAGGCTAAGCGAGAATTTTTGGAGAGGCTAAAACCACCGTCTGAAGTTGAGAGACCAGCGGTTAGGGAGGAACCGGTTGTCGAGGAAGTTGCGGTTCCTAAGGTTGAGGAGGCTAAGGTTGAGCCTACTGTTCCTTCTGCTCCGAAAGGGGAGACGCTTGTTCAGGTTTTAAGAGATGAGATGTTGAGGGAGCTTCGTAGGTTAAAGGAAATTATAGAGAAGTCCAGTTAAGGACGGTGTATTTATGGCTGGTTTTGACGAGAGGGAGAGTGCTAAAGTTAATGCTGCTGAGGCTGCTGTTAAGTTGGTGAAGGATGGACAAGTTCTTGGTATTGGGAGTGGATCTACTGTTGAGCATTTTATTAGGTTGTTAGGGGAACGTATTAGGAAGGAAGAGTTAGAGGTTTATGGTGTTCCTTCTTCTTTTCAATCGTATTTTCTTGCGTTAGATAGTGGTATTCGTATTGTTGGTTTAGATGAGTTTGATGTGCTTGATTTAGCTGTTGATGGTGCTGATGAGGTCGATTCCGACCTAAATTTGATTAAGGGTGGTGGTGGAGCTTTTACTAGAGAGAAAATTGTTGATTCTGCAGCGAAGGAATTTGTGGTAATTGTTGATTGGTCTAAAAAGGTTAATCGACTTGGTGAGAAGTTTCCTGTTCCTGTAGAGGTTCTGCCTTTTGCATATGGTTATGTTTGCCGTAGGTTGAGGAAGCTTGGTGGGGAGCCAATTCTTAGAAAAGCTAAGCTTAAATTGGGCCCAGTTATCTCTGATAATGGTAATTTCATTGTTGATGTGAAATTTTCGAGAATTAAAGATGTTAAGAACTTGGAAAGAGATATAAATAATATTCCGGGTGTTGTCGATAACGGCATTTTTCCATCGAGTTTAGTGGATATCGTTTTTGTTGGGTATAGCGATAGAGTTGAGATATTGAAGCGTGAATGATTTAGTCTGCATAAATTTTTTTCCCTTGTTTTAATACCTCTTCAAGTATTTTTCCATAGTTGCTATTTTTTCTGATTCTTACTTCTCCTCGTTTTCCGACCTTAACCGCAAATAATAAGTCTTGGTCAGCATAAAAATTAACTAATTTTCTTGCTAGTGGTGGTGGAACAAGAAGGATATAGTATTTACGCGTAATGTCTATTTCCACAGGTAATTTTTCTCTTTTAGTAACTTCTCTTCTAACTTTTCCTTTTTTTACTTCCTTTATGGGGGAAACAACTACTTGTTCTCCGAAGACGTATATTTCGTATTCCAGTCCTCCTTTTTCAAAATCTCTGACTTCAATAACTGGTCGGGCTAAATCTCTTTCAGTCATTCCGGATGGAACTTTTACCGTGAGGTTTAGAGAGTATACTTTTTCTATTCTTCCGCCTTTAATGAAAATTACGGTGTCTATAACTCTACTGATTAGGCCTAAGTCTACTCTTCCAATGAATCGTTGTATGGCATCTATTGCTTGTGTTGCATGAACAACACCTATCATTCCTACACCAGCGAATCTTAAGTCTGCGAAGATTTTGAAATCTCTGGTTTTTCGAAGTTCATCAAAAATACAGTAGTCGGGTCTTACGAGTAATAGCACATCGGCTGTCTTCTCTAAACTACCTTTTAGAGCGGTATATTGAGTTATATCCGGGCCTACCTGTAAGTCTCTGGGTTTTTCGATTGTTTTCACAATTTTGTTCATGCTGCTATAAAATTCGGCTAGTGCTGATGCGAAGGTACTTTTACCCGCGCCGGGTGGACCTGCGATTAATATGCCTTCTGCTCTTTCTTTTAGTCGTTTAAGGAGTCTATCTGATACGTTGTAATCGTTTATTGTCATTTTGACAAGGGGTCTTACGGCTGTTATTTCCATTCCATCTGAGAAGGGAGGTCTTGCGATCGCAATTCTGTATTCTCCCATTTGTACAACGGTTGCTCCAGGTTCGTCGATTTCTATAAAAGCGTCTTTTTCACTTCTTGTTCTTTCTATTATGTCCATAGCGATGCTTTGCAATTCTTCGAGGCTTACGGGGTCTTCTCTGATTTTTACTAACTCCCAGTGACCAGGGGTGCCTCTTTTTGCAAGGGGAGGAACTCCTTCTTTCAGATGCACTGACATGACATTTTCCGAGAAGAAATCTTCGATTTTAATCCTTTTTCTTTTGATTTTTATATATTCTGTTTCTATTCCTTCAATTTTGGCTAGAGAAGCTTGAATATGATCACTAGTAATTAGCTTGGCATTTAGCTCTTTTGCTTGTCTTCTTATTAGAGCATCTATTTCTCCCTTCGATGCGTATTTTATTTGTCCTGGATCTGGTCTTTCTCCGACAAATTCTAGTTCTATTTTGTTTTCTTCTGCTAGTTTTCTGAGTTTTTTCAACTCTTCTAGCCCTGCGTATCCAACAGCTTTCCCTATGTTTGCTTGGTATTCTATTTCTGCAATAACAGCGTTGGGTATGGCTATTTTTACATTACTTAGTTTATTTTCCCTTATTTTACGGGATAACCATCCTTCTATGATGATTGACGTGTCGGGTACTATGATTTTTGTCATACATTTTTCACCATTGTTTAAAGTAGAATCAAGAAGGTGAGTTACGACTTAAATATATTTTTTTCTAAATGATAAAGAAGATTTCTTAACAGTAAAATCAAAATCTTAGAGCTCTAAACGTGAAACTTTATAATACGTTATATCTCCCTGTCTGTCTACAATTGCCAATATTAATTCTTTTCCCATACTTCGTGCTGCTTTAGTTATTTTATCAAGTTCGGTTAAACTAAATGGTTTTCCTTCTTCTACTATTCCAACTAGATATTTAGCTACATCTTTTCCTACTTTTGCCCCTCTTTCGTACAGGCGATATTCAGCGACTTCTCCTGGACCCTGCCTAACTATGTAACCTCGGGATCTTAGGTCTCTGTAGACGATATATTTTATCCAAATTTCTTTATCTACTTTTTCAAGATATTTCATCAAATCGTTGAAACTGTATTCATTTCCGCCGTTGTCAATAACTTTTATCTTGTTTCTCTCTAGAAGTATTAACGCTTCAACAGGGTTAAGTATCAGCTTTTCATCTGAAACTAATTCTCCATAATATCCTTGATTATAAAGCTTTGCAACATCTTTTCCTTCTATTATCACCGAGGTATCTATGAGTTTTCCGCAAGCTACGATTTCTTCCTCTTCCATTTTTATCCCCTTTGTAAGAAAATATTTATCCTTAAAATTTTTTGGTAAAGCATGAAAACATAACGTGGTAGTGGTTTAAATGACAGTTGAAGAAAAAATTCTTAAATTCTTGAAAGACGCGGATAGAATCGTTATAATGGGTATTGGAAATATACTTAGAGGAGATGATGCCGCTGGAGTTGTAATTACCCGTAAAATTGCCTTAAATGTACCTGAGAATGTTCTAGTTATAGATTGTGGTTCAACTCCAGAGAATTATCTAGGAAAAATTGTAAAATTTAATCCTTCACACATTCTAATAATAGACACAGTTATTGTTAACGGAGAACCGGGAGAAATAAAGGTGGTTGACGAATCGCAAATTGTAGATACTCTATCTTTCTCCACACACAAACCTTCAATTCATATCTTGATTAAGTATATTAAGGGCATTCTTAAGGGAGTAAAATTTTTGGTTCTCGGAATACAGCCTAAAAAACTTACATTAGGAGAAGAAATGTCAGAAGAGGTAAAAAATGCTGTAAATAAGATTAGCGATATGTTAATGAAGATTTTACAATCTTCACGGGATGGTGGTGAATAGTTTTGCGAATAAGAAGCATCGAATGGAAGAAAAACAAAGTTATCATTATTAATCAGTTAAAATTACCTGAAAAAATTGAATATATCGAGTGTATCACACCGGAGAGATTAATAGAAGCAATAAAAAAGATGGAGATACGGGGAGCACCTGCAATAGGAGCAGCTGCAGCATATACTCTAGCTTTGACAGCAATTAAAAACAGATCGAAAACGAAAAAAGAACTTTTAAAGAAAATACATGAGATGGCTGGTAAATTAAAATCTACACGGCCAACTGCAGTAAATCTCTTTTGGGCTGTTGACAGAATATTAAAAATCATAGAACATGTAGAAGGACCGGTTAATGAAATTGTTACAGCAGTAGTAAGTGAAGCTATGAAAATAGCAGAGGAAGACGTGAAAGCTAATAAGTTAATTGGTAAATATGGAGCAGAATTGATAAGTGACGGAGATAATATATTGACTCATTGCAACACTGGGGCTCTTGCAACAGTCGACTATGGTACAGCTCTCGGCATTATAAGAGCAGCGGTAGAGGAAGGGAAAAGAGTTCATGTTTACGTTACTGAAACACGACCAAAACTGCAAGGAGCTAGACTGACAGCTTTAGAATTAAAATATGAAAATATTCCAGTTACGGTCATATGTGATAATATGGTTGGTTATGTTATGCAAAAAGGGTTAATAAATAAGATTTTTGTTGGTGCTGATAGAATATTGAGAACAGGACATGTTATAAACAAAATTGGAACATATACCATTGCTATCTCAGCAAGCTATCATAATATTCCCTTTTATGTTGCAGCTCCTACATCAACCTTTGATCTAGAAACGTCCATAAATCAGGTTAAAATAGAAGAGAGGCCTTCAGAAGAGGTGGCATTTTGCGGTAATGTAAGAATAGTACCTGAGGGTGTAAATATTTTTAATCCCGCCTTTGATATAACTCCTCCTGAACTGGTGAACGCTATTATTACAGAAAAAGGTATATTAGAACCCCCTCTTGACCGCGCAATCGTAAAGATATTTAACCTTTAGTTGGCGGTTCTATTTGTACAAAAACATCCACGGGGATATTTTTATGCGAAGAAATATAGTTTTTCCACGAATTTCCTACAGCGATTAAGATAAATATTCCAACCAGCTTTGCTCCTGTTTTTTTCACTAAATTTATTAAGGCTCGTTGAGTTTCTCCGCTCCTTATAATGTCATCTACAATTAATATTCTATCACTAGAGGTAATACTTCCCTTCGGTAGGTATAGACTCATATAGACTCCCGAAGAACTTGGAATATAATTTTCCTCCAGAAACTCAGGAATACCAACTTCTTTTTCTTTTTTTGCGTAAATTAGATCAACGCCTAATTCGCTCGCGAAGAGTACAGCAATGGGAATACCGTCGGTGGAGGCTGTTAAAACTTTCGAAATTTTCTTGTTAACATATTTTCCGACTACATGTTTTATGATTAATCTAAGCATTGGAATATCAAAAATTATAGGAGTATTATCAAAATATCCGAGTCTATCGAATTTAATTCTATTTTTTACTTCTTTTACAAGGTCAAATCGTTCTTCAAAGAATTTTAAAATTTTTCTAGCTCTATCAATTCTGGGAACAACTCGCCCCATAACGTAGCGATTCAAAACGCTAACAGGTAAATTCAACATCTTAGAAAGTTCTTCATAAGTATATCTCTTTTTTAAAATTCTCAATATCTCAACTGCACCCAGTCTTTCTTGTAATTCAAACCACTGAGAATTGCTCACACTCTACACCTCTAAAAATGATGCTATCAGCTGAACATAATCATTAAAATCATACAAAACAATAAATAATATAAAATATACCAAAAACATAATTCTAATTAAACTAATATATCGAACTTCCATCGTTGTTAATATATTCAAAGTTTTATCTATAGGATTAAAATACACGTTCTCTATGTACTATAAGCTTCACACAAAAACTTTAAAAAACAAAGGCATATAGCACAAGTACGCTAGAAAACTTAAAAATGCCTACCACACATATATAACGGAAACATCTAACAGTACAAAGATCAAACTGCCCCGGTGGTGTAGCCCGGCCTAGCATGCGGGTCTGTCACAGGGCTACAACCCGTCAAAACCCGCGACCCGGGTTCAAATCCCGGCCGGGGCGCCAATGCTTTGTTTTATAAGAGTGAAAAGTTTGATGTTGCCTTGTATAATTCGTGGATACTTTCGTTAGCTGTGGGGCTGTTAATTGTGGTGCGAAAAAAATATAAGTTCGTAGTTTTCTCATGGAATGAGAAAATTTATAAAGTTATTTGCATGATTGCTATGTTTACGATGAAATTGGTTATGTGGATTTTTATGAATTTTAATTTTATGGCTTTAGGAGACTACCCTATAATATGGAGGGGTTCTCGTGGATAAAAAAAGGAAAAAAATTGATATATTCTGTCACGAGCTTGTTCCAAAGCATGAATTGTTAAGTAAGGAAGAGGCTGAGAAACTACTTAAGAAACTTAACATTTATCCTGAGCAATTACCCTGGATAAAGAAATCCGATCCTGCTGCAGTTGCTATTGGAGCAAAACCAGGAGATATTGTTAAGATTATTAGAAAAAGTCCCACAGCTGGAGAAACTGTTGTTTATAGATATGTTATTGATAAATAAGCGGGGGTTAATTTAATGGAGAAACTTTCAATTTATGACAGATGGATAGTTATGAAAGCGTTTTTCGAAGAAAAAGGACTAGTTAGACAACACTTGGACTCATATAACGATTTCATTGAAAGAGGTCTTCAACAAGTTGTTGATGAAGTTGGTAAAATAGAACCCGAAATTGCTGATTTTTATGTAAAATTAGGTAAAATAGAAGTTGGAGAACCTATCATAAGAGAAGCAGATGGATCTACCAGAAAAATTTACCCTATGGAAGCTAGAGTACGTAATCTAACTTATGCCGCGCCTATCTACCTTGAAATGACGCCAGTTTATGCTAATGGCAAAGAAGGAAAAACAGAGAAAATCTACATTGGTACGATGCCCATCATGTTAAAATCCAAAAAATGTCCCTTATCCAAGATGAGCAATGAAGAGCTTATTAAAATTGGTGAAGATCCTAAAGATCCTGGAGGATACTTTATTATCAACGGGTCAGAACGTGTTTTGGTTACTCAAGAGGATTTAGCTCCAAACCGGATTCTTGTCGAAGAAGGCACCAGTGGTAGTGCTGCAACTCATGTTGCCAAGGTATTTTCAACAGCAAAAGGGTTTAGAGCCCCTGTTACGTTAGAAAGACGAAGAGACGGGTCCCTAAGAGTTTCCTTCCCGTATGTTCCTGGCAAGATTCCGCTTGCAATACTCATGAGGGCTTTGGGTTTAGTCACTGATAAGCAAATCTCTAGTGCTGTCTCTGAAGATCCAGAAATTTTAAGGGAATTAATTCCTACACTTGAAGAGGCAGCTCCACTTTATGTAGTTAATGATCCCGAAAAGACTATTGAAAATGCGCTTGATTATATTGGTAAACGAGTTGCAGTTGGACAGAAACGTGAGTACAGAATTACTCGTGCTCAACAAGTGTTAGATAGATATCTTTTACCGCATATTGGTACAAATCCTGAAGATCGTATAAAAAAGGCCTATTATTTAGGTCAGATGGCTCAAAAATTGCTTGAATTGGTTTTAGATAGAAGAAAGCCAGATGATAAGGATCATTATGCAAATAAAAGGCTGAAACTTGCCGGTGATTTACTTACTAGTCAATTTAGAGTCGCATTCCACAATTTATGTAGGGATATAAAATATCAACTTGAAAGAACAACTGTAAGAGGTAGAAAACCTCATATTAGAACTGCTGTTCGTGCTGACGTTATTACTGAGCGATTAAGACATGCACTAGCTACTGGTAACTGGACTGGTGGTAAGGCTGGCGTAAGTCAATTATTAGACCGAACAAATTATATGTCAGCCCTAAGTCATCTTAGACGCGTCGTCTCTCCGCTTAGTAGAAGTCAGCCGCACTTTGAAGCTCGAGATCTTCACCCTACACATTGGGGTAAAATATGTCCAAATGAGACCCCTGAAGGACCAAACTGTGGTTTAGTAAAGAATCTTGCCTTGATGGCTCACATTTCTGTCGGTGTTGATGAAAACACCATAGAACGTTTGCTCTATGACCTTGGAGTTCAACCCATTGAAGAAGTTAGAGGTAACCCTCGACAGAGAGGAGCCCGTGTCTTTCTTAATGGAAAACTTTTAGGAATTCATGTACAACCGGAAATATTTGTGACAAAACTTCGTCAAATGCGTAGAAGGGGAGAAGTTAGCTCTGAAGTTAATGTTGCTTACTATTCTGATGTAAATGAAGTACAAGTGAATTGTGATGCAGGACGTGTTAGGAGACCTCTAATAATTGTTGAAGGAGGAAAACCAAAACTTACAATTGAACACATCGAAAAACTAAGAAATAAAGAATGGACGTTTAGTGATTTAGTCAAAAGAGGGATAGTTGAGTATTTAGACGCTGAAGAGGAAGAAAACGCTTTCATAGCATTAAATCCAGAGGATTTAACCCCTGAACATACTCATTTAGAAATAGAGCCATCAACTATCTTAGGGATAACAGCGAGTTTAATACCATATGCCGAGCACAATCAGTCACCAAGAAATTCTTATGAAGCGGGCATGGCAAAACAAGCTCTTGGACTTTATTCAGCTAATTTTAGACAAAGAGTTGATACAAGATCACATGTTCTCCATTATCCGCAAATACCTGTTGTAAAAACAAGAGCGATGGACGTAATAGGATTTGATGAACGTCCCGCTGGACAAAACTTCATTGTTGCTATTTTATCGTATGAAGGATACAATATTGAAGATGCCCTAATAATCAACAAGGCATCAATCGAAAGAGGTTTAGCTAGATCTACGTTCTTTAGATGCTACGAAGCTGAAGAAAGAAAATACCCTGGAGGACAAGAAGATAGGTTTGAAATACCGGATAAAAACGTTAGAGGATATCGAGCTGTAGAATATTACAGCAACTTGGCTGATGACGGTATCATTGAACCTGAAATTGAAGTAAAGGGCGGAGATGTTCTCATAGGTAGGACAAGCCCTCCAAGATTCCTTGAAGAATATGCTGAACTTGAGGTAACAACACAAATTAGACGTGAAACTTCCGTAAGTACGCGACACGGAGAAAAAGGCATCGTAGACACAGTAATATTAACTGAAACTTCCGATGGAAGCAGACTTGTCAAAGTTAAAGTTCGAGATGAAAGAATTCCGGAGCTGGGCGATAAATTTGCATCGAGACATGGACAAAAAGGAGTAATAGGCCTCATAGTTCCGCAAGAAGATATGCCTTTCACCGAAGATGGTATTGTTCCCGACTTAATAATTAATCCACATGCTATACCATCACGTATGACATTAGGACAACTTATAGAATCTATTGCTGGAAAAGTTGGAGCTCTTTCAGGTAGGAGAGTTGACGGCACACCATTTTCAGGAGAAAAACCTGAAGATCTTGCACAAGAACTCAAGAAATATGGCTTCAAGTACAATGGTAGAGAAGTTATGTATGATGGTATAACCGGAAGAAAATATGAAGTAGATATTTTCATTGGTGTGGTTTATTATCAAAAGCTTCACCATATGGTAGCTGATAAAATCCACGCAAGAGCGCGAGGACCAGTTCAAATACTTACAAGACAGCCTACTGAGGGAAGATCAAGAGAAGGCGGTTTAAGGTTTGGTGAAATGGAAAGAGATTGTTTAATAGGACATGGTGCAGCTATGTTACTCAAAGACAGGCTTTTAGAGGGCTCAGATAAAACTGACATTATTATTTGTGAAAAGTGTGGTTTCCTTGCATACTACGATAGAAATAGAGATAGATATTATTGTCACATTCACGGCGAAGATGGAACGTTTTCAAGAGTTTCCGTTTCATATGCATTTAAACTCCTTCTTCAAGAATTAATGTCTCTTTGTATATCACCAAAATTAATCCTCGAGGAAAAAGCATAATGGAGGAAAACAAATGAGTTTGTATCGCCCACCCAAAAAAATTGGAGCAATAAGATTTGGTTTACTTTCACCTGAAACAATTAGAAAAATGAGTGTAACAAGAATCATAACTCCAGACACTTATAGTGAAGATGGATTACCAATCGACTCTGGATTAATGGATGGAAGACTTGGAACAATAGAGCCTGGGCAAAGATGTAAAACTTGTGGAAATAGAATAGGTGAATGTCCAGGCCACTTTGGACATATAGAACTTGCAAGACCTGTTATCCATGTAGGATTTGCCAAGGTCATATATAAAATATTGAGAGCCACATGTAGAAAATGTAGCAGAATTTTATTATCTGATGAAGAATTAGAAGACTTTAAGAAGAGAATGGACGAATATGAGAAAAAATGGAAAGGACTAAGCGAAGAAATTTCGGATGAACTCCTGAAAAAAGCTTCTAGAGTGTCTAAATGCCCTCATTGCGGAGAATCGCAGTTTAAAATAAAATTTGAGAAACCTACAACCTACTATGAAGAAACAAAAGAAGGACTAAGAAGATTAACTCCTATTGAAATACGAGATAGACTGGAACGTATAACAGATGAAGATGCAAGGCTCTTAGGAATAAATCCAAAGGATGCAAGACCGGAATGGATGGTATTAACAGTTTTACCAGTGCCTCCCGTTACCGTCAGGCCAAGTATAACGTTAGAGTCTGGAGTTAGATCAGAAGACGACTTAACACATAAACTAGTTGATATAATTAGAATAAATCAAAGATTAAGGGAAAACATAGAGGCAGGAGCTCCTCAACTTATAATTGAAGACCTATGGGAACTTCTACAATATCATGTAATTACATACTTTGACAACGAAGTTTCAGGAGTTCCACCAGCAAGACATAGATCAGGCAGGGCATTAAGAACACTAAGCCAGAGACTAAAAGGTAAAGAAGGAAGATTCAGAAGTAATTTATCTGGTAAACGAGTAGATTTCTCTGCCCGTACCGTAATTTCCCCCGATCCAAATCTAAGCATTAACGAAGTAGGAGTTCCTATTGACATAGCTAAAATACTAACTATCCCAGAACGTGTTACTGAATGGAATATAGAAGAACTTAAAGAATTGGTAATTAAGGGACCAGACCAATATCCTGGAGCAAATTACATTATTCGTTTAGACGGTAGAAGAATAGACCTTCGATATGTTAGAGATAGGAAAACTATAGCTGAATCTTTAGAACCAGGATTTATAGTTGAACGACATCTAAAAGATGGGGACATTGTACTATTTAACAGACAACCTTCACTACACCGTATGTCAATTATGGCACACGAAGTTCGAGTACTACCATACAGAACATTCAGACTGCACCTTTGTGTATGTCCACCGTATAACGCAGATTTCGACGGCGATGAAATGAATCTCCATGTTCCTCAAAGCGAAGAAGCAAGAGCAGAGGCTAGAGTTTTAATGAGAGTACAAGAACAAGTATTATCACCAAGATACGGAGGGCCTATCGTAGGAGCAATTCAAGATTACATATCCTCAGCTTTCCTATTTACAAGCAAAAACAATCTACTAACAAAAGAAGAAGTCTGTCAGCTTCTTAGTGTAGCTGATTACAAAGGCGACTTACCAGAACCAGCAGTAAAAGAACCTCAACCTTTATGGACTGGTAAACAAATATTTAGCTTATTTCTCCCCAAAGGACTAAATATTTCTCTCCGAGCAAGCGTATGCCGGAAATGTCCAGGAGGTTGCCTAAAGGAAAAATGTCCTTATGATGCCTACGTAGCAGTTAGAGATGGACAACTTATCACTGGAGTTATTGATGAAAGAAGTATAGGTGCGTTCCAACCTGACAGTATTCTACATAGAATAATCAAAGATTTTGGAACAGATGCTGCAAGAGAATTCCTTGACAAAATAGGAAAACTTCTAATAGAGTTTATATCAAGAAAAGGGTTTACAATGGGTCTTGACGATGTTGAAATACCCAAGGTAGCAACAATCAGAATTCAAGAGATACTTAAAGAAGCGGAAGAAAAAGTCGACAAGTTAATAGAAAGCTACAGAAGGGGAGAGCTTCAGAGATTACCGGGAAGAACACTTGAAGAAACTCTAGAGATGCAAATTATGAAAGTTCTGGCCGAGGCCAGAGATAAAGCAGGAGACATAGCAAGCGAACATCTCGGGCTTGAAAATCACGCTGTAATAATGGCAGAAACAGGTGCAAGAGGGAGTATTCTTAATCTGGCTCAGATGGCTGCATGTGTTGGACAACAATCAGTACGTGGTGAACGTATAAATCGTGGATACAGAAATAGAACATTACCACATTTTAAAGTAGGAGATTTAAGTGCAAAAGCGCGAGGATTTGTTGCATCAAATTATCGTACTGGACTTGATCCAATAGAATTTTTCTTCCATGCAATGGGAGGACGAGAGGGTCTTGTAGATACCGCGGTAAGAACATCTACAAGTGGATATATGCAGAGACGATTAGTTAACGCGCTTCAAGATTTAAAGGTCGAATATGACGGCACAGTAAGAGATGCATCAAGTAGAATAATTCAGATAATTTATGGAGAGGATGGCGTAGATCCTGCCAAAAGTGATCATGGAAAAGCCGTTAATATAGATATTATCATCGAAAAAGTTCTAAGTGAGAGTGAACAAACATGACAGAAAATATTCAGAAAGAAATAGATAAAAAACTTAAAGAATTACAAAAAAATAAAGTTCTCCCTCCCTCGATTATTGAACAACTTAGAGAAAAATTATCTCAATTCAAGATTACTAAAAAGCAATTTGAACGTATAATAAATGAAATTATTAAAGCTTATAAATTAGCACTAGTAGAACCTGGAGAGGCCGTAGGTACCGTCGCAGCACAATCTATTGGAGAACCAGGTACTCAAATGACACTAAGAACATTTCACTATGCAGGAGTTGCTGAACTCAACGTAACTTTGGGTTTACCACGTTTAATAGAGATCGTGGATGCTCGTCGCAACCCTTCAACTCCAATGATGACAATATATTTAGAAGAAGAATATCGTAATAGCGAAGAAAAGGCAAGAGAAATAGCCCAGAAAATAGAAATGACAAAAATAGAAAACGTAGCAAAGAACATTGAAATAGATCTTGTCAATAAACGTATACTCATAGTACTTGATCCCGAACTTATGAAAAATAAAGGGGTAAAAGTGGAAGAAGTAGCAGAACGCCTCAAAAAACTTAAAAAAGGCGAAATAATTGTTGAAGATAATGTAATATACGTTGAACGTAAAACAGAGAAACTACCTGAACTTCAAAGGCTCCTAGAAAAAATAAGAAATCTTCAAATAAAAGGAATTAAGGGAATAACAAGAGTAGTAATAAGAAAGGTAAAAGAGACAAATGAGTATGTTCTTTATACAGAAGGGTCAAACCTAGCGGAAGTTATAAAAGTACCTGGTGTAGATTTTGCACGAACAAAAACCAACAACATACATGAAGTTGCAGAAGTTCTTGGTATCGAAGCAGCAAGAAATGTGATAATAGAAGAGGCTATGGGAGTACTTGAAGAACAAGGTCTTGATGTCGACATTAGACATATTATGCTTGTAGCAGACTTAATGACAGCCACTGGAGAAGTAAAACAAATAGGAAGACATGGCGTAAGTGGTGAAAAACCCAGCGTCTTTGCCAGAGCCGCTTTCGAAGTTACAGTGAAACACCTTTTGGAAGCAAGTTTAAGAGGCGAACAAGATATATTAAGAGGAGTAGCCGAAAACGTTATAATAGGCCAAGAAATTCCATTAGGAACGGGTTCCTTGGAACTACTAATGTACACTTTAAGACGCAAAGAGGAGGAAGGTTCAAGTGGTTGATATAGGAAAAGCCGTCAGAATGGCTGTAAAGACCGGAAAAGTTATTCTTGGCACTAAAAAAACTCTTCAATTAATTAAACAAGGAAAAGCCAAACTCGCAATTGTAGCCTCAAATTGTCCAACAGAAATTAGAGAAGATTTAGAATATTATTGTAAACTTTCCAACATACCCATTTATACTTATGATGGTACGAGTTGGGATTTAGGAGCAGTTTGTGGAAAACCTTTCATGGTCGCCGTGATGGCGATTATTGATCCAGGTGATTCAGAAATATTAAAACTTGTGAAGGGAGGAAACCATGGCAACGAGTAAGGTGAAACTAACAACAGATGAAATCCAATATATTACCTTTTTCGAAGGATTAACAGGCGCCGTAGCTAAAGATTGCATAATAGACGAAAATGCTGATAGAATAATTTTTCTTGTTAAAACAGGTGATCTAGGACTGGCTATAGGAAAACGAGGGACAAATGTTAAAAAAATAAGAAAACTTCTCGGGAAACCTGTGGATATTGTAGAATATGCCGACACACCAGAGGAAATGATAAAAAATGCATTAATGCCGGCCAAGGTTAAGTCTGTACACATAACTGAACGAAGAGACGGTAAGAAAGTTGCCATAGTGACTGTGGATCCCAAAGATAGAGGAATAGCTATAGGTAAAAACGGAAAAAACGTTGCAAAAGCGAGGATCCTGGTGCAGAGACACTTTAATATTGATGATGTTATTATCAGTTAGACCCAGCGACACGGTTTTTGACGAGAAAAACTTTAAATAAGGAGTACATAATCTAAGCTTCGCAACATTCTCATCAAAATATTATGTGATATAGAGGTAGAATTAAATGACGGGACTAAAGGCTCCAAGAGGAGAATTCGCAGCAAGAAAGTTAAAGATGAAAAGACAGAAACTCAGGTGGAAAAGCTGGGAATATAAAAGGAGAATGTTAGGTCTAAGAGTAAAAGCTGATCCACTAGAGGGAGCTCCGCAAGCCAGAGGAATAGTACTGGAAAAGGTTGGCATTGAAGCAAGACAACCTCATAGCGCAATTAGAAAATGTGTTAGAGTCCAGTTAATTAAAAACGGAAAACAAGTTACAGCCTTTGTACCCGGTGATGGAGGCCTATTATTCATTGAAGAACACGATGAAGTAATCATAGAAGGAATAGGCGGAAGAAAGGGAAGAAGTTATGGCGATCTCCCAGGAGTAAGATGGAAAGTAGTAAAAGTTAATGGAGTTTCACTTAAAGCACTTTTAGAGGGTAAAAAGGAAAAACCACTGCGTTAATCAAAATATATTATGAAAGATATTAACTTCCAAATAGGTTTCTGAAAAAATCGACATTATTTAATACATTAAAAATTATGTTGAAAGACTTTAGATAGGTTTATATAATTACCCAACTATCTTCCAAAAATAACATCTCAAAAACAATAATATTAAAAATTTCAAGAATAACTCTCTTTAGGAGGGAAGTACATATGTCCGAAAAACCACACTTAAACCTAGTAATAATTGGCCACGTAGACCATGGAAAGTCAACCCTAATGGGGCACCTCTTATACCTTGCAGGAGCTATAGATGAAAGAACACTCAAAAAATACGAGGAAGAGGCAAAGAAAATCGGAAAAGAGAGCTTCAAATTTGCATGGGTCCTAGACAAACTGAAAGAAGAAAGAGAAAGAGGCCTGACAATAGACTTAGCTTTCTGGAAATTTGAAACTGACAAGTATTACTTCACAATAATCGATGCTCCAGGTCACAGAGACTTTATAAAAAACATGATTACAGGTGCTAGTCAAGCAGATGCAGCAATACTTGTTGTATCAGCTAAAAAAGGAGAATTTGAAGCAGGAATAGGTCCAGGAGGCCAAACAAGAGAACATGCATACCTAGCATTTACTTTGGGCGTTAACCAGATAGTAGTAGCTGTAAACAAGATGGATGACCCCTCGGTAAATTGGGGCCAGGAAAGATACCAAGAAATAAAGAATGAAGTATCCCAATTACTAAAAGAAATAGGATATAAGGTAGACAAAATACACTTTGTTCCAGTATCAGCTTGGACCGGTGATAATCTGGTAAAGAAAAGCGAAAAAATGCCATGGTACGACGGACCAACCCTTATGGAAGCTCTAAACATGTTCGAAATACCACCAAAACCAATTGACAAACCCTTAAGAATTCCAATACAAGACGTCTACAGCATTACTGGTGTAGGTACGGTGCCAGTTGGAAGAGTAGAAACCGGAGTACTAAAAGTTGGTGATACAGTGATTTTCGAACCAGCAGGAGTAAAAGGAGAGGTCAAAAGCATTGAAATGCATCACGAACCACTCCAAGAAGCTGTACCAGGCGATAACATAGGATTTAACGTTAAAGGTGTATCAAAGAAAGATATTCGCAGAGGTGACGTTGCAGGACACCCAGACAAACCACCGACGGTGGTAAAAGAATTTATTGGACAAGTTATAGTAATTTGGCATCCAACATCTATCGCACCAGGATACACACCGGTATTACACGCCCATACAGCTCATATTGCCACTAGATTCGCTGAACTATTAACAAAAATCGACCGAAGAACTGGTCAGGTCGTTGAAGAAAAACCAGCATATCTGAAAAGAGGCGATGCTGCCCTTGTAAAATTTGTACCAACAAGACCTTTCGTAATAGAAAAATATGCTGAAATACCACAACTTGGAAGATTTGCAATTAGGGATATGGGTAAAACAGTAGCCGTTGGAATCGTAAAAGAAGTAACACCAGCAAAATAACCTCCCATCTTTTTCTCTAGGTGAAAACAAAATGCAAAAAGCAAAAATAAGACTCACATCGACTAGTGCCAAACAAATCGAAGAAATATGTCAACAGATAAAAAATATAGCACAAAGAACGGGGGTACATATTTCAGGACCAATGCCACTACCAACGAAAAAATTGAAAGTTCCAGTGCGAAAATCACCATGCGGTGAAGGAACCGCAACATGGGAACATTATATATTAAAACTACACAAACGACTGGTTATTATCGATGCAGACGAGCGCACGTTACGTCAAATAATGCGAATAAGAATTCCACCAGAAGTATTTGTTGAATTAGAAGTAACATGAAATATAAATTCATACTTGTTTTTCAATCCCAAATCTAATTTAACTAAAATATATAATTCAGTGCTGATGTCAATTTTATTTTTATGATTATTTAAGTTTAAAAATAAAAACATTAAAATGAATGCAAGAGAAGATTTATTTTAAGTAGTTTATAACCATTATTTTACCCTATACCAGTTATCCTGCCGGGGTAGCCAAGTGGACTACAGGTTTCATTCCGGTCAAGGCGCGGGCCTTGAGTTCCGCAAACAAGGGCCACAGGACAGCCCGTGGCCCTTACGGGCCGCGTGGGTTCGAATCCCACCCCCGGCGCCATTTAAATTTATATAGAAGGCATAAAAACTAGTTTGATTGAATGCAGTATATGCTAGTGATAAACTAGATTTGTAGGTGAATCTAATGACAGGTGGATTTAGATTTTTGGAACATACTGCGGATGTTTACGTTGAATCATGGGGGGAAACCTTGGAGGAAGCATTTGAATGGGCAGCAGTCGGCATGTTTGAAGTTATGACAGACTTAAAGAAAGTGGAAGCAAAAGAAAAATATGAAATTTCCGTAAAAGGTGAAGATCTTTATGCACTATTATATGAATGGCTTGAAGAACTACTTTTTATTTTTGGTTCCCAGGGGATGGTCTTCTCCAAGTTTAAAGTGCATAAAATAATGAAAAAAGAAAGCAACGGACATATGTTATCTGGTGAGGCGTGGGGAGAATTATTCAATATTGAGAAACATACCCAAAAAACGGAAGTAAAGGCTATAACATATTCTCTGATGGAAATAACAAAAAATAAGGACACAGAACAGTGGGTTGTTCGTTTTGTGCTCGATATTTAGACTTATATAGCTATCTAAATCTTAAGGTAATCTGGTCTATTAACAACCTTGGTGTTATGTTTTTTCCCTTTCTTGGAAGCTTGACAAACCCAGCTTTTTGCAGAATGATAAGATCCTGGTAAACATTCTTTATATTTCTGTTTAAATATCTGGCAAGATCAGATATAGATTCAAATTCTTCTCTTCCTAGAACTATAAGTATTTTTAGCCGTTCTTTTGTCAATATTTTCTTTAAAAAATCTATATTTTCTTCTTTTACTTCTTCTAGTACATAATCTAATTCTTCACCTTCTTCGTAGGCCTTATATGCATGCAACAGTCTTCTCCATTCCAAGTATTCTAAAACTTCTCTGATCGATGCTATACCTTTACTCATTTTCCATCCAAGGACCTCTATGCTCTTATATTTTTTCTCGTAAGTTTTTATTCTCATAAAAACCTCATTGGGTTCCAATCTTCTAAGGTATATAACGTTTATTTTCACTTAAAATCACCTAAAATGGAATATGTAGACTTCTTATGCTACATAACTATTTCAAGAGAATAGGAAAATAATTTCTATTTAAAATATAATTATTAGGATGAGGTGTTTATATTGGAATTTCCTCCATTAAGAATAAAGCCTTTCATTTCAATGTTTATTCCAAATTCGATTCTTGATGAGGTCCCAGATCCGAGACAGAAAGCTATTAAAATTGGAACGATAGGTAGAGCTGCAGCTATATATCGTGTTGAAGAAATAATCATATATCCTGATACAAAAAAGCCAGGATGGAAAAGAAAATCAAAATACATAGAAACAATGTTAAAATATCTAGATACACCGCAATATCTTAGGAAAAGAATTTTCAAACTTTCAAAGGAGCTTAAATATGTCGGTATACTCCCACCTTTAGCGACTCCTCATCACTCTCTTAAACGGAAAATTACTGAACTAAGTAATGGAGAAATTAGAGAAGGATATGTGATTAAAGTTTCAAAGGGGAAAGCACTCATTGATATAGGTACAGATCAACCACTTTTGGTTGATCTAAAAAACAAAAAGCTATCCAAAGGAAACAGGATTACCGTAAAAATTATCAAAAAAGATAGTGAAATTTTAGGTAGACCCGTTTCGAAAGAGAAAATAAATATTTACTGGGGTTTTAAAGTAAGAGCCCTTAAACCCTTACTTGGAGAGTTTCTAAAAAAGCATCACTACGACCTAGTGATTGCTACATCTCGCTATGGAAAATTAATATCAGATGTTTATAAAGACCTCATTAGAGACTTCGCTCATGTTGAAACGGTTGCACTACTTTTTGGTTCCCCACGAGAAGGTTTATATGAAATTTTGAGGAAAGAATCGATAAAACTTTCAGACATAGCAGATTACGTTATTAATATGGTTCCTGCTCAAGGTGTACGCACAGTAAGAACTGAGGAGGCAATACATGCGTCGCTATCGATCATAAATTTCTTACAGTTTCTAGCGTCTTCGAAACGGGAAATATATTAAATACTATGTGAAATTCTTATTTAATCATAAAAGAGAAAAGTTTAAATTTCATGCCAATGTGAGATAGGTAGCTTTTTAAGTCTTTGAAGATAATTTCATCGTTCCATCTGGAATTTTAATAATAAAGGAGGATAAACTATGGGTCATCGAAAAAAGCATGCGCCCAAGAGAGGCTCGTTAATGTATTTACCACGTAAAAGAGCGGCAAGACCAATTGGTAGAATTCGTCATTGGCCTGATTATCTAGAAAAACCAACACTCTTGGGTTTTGCTGGATATAAAGCAGGAATGACTCATGTGGTTATTGTAGAAAATAATCCTAATAGTCCATTCTACGGACATGAGTTAGTTAAACCTGTAACGGTAATTGATGCTCCCCCATTAGTGGCATGTGCAGTTAGAGCTTATGAACAAACTCCCTATGGTCTTAGATCAATAGGAGAAGCTTGGGTGAGTGATTTAAATAAGGATTTGAGCCGAGTGTTTCCAATTCCAAAAAACTATGATACTGATAAGGCATTTAAAAAATTAGAAGAGGAAATGAATAGAATAGTTGAGTTGAGGCTTATAGTTCACACCCAGCCAAGAATGGCATCAGGTGTACCGAAAAAGAAGCCTGAAGTTATGGAATACAAAATATCTGGAGGAACTATAGAAGAACAGTTTGAATATGCAAAAAACCTTCTAGGAAATGAAATAAAAGTCAAGGATGTTCTTAAAGAAGGAAGTTTCGTAGACGTCATAGCTATAACTAAAGGCAAGGGATTTCAAGGTGTTATAGCAAGATGGGGAGTTAGAAGAAAACAGCATAAATCAAGAAAAACCGTTAGAGAGGTTGCAGCAATAGGTGCTTGGCATCCTGCAAGAGTCCGGTACACCGTACCTCGAGCTGGACAAATGGGCTATCATCAAAGAACGGAATATAATAAATTAGTGTTAAAAATAGGAGAAAACGGTCAGGAAGTAACTCCACTAGGAGGATTTCCACGATACGGTATAGTACGAGGCGATTATGTAATGCTCTTAGGATCTTGCCCTGGAACAGTAAAACGTTTAGTTAGACTTCGACACGCAATTCGCCCGCCTAAAGAAGTTACTGCGGAGGCTCCGAAAGTGCTGTATATTAGCACTTCATCTAAACAAGGTAAATAGTGGGGGGTAGTTGATGAAGGTTCACGTTTACGACTTGGAAGCTAAACCAGTAGAAGAAATAGCATTACCGCGTGTATTTACAACTCCGTTCAGACCAGATCTTATAAGACGAGCAGTAATATCCTCTATTTCGATGCGTATACAGCCCTACGGAGTTGATAAAATGGCTGGCAAACGTACAACAGCGGAATCATGGGGACCCGGATACGGTGTAGCCAGAGTTCCGAGAATTAAGGGAAGACATTACCCTGCGGCAGCACGCGCAGCTCTTGCTCCCATGACAGTTGGAGGTAGGAGGACTCATCCTCCAGTCCCAGAAAAGAAAATTAAAGAAAAAATAAACAAAAAAGAAAAAAGACTAGCATTATTTTCAGCTATAGCTGCAACCGCGATTCCAGAAATAGTTAAAGCACGCGGCCACATTATTGATCAAATACCCGAACTTCCACTAATCGTATCGGATGAACTTCAAAAACTCCAAGAAACAAAAGAAACAAGAGAAGTATTTATTAAATTAGGGATTTGGCCAGACATTATTAGAGCTAAGAACAGAAAAAGAATAAGAGCAGGAAAAGGAAAAATGCGTGGAAGAAAATATAAAAAAGCCAAGGGCCCATTAATTGTTATAAGTGAAGATGAAGGTATTTTAAAAGCCGCCAGAAATCATCCAGGTGTTGATATTATTCGTGTAGACTTACTTAACGTAGAACTCTTAGCACCAGGAGCTCATCCCGGCCGATTAACCATATGGACAAAATCTGCAATTGAACAACTAAACAACCTTCGACTATAGGAGGTTTATTTATGGAATTTGATCCACACAAAGTAATTATAGCTCCAGTAGTTACCGAAGCAGCATTGGAACTCGTAGAAAATGAAAACAAACTTACATTCATAGTTGACCGAAGGGCCAACAAAATAACTATCAAGAGAGCAGTTGAAGAACTCTTTAAGGTTAAAGTAGAGAAAGTAAATACATTAATAACACCTGATGGTCGTAAGAAAGCATATGTTAAATTAAGTCCTGAGTACAGTGCAGCTGATATTGCAACCAAACTTGGTATTTTCTAATTGGAGGTAATTAAACATGGGTAAAAGAATTCTTGTTCAAAGAAGAGGACGTGGAAGCCCTACATTTAGGGCAAATACTCACAAGCGAAGAGGAAAAGTTAAATATCGTCCACTTTCAGATGTAGAAAGTAAAGGTAAAATTGCGGGTAGAATAATCGAACTTCTTCATGATCCTGGACGAGGAGCTCCTGTCGCACGCGTAATGTTTGAAGATGGAGACGAAAGACTTGTTCTTGTACCAGAAGGATCTTATGTAGGTCAACTTATAGAATGTGGAATCGAAGCACCGATAAAACCTGGAAATGTACTCCCTCTTGCTCAAATTCCTGAGGGAACTATCGTGTGCAATATTGAAGGAGTTCCTGGAGATGGCGGAAAATTCGCCAGAGCATCAGGAACTTACGGCATAGTCGTCACACATACCGTTGATAAAACATATGTCCAGCTTCCTTCTGGTAAAGTAAAAGCTTTCAACCCAGCGTGCAGAGCGACAATAGGGCTTGTCGCTGGAGGAGGAAGAACAGAAAAACCTTTCGTCAAGGCAGGTAAAAAATATCATCTGGTGAAAGCCAAAGGATGGAAGTGGCCAATAGTGAGAGGCGTAGCTATGAACGCATGTTCACATCCGCATGGTGGTGGCAGCCATCAATCACCAGGCAAACCAACAACAGTACCCAGAACAGCCCCTCCAGGCAGAAAAGTCGGTCACATAGCTGCTCGTAGAACTGGAAGGAAGAAGAGGTAATTTTTACTTTTGAAATTCTTTCTACTTTTAAAGTTTAAGTATTATTGAGATATTTCAGATATATTCCCAAGCTATTTATAATACCACTCTCTCTTCTTTTTCAGCTAAAATTGAATGGAGGTCTTCAATGAAACTAATTACTGTACACTTGCCTGAAGCTTACCTTAAGGGATTAGACAAACTAGTTAAACGTAGAATGTACCCAAATCGCAGCGAAGCAATCAGAATAGCCATCAGAGATCTTTTAAAAAGAGAACTTTGGGAACAGGTCAAACTATGGGGGGATAGACTTTGAAAACGTTAATAAAAGATGCCCTAAATCATTCTAAAGTAGAAAAAACCAGAACATATGTAAGAGAGCCTGGAAGAGCCAGAATAGTCGTCGTAGGAGCTGGTGGTGCAGGAAATAACACAGTAAACAGATTGATGACAATCGGCATACAAGGTGCCGAGTGTATAGCAGTAAATACCGATAAACAACATTTAGATAGTGTAAAGGCCCACAGAAAAATTTTGATAGGCGAAAACCTCACAAGAGGTCTTGGAGCTGGAGGATTCCCCGAAATCGGTGCAGCGGCTGCAGAAGAAAGTCGAGACATGCTTACTGAAGCTTTAAGCGACTCTGATTTGGTCTTTATAACCTACGGGCTCGGAGGCGGAACTGGAACTGGAAGTGGTCCAATAATAGCTGAAATAGCAAAGGAAATAGGAGCTATAGTTGTAGGAGTCGTCACAATGCCATTTAAGGTTGAACGCGCACGGATAAAAAGAGCAAAAGAGGGACTAAGAAAATTAATTAGAAAAGCAGATACTGTTGTAGTTATTGATAATAATCGTTTATTAGAAATAGCGCCAGATTTACCTATTGATGAAGCGTTTAGTGTTGCCGATGAAATACTGGCAAATATGGTAAAAGGAATCACAGAGACTATTGCCTTGCCTTCTCTAATAAACCTTGATTATGCTGACGTAAGAACCATTATGAGTAACGGTGAAGTTGCAATGGTAGGCTTAGGTGAAAGTAGTGGTCATGATCGGGCAAAGGAAGCTGTTATTGATGCGTTACAAAATCCTCTTTTAGATATAGATATAACTGGCGCCAAAGGAGCACTTATTCATGTAAGTGGCGGGCCTGATATGAGTTTACGAGAAGCTGAGAGATGTGCTGAGATAGTAGTTGAAAAAATGGATCCAAATGCACAAATCATTTGGGGAGCCAGGGTAGACCCACATCTAGAAGATTTATTACGTGTCATTCTCATAGTTACAGGTGTTAAAAGCCCTCACTTACTCGGTCCTAATGATGGTGGTAATTTAGAGCTTTTTGAGGAAGAGTTCGGAGGATTAGAAGAGGACTTATACTTTGGTATGCCTGGAAAAGCTGAAATTAAAAGCTTTAGTGATGTTAGAGCTCTATTAGATGGGAAAAAACCATCGCTTGCATTAAAAGAAGGAAAGCTAGACTTGAAGAAACTAGTGGACCCTTTGGATTAACCACTCAGATTTCCGATACTAAACAAGCATAACAACTATATAATGACAATTATTTGTATAAATAAATCTTCATGGCTTTTAGAATATACATTCATTATATGTAACTAGTAACTTCTTAACATTTAGGAGCATATGTATTCTTATTTTTTCATCTCTTCTATGAATTCATCGTATATTCGTTTTACTCTTTCAGCCAGCGGGCCTTCTCCTTCTACTCCATTTTCTGTAACTTTTATTTTATTAAATACAAGGATTATTCCAGCCTCCTCAAGGATTTTTACTGCTCCTTTCTGTGGAAATACTTTTTCTAGCTTTTGTGCAAGAGCCTTGAGATTAAATGGTTCCTCAGCCTCTATTATTTCTGCAACGTTATGACCATATATGAATACTTTATGGTAGGTGTTTCCCTCGCTATCTTTTACATCCGATAAACATAAACTCAAACTCTTGTCATCATATCCCTCAAATTTTCCAGTGTACCTTTTTCCTGAAACAGTAATTACGTTTACATGTGTTCCAAGCATTGTTGCAAGTTCTTTAAAGAATCTTCTAGTTATAGCACTATCTATCATGTGAAATACCTCCTTTTGTTTTAATTGAGTAATTCAACAGTGTTAATTATTTTTACATTAATAACACTTACTCACTGCAGGGTAAGAAACTGTTAATTATGAAGCTTTTTCTTTAAACTAATAAATTTGATTGAAAGATGTCTTTGTGAATATTGATAAAAGTAAGAAAGAAATACTGAAACATATTTTGACACAGTTCTTTTACATGTATCAAATAACAAAAAGGAAAATGAGTACCCTTTTCATTAGGTTATTCATTAATACAGAAGTTTTGAAAAATTTCTATTAACCTTTCTCTTTTAATTGTTAGAAAATATTGACGATTATTTCTTTCATAAGTAATGTGAAGTCGTGGAGATTTTCAGTAATTGTTGAAATTTATTCTTATAATTTTCTTTACTTTCAAGAAACTCTCTTTCTCCTCTTTCATATGTTTTTCTAATTTATGGCCATGAAGGTTAAACAGAAACTAGTTTCGTTTAATACTTATAGTTGGTATCAAAAAGACAGAAAAATCGGTTTTTTAATCTTATTTTGGGCTAAAAATGAAGAAAGATAGAATATCTTGCTTCGAGTGTAAAGGTGAAGTTGTTATTCACAATGGTCAGTATGTCTGCTCAAATTGTGGACTAGTTATTGGACCGGAGTACCTTCCCCCTATTGTAGAGTTTAGTTCCACGGAGGATAGTTTAGGTATTTCTTCTAAACAATATGTATCACTCGGATCCCGAGTTCACATAGTAGATGGATTAGGAAGCTACATAGATTATCATATGACTCCATTTTTTAAAGACAGTCATGGCGAGTCTCTTGTTCCATTCAAACAACGTCTATTTAGAAGGCTAAAATATATGTACGACTTAAGAACAAGGATTAGCGGGAATGAAACTAATTACAGAGCATTAAGGACTTTAAACAGGGCGTGTCGTGTCCTTCAATTGCCAGATTCTGTAAGAGACAGAGCAGCATATTATTATCAAAAAATTTCCAAAAAATATGATAAATTAAAAGAAGATTCAACGAATCATATAGTTCTTGCAGCTGCATGTCTTCTTTTTGCTATAAGAGAATATAAGCACATAGCTCCCGTGACAATCCAAGAGTTAGTTGAAGTTTTTAAAAACATGGGACATCGCGTAAGCGTACGTCGTGTAGTCAGAGAAATCACCGTTGTGAAAAAGATAGTAAACGCAAAGAATTACGTAAGAAAAAGCGAAGATTATATTTACAGAATTATCTCAGCGATTATAAATTCGAAAGATGTGATCATGCAACTACAATCCCTAAACATTCCTTATGACCATTTTAAACGATTACTATTAAAAGAAACACTAAAACTGCTTCGAAGTCTAAATTTCTCTATCCGAAAAGGACGGAATCCTTACATACTAGCCGTTGCTTCAGTCTATGCAGCATCTAAGAAAATATCATCCCAATTAGGCACTAAACGGATTCTAACTCAAAAACTTGTAGCAAAACTCTCCGGAGTTGCTGAATATAGTGTCAGAGATCATTATTGCTCTCTTTTAAAGAAAATTATAGAAAAGCAAGGAGACAATAAACTTGAAGCCAGACCAATTCAATAATTTATCCAAAGATCAGATTTTAGATCAATATACGGTGGGACCCTACATTGTAACCATACTATCAACTAGCGATCGGAGTTTCCACAATATGTATACTTATTCTTCAATTCTTGAATTATCTCCCTCCCTAAAAGGTATATTTTACCTAACAGTCCAACACCTTGTGTCTAGTGGAGAGTCAATATCTTCCTTGCTATTTGACCAAATTTTAGCTGACAAGATAGAAACAGCAAAACTTTTTATAAAAAACACCAAAATTCAACTCTCAAATGACATTATTCAGAAATTAGCCGAACTTTCAACATTTAAATCTATGAATTTAGAGAAATTATTTCCTTTTTTACTTGACGAAAATATAGAAGAAATTTTTCTTGATTCCCTTAGTTCCCCAATTTATTTAGATCACAGAAAATGGGGAAGGTGTCTAACAGATACCTACCTTTCCGAACGAGAGCTTGAAAGTTTTATTACTCTAATAAGAGCTAACAGTGGGTACAGACTTGATACAACAAACCCTTCATTAAAAACAGAATTAATTACAAAACGCTTTCATGTTAGAGTATCACTTGATATACATCCATTAGTTGTTGACAAAGTTCATTTAGATATTAGAAAAGTTAGAAGAAAAGTCTTTACCCTACCAGAATTGATTGCCAATGGAACAATTTCTCCTGACATCTGTGCGTACGTTTATTTTTGTTTGCTACGTAGAAGAAATATCACTGTAACAGGAGAACCAGGAGCTGGGAAGACTACTCTAATAAATGCTTTTGACATTCTGACTCCACCTGATTGGAGAAAAATAACAATAGAAGATGTTATCGAAAGTATTCCACAACTTAAATACGGGAAACACCAAGTAAGATTTAAGGTGGAACCATACGAAGAAGGCGAGAAAAAATATAGCAAATCAAGTGAAATAATTAAATTGTTACACAGATCTCCAGACTACATCTACTTGGGAGAAATCCAAACAAAAGAACATAGTAAAGCTATGTTTCACGCTTTAAGTGCAGGTTTAACAGGTCTGCAAACCTGTCATTCAGCAGGTCCTGAGGACCTGCTATTACGTTGGCTTTTTCATCATAAAATTCCGATAATAGCGTTTCAATCACTTGATATAATTATTCATACCAAAAGGATTAAAATCAACGGAAAATATGTTAGGCGAATTATCCGAGTTTGCGAGTTGGATATGCCTAAAAAGGTAAAATTCAACCTCAATCTTCACGAAATACGTATAATTGATATATTTAAGTGGAATCCTGCCACGGATATCCATGAACAATACTTCGATGATCTATATAACACACCAACGATTCAAAAAATTAGGAAATACGAAAAATTGGATAAAAAGCAATTTTACAACGAAATAGAAATGCTTTACAACATTTTTAAGATATTAGCTGAAAGAAAAATCTTTGATGTAACAAAAATAGTTAAGTTTTTTGATTATATTAATAGAGTACATGCAAAATGGAGAAGAAGAGAAGCAGACTTAGAACAAATATTATCCAAGTTTTTCAAAGCGAATATTGTGGTTTAAATATTGAAATAATCACTAATTAAGGGATATTGAAATGAAAAAAGAACTATTGAACATAACTCGATTGCTAAAGGATGAAAAAGCTTCACCTTTAATCGAAGAAGGATTACTTATAGGTTTATCCCTAATAATAATAGCTATAATTGTAGGAATCGTACTACGTACTATGGGGTGGACCCAAGATATTTTTAACTCTATTTTAGAACAACTTGAAGAAATCAAAAAATCTATATCCCAAATGTTCAGTTAAACCAAAAATTAGAGTTTTCTGGGTAATTGGTGCCGCGGCCGGGATTTATCCACACTCGAGGTAAGCTCGAGTGTTTTGAACCCGGGTCCAGGGCTCGAATGACCTGAGGGTTGCTATTCAACTCCTCATGAGGCCCCGATGCTTGGCCGGGCTACACCACCGCGGCACAAACTAAATTTTAAACAGTGATCAAATAAACCTTTTGTTAGATAAGGTAATTTTATATTAAAAGGGGAGATTTGCTTGTCTTAAACGACTTTTTAAAAATTTAATTCCCTCGTCGACAGCTTTTAGGTTTATATTTCTCATAGATTCGGGAACAATATCAGTTATCGCTCTTTTTAATGAGTTTTCGGATACAATCTTTGTGAATCTAGCCGCCGCTGCAATAATAACAATATTAGCGACCATGCGATTTCCTATTACTTTCTCCGCGATCTCTATTGCCGGAACACCCAAAGTCTTAAGTTTTTTTCTTTTCGGAATATCTTTAACTAAGCTTTGCTCAAAAATGAGGTTTCCATCATCCTTTAGGTAAGGTAAATATCTTTTTAATCCATCTTGGCTCATTGCAATTAATATGTCACATTTTCTAACCTTTGGATAATTTATTTTTTTGTCATTCATTATAATTTCGCTCTTCGCAGCAGTGCCACGAGCCTCTGCACCATAACTTTGAGTTTGGACGACTTCCTTATTTTCGTAAATAGCTGCAGCTCTAGCTAAAATTCTACCAGCTAGTACGACTCCCATTCCGCCAATTCCAACAATTATAATCTCAATTCTTGTCATTGTTTTCCCTCACTAAACGAATTATCTTATAGATATTGCTAATAAACCCAGGTCTATCTCTATCTGCAAACTCTCCAACTATAATCTTATCTTCTGTTTCTTTTACATTCTGAGCTTGGTTAATATGAATACTTTGTTTTTGAAACCATTTCATAAGATCTATACCTGTAGGTTTACCTATTCTTCTTCCAAAAGCTGTAGGACACTGCGAAACAACTTCTATAAAGCGAAACCCCTCCTTTTTTAATGCCTTCTTTATCGATCTAATAAGTTGCCTTACGTGCACAGTTGTCCACCGTGCCACAAAATTCGCTCCAGCACTTTCAACTAATCTTACAAGATCAAAGGGATATTCAGGATTGCCATAAGGTGTAGTAGTAGTTGTAACGCCGTGAAGCGTAGTGGGACCTACTTGACCACCAGTCATTCCATAATTGAGATTATTTATACAAATAACAAAAAGATCTATGTTTCTTCTCGCGGCGTGAATAAGATGATTACCCCCAATACCTACCAAATCTCCGTCTCCACTAATTACGACAACATTCAATTCTGGACGAGCTAACTTTAAGCCAGAAGCAAATGCAATAGGTCTTCCATGAGTAGTATGAAGCGAATCAGACCTAAAGTATGGAGATACGCACCAAGCAGCACATCCTATTCCAGATACAAAAGCAAAATTAGATAAATCACGAGAACCAGTTTCTTCTAGTGCTTTTAGAAAGCAGTTTATTACAATTCCGTTACCACATCCAGGACAAAATGCCGTAGGTAATACTTCTTCCCGTAAAAACTTTAAAGCAAAATGTTTATTAGTCATTACACCGCCCTCCTTCTCAGAAACCTCTTTATCTCAGAAAGTATTTCTTCTGGTGTTATCATTTCTCCTCCACCAATTTTTGATATAGCTTTAACATGTGCTTCACAGCCCGCAACTCTTTCTACTTCATATACTAATTGCCCAAGGTTCATTTCAGGAACTAAAATAAAATTCACTTTTTCCGCTAATTTTCTTACAATTTTTTCGGGAAAGGGCCAAATAGTTCGTAGCCTTACATGACCGACCGTTATACCTTCTCGCCCCGCTAATTCAATAGCATCATAAACTGATCGTGAAGTGCAACCAAATGAAACAATACCTATATCTGCGTTCTCAATGTTTTGTATTTCAACATCAATTATTTTTTCCGCATTTTTTCTGATTTTATTTACAATTCGTGTCACAAGTTTTCTATGTACTTCAGGATCAACAGTTTTCCTATATCCATATTTGTCATGTGTAGACCCAGTAATTAAAAGATTATAACCATCTCCTATTCGAGGCATAGGAGGAATTTCAGTTTCACCTACACCGCCAAAAACGGGTTCGCTAAAGGAACTAGGTTTTTTTCTATTATATATTTCTATTTTTTCAGGAGGAGGAACGTGTACTTTTTCCCACATGTGCCCTATGATCTCATCTGCTAAAATAATGACAGGAACTCTGTAGAGTTCAGATAAATTAAACGCTCTTATAGTTAAATCAAACATTTCCTGAGGAGAATTTGGAGATAAAACGATAACTTCATGATCACCATGCGTCCCCCATCTAGCCTGCATGACATCCCCTTGGGCTGCCTTTGTAGCTTGACCAGTACTCGGCCCAACACGTTGAATATCGACAATAACGCAAGGAGTTTCAGTCATGCAAGCATAACCAATATTTTCCTGCATTAGACTGAATCCCGGACCAGATGTCGCAGTCATAGCTTTTAATCCGCCCCAAGAGGCCCCAATCACAGCGGATATGGACGCAATTTCATCTTCCATTTGAACGTATATACCTCCAACTTCTGGCAGCCTTTTAGCCATGTGTTCAGTAATTTCAGAAGCTGGAGTTATAGGATAACCAGCAAAAAATCTGCAACCAGCAGCTATTGCACCTTCCGCACATGCTATATCTCCTTGCCAAAAGTGTGTACCGCTCAAAACCTGTTTATCTTGTTTGTTAATCATTTTAACACCTCTAGCACTAATGCATAAATTGCCTTCTTTGTCAACAAAATAAATTTACCTACATTTTTAATTTATAATTAAGGATTAAATTTATGGTTATAATTTTGACTACCATACCAAACAAATCTAACGTTCCAGTAGCTCAATTCTCCAGAACATTGAGGTGAAAGGGTTGGCAAAACGTAGAGTTGTTGAAGAAGTGTTAAAAATCATGAACAAGAAAGAACAAATCAGAAATATAGGGATAATTGCTCACATAGACCATGGAAAAACTACTCTTACAGATTCTCTCCTAGCCGGAGCCGGTTTACTTTCTCCAACTCTTGCTGGCCAAGTTAGAGCACTAGACTACATGGAAGAAGAACAAAGACGTGGTATAACAATAAAAACCGCAAACATATCCCTTCTTCACAAGCTAGAAAATAAAAGGTACGTTATAAATCTTGTTGACACACCTGGACATGTAGATTTTTCAGGTAAAGTTACTAGAGCACTTAGAGCAATTGACGGAGTAGTAGTTGTTGTCGATGCAGTTGAAGAAATAATGGTACAAACTGAAACAGTAACAAGACAAGCATTAGAAGAAAGAGTGAAACCCGTTCTTTTCATAAACAAGATCGATAGACTTATAAAAGAACTAAAACTTTCACCAGAAAAAATCAAAGAAAAATTGGAAAGGATAATCCAGAATTTTAATACACTCATTGAAAATTTTGGAGAAACCCTCTTCAAAAAGAAGTGGAAAGTTAAGCCGGAGGATGGATCAGTTATCTTCGGAAGTGCACTTCATAAATGGGGATTCACAATCCCTATAATCAACGAATTGGGGTTAAAATTTAAAGATATAATTAAATATTACCAAGAAGAGAATATAAACGAGTTACAAGAAATTTTACCACTTCATAAGGCTATACTAAGTGCGGTAGTGAAACATTTACCTAATCCTATTATGGCACAGCAATACAGAATACCAAAAATATGGCATGGAAGTCTCGAATCAGAAATTGGACAAGCGATGTTACGTTGTGACGATAACGGACCGATGATGTTCTGTGTTACTAAAGTGGTTATAGATCCTCACGCAAAACTAGTGGCAACAGGAAGGATATTTTCAGGAACAATAAAGGAAGGGCAGGAAGTTTACTTATTAAATGCAAAAGAATCGTGCAGAATACAACAAGTAGGCATGTACATGGGAGCTATTAGAGAAATTGTTAAAGAAATTCCAGCAGGAAATATAGCAGCAATAACTGGTCCAGAAAGAATCAGATCTGGAGAAACTGTAGTTGAATTAGGATACGAAACAAAAAGTATGCCTTTTGAAGAAATAAAATATATCACGGAACCAGTGGTAACATTAACGATTGAACCTGAAAAACCACAGTATCTTCCTAGAATGGTAGAATTTCTAAAAAAATTATCAATACAAGATCCAAACCTACTAATTTCAATAAACGAGGAAACCGGAGAATATCTATTATCAGGAATTGGAGAACTCCATCTCGAAATAGCAATAAAGGAACTAGAAAAATTAGGAGTAGAAGTAATGACATCACAACCTATTGTTGTATACAGAGAAACAATTAGAACACAGGGAGGACCAGTAATCGTAAATAGCATTAATGAATTAAATTCCGTTGTACTTAAAGTTGAACCTTTGGACAAAAAGATACTAAACTTCTTATTAGAAGGTCGTCTTACTCAAAAAGAAGATAAATCGGTTATTAAGATCTTAACTAAAAAGATGAAACCATATTTTAAAAATACCGAGCAGATATGGGCTATCGAAAAACATGGAAACATCCTAATTTATGAAGGAGAAATAAACGAAGAAATTGCAAACGTAAAGAACTCGGTTATTACCGGATTTAAATGGGCATGCGAATCAGGACCACTTTGCAGCGAACCTCTACGAGGATTAAAAGTAGTAATTCAAGAATTAAAAGTGCATAAAAACCCAGAACTGAGAGACTCCTCCCAGATAATACCCATGATCAAGAATGCTATATTTAAAGCAATACTTGCAGATAATCCCACAATTTTAGAACCCATATATAAAATACAAATTAGAACTCCACCCGAAACGATGAAAAACGTACTAAGCGTATTATCGCAGCGAAGAAGCGATATACTTAACATAGAACATCGGGGATTTGATGCATTTATAACAGCAACAATCCCAGTCGGCGAAAGTTTTGGGCTTGCAGCTGAACTTAGATCAAAAACATCTGGAAGAGCGTTCTGGCAAATGCAATTTTCAAGCTGGGAAGAATTACCGGAAAACATAGTAAACCAAGTAATTAACGAAGTAAGAAAGAGAAAAGGTATGAGGGTCGAATAACCTATAAACTAAACCATATTTCATTTCTATTTCCTAAAGTTGATCATAAAAATATTTTTAGTGATCTCATATTTATCTTTGCTATTAAATATGTGTTTTAAATCTACTTAATGATAAAACCTCAAAATAGGGAGTGTATTATTCTCCACAATTATAGCATATATTATGTTTATAAAAACATAAAAAATAAAACATAAAGTGCCTTAAGATAGAATTAGGCGGGGCTAGTCTAGCCTGGTCTAGGACGCCGGCCTCCCAAGCCGGTTACCCGGGTTCAAATCCCGGGCCCCGCACCAATTATTTATCAAAGGGATAGGAGAAATAGGATAATTTTACTTGAATAAAATTTTTATAACCAGATTATAGGTTTATTTCTGTTGTTTCCTTTTCTGTGCTGAGTACAACACATGTAAGTGTCTTTTCTACCCCTTTAACTAATCTTAACCTGTCTACAATGAATTTTCCTAGTTCTTCTACGTCTTTTACTTTGACTTTGAGTAGAAGATCCCAGTTCCCAGTTATGATGTGAACTTCTTGAACTTCTGGGAATTTCGCTATTTTCTTTGCTACTTCTCTTTGTGATATTTGTTGTTCTGTCTTAGGTGTTTGATAGGTAAATGACACTAAGATAAAGGCAGTTGTGTTTTTCCCCAATTTTTCCGCATTCAGGACTGCTTTATATCCTTTGATTATTCCTTGTTTTTCTAATCGTTTTATCCTTGCAAAAACTGTTGTTATCGGAGAGTTTATTCTTTTTGCTATTTCTCTAGCTGTTAATTTACAGTTCTCTTGAATTAAATTTAATATTTTTATATCTTTTTCATCTAGTTTCATTTTTCTCATCTGCAATAATTACATATAAACCTATATATTTTTAGCTATTTTTTCAATTTTCACATATATTTCGTAAAAAATTTAATATAAGTTGATATCGAAGTTGTAGAGATAATTCGACCATAAAGGAGTATGGAATTTTATTATTTTGTTCTTAAGTTCTCTATGGAACTTGAAGATTGGGTATAAATAATAAATATTTGAGAAATGGGGGTTATATTTTGTTTTCAGATCTCAAGATCTTCTTCATAGCTCTTGCTCTGTGGGGCTGGATTTCAACATCTTGGGGTAAAGGCATCCAGTACTATTTTTGCGTATTAACTAATTAAATATATTACTTTCGGCTAACTCTCCCTTAGTAATACAATTAAAGGCACATGTATCATAATAAAGTAATAGATGGTAGTTAAGAAAAATGTGAGGAGACAATTTTGTCAAAAGATGTATTCGAAGAAGAACTAGGAAGACCTTCAATCTTTAAAGATGAATCAAAACTTTCAATAGACTACGTACCTCCCTCGCTTCCACACAGAGAAAAAGAACTTAGAACACTAGTTAGGACTTTTAAAATTTTACTTGAAAAACCTGGAAGCAAAAGTTGTAAGATACTAATTTCTGGAAGCGTAGGTACAGGAAAAACGGCTTTAGCGAAACTTTTTGGAAAATTGATATCTAACGAAGCACAACAACGCGGTGTTAACCTCCATTATATTCACATAAATTGTAGACGAGATAAAACAGAATTTTTAGTCCTAAAAAGAATCGTACATTATTTTAATCCCAGTTTTCCAACAAGGGGTTTTTCTCCAGAGGAACTTCTTTTCGCCCTACAAAAAACTTTAGATAATCATGAAGCATTTCTCCTAATAACTCTAGATGAACTTGATTTTTATATTAAAAAAAGTGGACCCGAACTACTATATGACCTAACAAGACTTTACGAAGAAAAATTGAATGCTACACAAAGAATTTCGTTGATCGGTATAGCGAAAGATATCTCTTGGATGAGTTTAATAGATTCTAGTACACTAAGCACGCTACAACAAAATGTTTTATATTTAGCTAGATACACTGCCTCGCAATTAAGAGACATTTTAGAAATGAGAGTAAAAGAAGCATTTTATGAAGGATGTGTGTCAGAAGATGCTATTAACTTAATTGCTGATATTGCAGCAGAATGGGGAGACGCTAGATACTCTCTGGAACTTCTTTGGAGAGCAGGAAAATATGCTGAGGCAGAAGGGGAGTTCAGAGTTTTACCTGAACATGTCAGACAGGCAAATGCTGAAATTCATCCAGTTATAAGAAAAGAAATTTTACTTGACCTACCCCAACATCATAGACTTCTTCTTCTAGCTTTAGCAAGAAAATTAAAGAAAAACGAAAAAGCGTATGTAACTATGGGTGAAATCGAAGATCTCTATCACATCGTATGCGAAGAATATGGGGAAAAACCACGAGGACACACCCAAATATGGAACTATATTCATGATCTAGAAAGCTGTGGAATTATAAATATAAAGCCTTCAGGACCGGGGCTTCGTGGGAAAACAACACTCATAAGTTTACCAGATGTTCCTGCAACACTCTTAGAAAAGGAACTAATGTCCTTACTTTGAAGGTGAAAACTATGAGCATGCAAAATGAAAAACTACAAATAGAGAACGTTCTCTCATCTCGTGGAAGGGTAAAAATTATAAAAATACTTGCAAAAGAAGAGGAACTAAATATTTCAGAAATTGCGAAAAGAGCTGGACTTAATCATAGCACTGTTGTACAACATCTAGAATATCTATGTAAAGTAGGTCTTATTCAAGAAAAAACATTCGGTCGCATTAGAATTTATAGATTAAGAACCGAAAACACGAAAGTTAGAGCTTTAAAAACACTTTTTTCGCTCTGGGAAAGCTAATAAACACATTCTACTCATTCTGGAGGGGTTCTAAATACCCAGATACGCCTTCAAATTAGCTTATCTCGGTACAAAATACAGTGGATACCAAAGACAACGTCATGCAAGAACAATCGAGGGAGAAATCATAAAGGCTTTCGAAAAACGTGGACTAATTCAAAAAAACAAACTTAAGCAACTTAAATACGAATACGCAAGCAGAACAGATGCACTTGTACATGCAACAAGCCAAGTAATAGCACTCACGCTTCCCATTAAAATAAGCATAACAGAAATAGACGAAGTAAACTCTCTTCTTCCCAGAGACATAAAAATCATAGGTTACACGCAAGTATCTCCCAGTTTTAGTCCAAGATATGATGCAATTTACAGACATTACAAGTACATAACCCCGCATAAAAAAGAAAACTTAACTTTAATGAAATATTTTTCGAAACTAATTTTAGGAATTCACGACTTCAAAAAAATCTCAAGTCGAAAAACAACAAAAAATACACTTAGAAGGCTTATTGTAATAAACATTAAAAAGCATGAGAATTTTTTACACATAGATATCATAGGAAGAAGTTTCTGTCGTGGAATGATAAGAAAAATAATATCGTTATTAATAGAGGCCGGAAAAGGAAACATAAAATACAACGATTTGTCTTTGTTGCTAAACCCAATAATTACCAAAACATTAGCCTTAAAACACGCTTCTCCTAGCAACCTAATACTATACGATATAAAATATTCAGTAACTTTTCACCGAGTCTCAAAAGCAATAGCCGAACTTATCGACCACATTAATTACGAACTTAACAACAACGAACTATCAGAACAAATATTTATGTCTTTTAAATCATATCTTGCTAAAAATCAATTACTTTAACAGTTTTATTATTTCTTTTGAAGTCTTATCAGTACCCACAATAAAAGCAATTTCTTCTTCATTAAATCTAAACCACTTAGCTAACTTCGCTCCCATCTCCGGATTATTTTTAAATATAACCCTTATAAATGGCAAAAACTCATTAATAGCCCTTACTACCGAAGTATGACATCTTTTCTTAATTTTTTCTCCAATGCTTTTTTGCAGATCTCTTTTTCCTTTTGTTGCTTTCATCTCTTTAAGCCATGTAGGAAAATTATATTTAACAAATCTAAATTTAGATTTATCACGCGCCAAAGCCACACCAGCTGACATAAGCTCAAGCGCATAAGGTAGAAGTTTCCAATTTTGTTCCCGTTTAATCCTCCCAAGAAATACATCTGCACGCGAAAGAGCATCATAAGCTTTTGCTAATTCTACAACATCTTCCATATGATGAGGGATATTTTCATTTATCCAATACATAAGCATCTCATAATCAACATCCGCTGTACTTAAAGCAAATGTAGCCGTTTTAGCCGTTTTAGCTGAAAAAAGCATCCTTAAAACTTCAAAAACATTCTTTTCTCTATCTCTCCGAGCAAGAATACTTAACATATCCTTTGTCAAACGTTTTCTTCCTTCTGCTAATGCTTGAAGATCATTTATAGCGGAACGAAGATCACCCTCAGCATTCTTTGCAATTTCTTTCAAAATCTCCGCGTCAGCAATAATTCCTTCTTTCTGACAAATCGAACGAAGAACCTTAACAATATCCCACATAGTTAGTCTTTTATATTCTATAAGTTCACAATACCGTCTTAGTGAAGCAAATCGAGGATCCCACGGATCATTTGCAGTAAGAACAACAGGAAATCTCGAACTTTTGATAACATCTATAATAGCTCCAAGTCCACCTCTATCCTCCTTGCCACTAAGACCATCAATTTCATCAATTAAAACAATTTTCCCTTTCTTGGCAAAAAGAGAGGATTGCATAGCAGCAGAACCGGCGACACGCATAACACTTCGAACATTCCTCGTATCACTAGCGTTCATTTCAATAACTTCGTAACCTAACTCATTTGCAACGGCATAAACACTAACGGTTTTCCCAGTACCAGGTGGACCGTAAAGTAAAATTCCTTTACTACCAGGTTTCCATTCTCTCACAAGTTTCAATAATTTCATAGCAGCATCAGTATTTTTAACTATTTCAGAAATCCTTCTTGGAGCATATTTCTCTGTCCAGGGAACAACACTCAAACTATTCTATCCCCCCTGCATTTGAGCACCCGCAAGAGCAAAGTGAGCAAGTAATGCACTTAACTGAATATCTTCGTGAGCTCCCTCACTAAGTCTAAAATCGATTTCTCCAGTATACTCTGCCAGTCTAACTTTCCATTCCTCGGAAATATCTAAGTTATAGATTTCTCGATGAATTTGTCGCACAATATCACTACCAGAAAGACCATAAGTAATAAGAAGCTCATATAACTTCTTTCTAGCCTCTATAAATCTACCCGAGAGAGCCAATTTAATCATTTCTCTAACTTCTTCAGGTCTGGCTCTTCCAGTAACCTTGTAAACAGTGTCCGAATCAACTGTTGTACCTAGAGCGGCTGCCGCCTGCAAAGTATTAATTGCTCTTCTCATATCCCCTTCTGAAACGTAAAGAATAGCTTGGACACCATCCTCAGTTAGATTTACATTCTCCTGTTCGGCAATCCATTTTAATCGCTTAGCAACATCCTCTTCTTTTAAGGGCGCAAAACGGAAAACAGCGCACCTACTTTGAATCGGCTCAATAATTTTTGAAGAATAATTACATATTAAGCAAAATCTCGCGGTACGTGTATATTTTTCCATAGTTCTTCTTAAAGCTTGCTGTGCATCGGCAGTCATATTATCTGCTTCGTCTAAAGCTATAATTTTTACAGGCACATCTCCTATGGCTCTAGTACGGGCAAAATCTTTAACTCGAGTTCTAATAATATCTATACCCCTTTCATCACTAGCATTAAGTTCAAGAAAGTTTTCTTCAAAATACTTACCAAAAAGATCGCGAGCAAATGCTAATATCGCAGTAGTTTTTCCAGTTCCAGGCGGACCTGCAAATAGTAAATGCGGAAAGTCTCTAGTTTTTACAAAATGTTTTAAACGTGACACGATTTCTTCTTGATTAACTATATCATCCAAGGTTCTAGGTCTATATTTTTCTGTCCACATCATTTCAGACATTCAAACACCACCCTCCGGCCATCATAAAATCCAATCACCCGTCTTCGTATATACTTTCCTAACACAACTTAAATAACTCTCGGTATATACCATTCTAAGATATTACAAATACACTAAATTTAAAATCAACTAATTTCACGGGGTATTTCTTAGGGTCTTAGTCAACTGGGCAATTTAATTACTTTCCTCAATAGGGATACAATTTTTTAATTTAAAGTTGTGAAGAAAATAAGTTTAGATAGGTCTATATAAGCAAAAGAATGATAAACATTTTCTAGTAGTGCTATTTGATACCTGTAATTCTTATTCCCGCGTTCTTAACACCATATATCATATTAATGTTAATTAGAAATGCTGTTAATTCTTCAACTATGTGGGCATTGTCCAGAGACCCTCCGTCTATTGCCCTTATTCCAGGTATTATTTCTGCCAGTTCCATAACCTTTTTCTTTGCTTCTTCATCATCACCACATACGATAACGTCACAATCAACCTCTTCTTCCAGATTTTGCATCGCATCGGCTGGAACATTTTTAAATGCAGCGATAACTTTAACTCCCTTGGGTACTAATTGCTCGGTTAACTTTGCTGCAGAGCCAGACCAAACTCCAAGAGTTTTGGTAGGCGGACCATCTATTGCCGTCGCAAGCGGCACAATAACATCTATAAGAATAGTTCCAGGTCTCAGGGTTTTCTTAATGCTTTTTAATATACCAATTTGCGCGAAAAATGGAACAGATAAGACTACTATATCGGCGACAGCCGCAGCTTCATGATTAACTTTTCCATCTACTTTTGCTTCTTTTCCCAATATTTCTCTTATCTTTTCAGCAGCCTTTTTAGCTTTTTCTTCTCTTCTACTACCAATAATAATGTGCTTTCCAGCTTTTGCCCATCGTAATGCTAACCCAAAACCTAAATCTCCTGTTCCTCCGATCACAGCTATCGTTTCCGTCACGTAAAAACCCCCTAAATCAAAATTACGTTGACAGTTTTGAATGAAATTTTAAATTTTTCTCTAACAAATATCGAAACTTCTAATCTATAAACTTCACGTACAACTAAGAAACGCGATAATAAAAGAAAATTCGAGAAACAAAGTATTTTAAATTAAATCATCTAAAAGGAATGAGGCAAAATAGATGTCATATATTAATAGTTTGCAGAAGCAAGAGTGACGGATTCCGATAATTTATCGACAATTAATTGAGATAAGTAATAAATATATAATCTTGCCTAAATTTCTATTCAAATTTCAGGTGCCAAAAATGGACGAGTATGCATTATTGCCGAAAAAAAACTTTGATGAATTAGTAAAGCGATTCACAAATAGTTTTCAGATATATGGACCCACGGAAAAAGACGGAAAGTTTTCTTTTGATATTATATCGGACCCGTCAGAGCTTAGATTAGATATAAGTGGGGTACCAATACTTCCACCTAAAAAAATACTTTTCCCCCCAGAAGAAGTTCTTTTCACGTATGAAATTATCAGTAACGATAATGTTAAAATTAATGATCCTCTAGATGAGATAAAAAAGAAAAAACAAGTCTTTATTGGAATTAGACCTTGCGATGTCCAAGGTCTAATTTTGCTAGATAAGGTACTTATGGATAAAACACCGGATCCTTATTACGTAACTCGCAGAGAAAATACGATAATAATCTGTATAACTTGCGATAATCCAGCTGAGTATTGTTTTTGCAATTTTACTCGAAGTGGACCGTTAATCAAAAAAGGATTTGACTTACTACTTACTGATATCGAATATGCTTATTTTGTTGAAATTGGTAGTAAAACAGGAGAAAACATTGTAAACTCCAATTTAGACTTGTTTCAAAAAGCATCAAAGGAGGATCTTACTAAAAGAAATCGAAAAATACACGAAATCGAGGAAAAAATGTCAAAAATTCGATCAGCAAACCTTGATGAGTTATATCAGAAAATTACAAGCATTTTTGATAGTAGCTTATGGGACGAATATGGAAAGAGATGCCTTGCTTGTGGAAAATGTAATTTTACATGCCCTACATGTCGCTGTTTTGACGTGTATGATGAGTTAGATTTAACGCTTAAAAAGGGTAAAAGAACAAGAAAATGGGATTCGTGTCATTTTCTTAGTTTCACTCAAGTTGCTGGAGGAGAAATTTTCAGAAAAGAGAGAACATCCAGGGTTAAACAAAGAATATACGATAAATATTGTTATCCCGTAGACGAGTTTGGAAGTATTTTCTGCGTAGGTTGTGGTCGTTGCATACAAGTTTGCCCCGCTGAGATTGACGTAAGGGAAATTCTTAAAAAAATCATAGGGATGTAAAATGGAAAACTTGTATATCCCAAACATAGCGATAATAATAGAAACTAGAAAAGAAACTCCGGACATAAAAACATTTAGACTGAGCTTCAAAGATAGGGAGTTTCAAAGAAAGTTTATTTTTAAACCAGGTCAGTTCATCGAGCTATCTGTCTTTGGGTATGGTGAAGCGCCTTTCTCGATTTCTTCTTCACCAAACCAACATGATTACTTTGAATTAACCATAAAAAGAGTCGGAAACGTTACAAGTGCGCTTTTCAAGTTAAATAATGGAAGCGCAGTTGGAGTACGAGGACCTTTCGGAAACGGTTTTCCAATACAAGAACTTGAAAACAAAAATATACTATTCATCGGTGGTGGAATAGGTTTAGCACCGTTAAGGTCACTCATAAATTTTGTTCTTTCAGGCCGTGAGAAATACGGAGACTTAACGTTAATGTATGGAGCGAGAACTCCAAAAGATATAGTATTCAAAGAAGAAATAGAAACATGGAGAAAACATATAGACGTTCATCTAACCGTTGATGTGGGCGACGAAACATGGAAAGGAACAGTAGGAGTTGTAACAGTATTATTTAAAGAAGTAGATGTCGATCCAAAGGATACTATTGCCGTAATGTGCGGTCCGCCTATAATGATGCACTTTGTAACAAAAGAACTCTTAAAATTAGGGTTCCCGGAAAATCAAATAATTCTGTCTCTTGAACGATTAATGAAATGTGGCATAGGAATATGCGGCCACTGCAACATAGGAAGGAAATACGTGTGTAAACACGGCCCTGTTTTCACCTATAAAGAAACTAAAGATTTCTTAGAGTCGGCTATATAGAGGGAGCTAACATGATTAATAAAAAACCTAAAGTAGGAATATTTAGCTTAGCTTCATGTGAGGGATGCATTGTACAAGTACTTAACTTAGAAGATCAAATACTGGACTTGTTAAATAAAGTTGATATTGTAAGCTTCAGAGTGTTGGAAAAGGAGAAGGAAGAAGGACCTTTCGACATAATATTTGTTGAAGGCTGTGTAACAAGTCAAAAAGACATTGAAAAAATAAGGAAGCTGAGAGAAAAATCAAAAATTTTAGTAGCACTTGGCGAATGCGCATGCACAGGTGGAAAATTTATAGTAAAGGATTTTCAAGATAACTATAATCCATTACAATTAAAAGAAGTTCTAATTAATGCCCAATCAATTGATCATTACGTAACTGTTGATTATTATTTATACGGTTGCCCAATTGATAAAAATGAGTTCCTGGAACTTTTTAAAGCGCTCTTAATCGAGAAAATGATACAACCTAAGTCCTATAACGTTTGTGCGGAATGTATATTACATGAGAATGCTTGTCTCATTGAAGCAGGATTACCTTGTGTAGGACCTATTACGAGGGGAGGATGTAACGCGATTTGCCCATCCGTTGGCAAAGAATGTATAGGTTGCCGTGGACTTGCTGAAGACGCAAACATAGAATCACTTATCGAAATTTTTCAAAAACACCAAATAGAAGTTCCAAGTTTCCTTAAACACCTCCAAAAAGCACAAAAAACGGAGATAAAGAGGAGGTAAGCAATTTGAGCAGCAACCTAATAACGATTAAAGATATTCCAAAAATTGAAGGACATCTAACTGTGAACATAGAACTCGAAAATAATATCATTAGAGAGCTAAGAGTAGAAGCTACGGAAGGTATCCGTATACTTGAAGAAATACTAAAGGGGAAAAATTTCAGAGAAATACCGGACATAACAAGTAGAATGTGTGGGGTATGTCCCGTTATACATAAAGTTACATCAACTAAAGCCATGGAAAAAGCATTAGAAATAGAATTGCCCGAGAGACTTGAATATTTACGAAAAATATTAGTAATTGGGGGACATTTACAAAGCCATATACTTCACCTTTTCTTCTTCGTCCTTCCAGATCTTCTGGGATATGAAAGTGTACTTTCGATGCTTCCAAAACACATGAATGATGTAAAAAGAGCATTAAAAATGAAAAAATTAGCAAATATTATAAGTGAAAGCATAGGTGGGCGAGCAGTTCACCCAATTACTCCCGTAATAGGCGGTTTCTCAACGCTGCCAACAAAACAAAAACTAGAAAGTTTGCTTAAAATAACAAAAGAATTTAAAAAAGAAGCTCTAGAAGGCGTAAATTTATTACTCTCACTTAAAGCACCGACCTTTGAGAGAAAAACCAATTATGTAGCAATAAACAGAGAAAGAGAGATACCCTTACTCGAGGGAAACATCTCTCTACTTAACGGTCCGAGTTTTTCGCCCGAAATGTACCAAAATTTCATAAGAGGTATAAAAGTACCATACTCAACAGCCAAACACTACGTACTTAAAAGTGATAATAATAGCTACATGGTTGGGGCATTGGCCAGACTCAATATAGGCTACAAATATCTCTCTGACACTGCTAAGGAGTTTTCGAAAACCTATGGGCTAAAATTTCCCAGTTATTCACCTTTTATGAACAACATAGCCCAAGCATTAGAAATATTACACTTTACCGATGAAGTAATCACTCTCATAGAAGATTTACTTGAAAAGCCTCCTTCAAAAAGTAAAGTTAACTTCAAAATTAAGGAAGGGGAAGGAGTGGCTGCAACAGAGGCACCTAGAGGATTATTAATTCACCATTACAAAATAAACAATCATGGAAGAGTTGAATCAGCCAATATAATTACTCCGACAGCCCAAAACCTTAGAAATTTACAAGAGGACTTAAAAATATACGTATCTCAAATATTGAATCTTCCAAAAGACAAAATAACACTGGAAGTTGAAAAACTTGTTCGTGCTTACGATCCATGCGTCTCATGTGCGGCACGATTTTTAAAGGTAGAATTCGCATGATTTAACATCTAAAATAATAAAATCAATGTTTCAAGCAAATTTAAAACTTGTTTACCTTTTTCTGTTAATTGATAGTATTTTCTTCTTCCTTTCCATACGCTCTTTATAAGATTTTTATCTTCCAATTCATTTAGGTGCTGATAAACAGCCTGAATAGTTATATCTTTTCCCAAGGCCTTCCATATTTCATATCCATACGATACTCCTATGTCAAGAAGTTTTAAGACTTGAAGCTTCACACTTACATTTTTTCTGAAACCAATTCTCTTACCTCTACGGATAATTGCCTCTAATACATATGGAGCCTTTAATCCACTAGCTGTTATTAAACAAACAACCCTTTCATCGTTACCGAGAGTTCCTTCATTTAACAATTTTGAAAGAGCAGCAATGGTAGAGGCACTTGCTGGCTCAGCAAATAATCCTTCAGTTCTAGCAAGAAGCTTTTCCGCTGACATAATTTCTTCATCGGAAACTGCTACAGCTAAACCATTTGATTCTCTAATAGCTTTCAAAGCAAGGAAGCTATTAGCAGGATTTCTAACTAATATAGCTAATGCTTGCGTACTAGCTTCTTTCTCATAATATTTGTCGTTTTTTTCATTGAAAAAGGCTTTAACTATTGGAGAACATCCTTCCGCCTGAACACCAATCATGCGAGGCAACTCTTTTACGATGCCCAATTTCTTTAATTCAGTAAACCCTTTCCAAATAGAATAAATTGTTCCTCCACTCCCCATCGGGACTAAGACCCAGTCAGGGACGTCTATTTCTTCAACTATTTCAAAAGATATAGTTTTTTGTCCCTCAAGAGTTAAAGAGTTATGTTCCGCAGTTGCATTATAAATTTTCCCTTCTCTAAGAATTTTTTCGATAAAAATTAAAGAATCATCTAATGTTTCACCCTTTTCAATTACTTTCGCATTGTAAATGAACATTTGGGCGAGTTTTCCAATATGAGTGGCCTTAGGTACAATAATTGTTGCATAAATATGTGCTTTTGCACAGTAAGCAGCAATTGATGCACCAAGATTACCATTAGATGCACAAACTATTTTATTATAACCGTAATCTAGAGCTTGAGAAACCATTAAAGCAGCAGCTCTGTCCCTAAAAGAATTTGTAGGGTTTAACGTTTCATCTTTAAGAAACAAAAATTTCATTCCTACTTTCTTTGCTAAGTCCTCTGCAACTTTAAGCGGGGTTTTCCCTTCCCCTAAAGTTACTCTTTTTTGTATTTTAGGAAAAACCTTTTCATATCTCCAAATTCCACGATCTTTAAGATTTTTAAAATTGAAATCAATTTTTTCATATTCGTAAATGTATTCTAATAACATACCACATTCTCTACATAGATAATTAACTCCTATTGGATCAAAGACACGTCCACAACTCGGACATTTCAAAGTATACATCATAAATGCTTCAACTCCACGAAAACTATTAATTGAAATAATCCCACATTTTTTAAGTCTATTTGTTATAGGATTCATTTAGGTGAACATTTAATGTCGATCTTTCCCGACAATGAAGACGCCGAGTTAAAAAGACTTTCCTTCAAATTCAAGAATATTAATGTAAAAGTTCGAATACTCGAAGACATACCACAACTATTTTTAGAAGGGAAGAGTATAGGGCCCCTGAAAAAAGATGATATCTTAGAACTAAGGCTTTGGCAAGCTATACCGCTAATAGAAGAAGGAAAAGCTAAACTAGAAGAGTTTCCAATTAAAGTATCATATACTGATATTCATAAATTTGTATGGAAGGAGACGCAGACACCTGAAATTCAAGAATTAAAAAATATTTCATATATAGGGCTTAAACAACGGGAAAAGTTAATGAAAATGTCAAGTAATGACATCGAGAAGTTTAAAACAGCGTTAAGAGATCTTATCACTGTAAGAACGAGAAAAATCATTAAATTATCTATGCAAGATTCAGAATTAATATCGTCTCTTAAACCATTATTACCAGAAGAAAAATTACTTTACGAAAATCTCTCAAAAATATTATCTATTTGGAAACGAAGGATGTTAGAAGGAGAAGAATATGACTAGCATGAAAGTTGAAGGAATATTTGACCCCATCGGAAGATTTGAAGATTTTATTAAAAGTTATAGAACCGAAGAGGGTATTTACAAATATCGTAGCATGCTTCAAAAATTATCATTAACGGGAAACAAATCACTTGTAATAGATTTTGATGATTTATTAAGATTCGACCCAGAACTTGCAAAAAGAACACTTGACGATCCAGAAGATTACATTGAAGCAGCTTCAAAAGCAATAAAAAATGTCATGGTCATAGAGGATCCTGATTACGCTCAAAAAATAGAAAAATTCCATCCAAGATTCAAAAACATCCCTAAAAAAATATCACTAAGACAAATAAGATCTCACCATATAGGCCAACTCGTAGCTATAGATGGTATAATAACAAGAGCAAGCGAGGTTAAACCACAACTAATTGAAGCTGTTTTTGAATGCCAACGATGCCATGAAAAAATGGTTATCCCCCAAGAAGAGGGAAAATATGTACCACCTGTTCAATGTGTAAATCCAACATGCAGAAGAAAAGGCCCATTTAAACTAATAGTTGAAGAATCAAAGTTCATAGACTGGCAAAAAATACGGGTACAAGAAAGACCTGAAGATCTACCACCAGGTCAACTCCCTCGCTTCATCGATGCATATCTTAAAGACGATTTAGTAGATATTGCCAGACCAGGAGACCGCGTAACAGTAATAGGCATATTAAAAACCTCACCAGAATTTGGACAACGAAGAGGAAAACTAACAACATTCAGAGTATTCATAGAAACAAACTACGTAGAACTAACCGAGAAAGAAGCAGAAAGACTAGAAATCACACCAGAAGAAGAACAAAAAATACTAGAACTAGCAAAAGACCAATGGATACACAAAAAAATAATACGATCCATCGCACCCTCAATATACGGCTACGACGACATAAAAGAAGCAATAGCACTCCTACTATTCGGAGGAGTACCCAAAACACTCCCAGACGGAATGAGAATCAGAGGAGAACCAAACATACTCCTAGTAGGAGACCCAGGAACAGCAAAAAGTCAACTACTAAGATACGTCGCAAGAATAGCCCCAAGAGGAATCTACACATCCGGAAAAGGATCCACCGCAGCAGGACTCACAGCAGCAGTAATAAGAGACCCAGAAACAGGAGGAATGAGCCTAGAAGCAGGAGCACTAGTACTCTCCGATCGCGGCGTCGCGTGTTTACATGAGGAGTCAAAGGTTTTAATCGATAATAGAATAGTTAACATAGGAAGTCTTTTCGATGAGCAACGAAAATTTAAGGCTCGATCTGGAAACGAAGAAGTTGAAATATGCGAATTAAATACAAATACGGTTTCTATCGACTCTAAGCTTAAAACAATATCTTCAAGATCTTTATTAATAAGAAGAAAGAAGTATAAAGGCGAGATACTCGAAATAACACTAGCTTCTGGATTTAAAGTGAAAGTTACTCCCGATCATAAACTTCTAGACGGAAATACATTGGAATGGAGAGATGCTAAAGAATTTAAGAAAGGCGATTTTGTAATTGCTCCTCTAAAGCTTCCTGAGAATAAGGAAAACATATATCTTCTTGACATTATCCCAGACAATTGGCTCGTCATCCTCGGAAAAGAAGAAAAGATGGAACTCAAAAGAAAAGTACTTGCTATTTATAAAAGTTTGAGCAAATTTAACAAAAAATACGGTATAACAAAAGATTTTCTTTCTGGTAGAAGTCAAATAAAGGTCGGTAAACTGAGAAAAATATTAAAAGACCTAGGATGCTATGAGGAATGGAAAAATAAATGCCTTAAATATGGTAGAAAAGCTTCAGGAGAAATGTTAAAAGTTAATAAGATAACTCCGGAGCTAGCATATTTTCTTGGATTTATTTACGGCGATGGCGATGTTAAAATTTCGCACAGAAGATCAAGAATATCAATAACACAATCGTTGAAAAACAGAAAACAAATAGAACGTCTTAAGAAGATGTTTCAAAGTTTTTCACAAAGGAAACTTGGAGAGTATAGAAGAAAAAGTGTAAGTTTAATAAGAGGGCAAAGAGTAGAAAGTGAAAACATCATTTTATACGCTAACTCTAATTTATTAGCATACATTTACAGCTATGTAGTCGGAGAAGGGCTGAAAAATCTTTTGAAACTGCCTGATGAAGCTTTAAAGGCATTTATCGCAGGCTGCTTAGATTCAGATGGATGTATTTCAGTCAAGAGAGGGAGAAAATCGGATAAAATCTATGAAACCGTACACATAGAGTTTCAACTATCAAAGAATGAAGAGGAAAACAAAGCGTTTATGCTTGCCCTAAGACGATTTGATTGCTTCGCGAAACTTATAAGAGATAAGAGGATAAATAAAATTATAATAACCGGAAGAGAAGATGTTAGTCGACTTCTAAACGCTATTAAAAAATACAGTGTCAAAATTAAAACTATCCCTACTAGAAAACATTTAGTCTCTTCTCTTAGCGATAAACTTCCAAACACTCCAGTTGCAAAAATAAGTACCCACATAATATCCTCCGTAAATAAATCTATCTTGCTTAAAAAAGGTATATGGAGTACTCTCTACGCCTATAAAAATAAAAGATATCAACCCTCCAGACAACAACTTCTAAAAATCAAAAATGAAATTTTCGACTTCTTGGATGAAAAGCTACGAAATCAAATAGAACTACTAACATCCCGAGACTACTTTCTAGACAAGATAGTTGAAATAAAAACAGAGAAATACTCAGGATACGTCTACGATCTTTACGTTCCAAAATACCATAACTTTGTATGTGACGGAATTATAGTGCATAATTGCATCGACGAATTTGACAAAATGAACCCGCAAGACAGGGTAGCCATCCATGAAGCGATGGAGCAGCAGTCTTATCATCCATCCTTTGAAATTACTTTGGCAGATGGAGCCAAGGTTAAAATCGGGGATTTCGTCGATGCCCTTTTCGAACAATTTCCAGATAGAAAAATAGATGGAATAGAATGCGAAATTCTTCAAATATCAGATCTAAATATTGAAATTCTTACCACGGATTTTGATAAAATATTTAAAACAAAAATTAACAGAGTTAGCAGACATAAAGCACCAAGTCAATTTGTAAGAATACTATATTCAAATGGTAGAGAGATACTTGTAACTCCAGAACATCCCATATTCGTTTTTGAAAATGGAGAAATTAAAACTATAAGTGCAGATAAATTAAAAGTTGGGTCCTTTGTTCCGGCAGTTGAAAAAATCGAGTTTAAGGGGAGTTACAAACTAGATACCGATGCGGGTAATGGAAGAAAAAAGGTTATACTCCCGGAAGTAATACAAGTTCCAATTGCTAGATTTTTGGGCTACTATGCGGCTGAAGGTTATTCCTATAATGGGGCCACTGCAGAAATTGGATTGAGTAATACAAATCAAGATATAATTTTAAACATGAAATCTGTTGTGGAAGAAGCTTTCGGAATAAGTCCAATTGACTATGTTGATGTAAATAGAACACTACGTATCGTATCTAAGTCTCTTTACAACTATATGTCTAAAAACTTTCCAGAATTAATGAAAAGAAGTACTGATAAACGAATTCCACAAAAAATATTTGTAGCAGGTAAAAGGGAGAGAATAGAGTTTTTAAAGACAGCCTTTGAAGGAGATGGATCCATTGAAAGTGAAGCAATTGCTTATTCAACCTCTTCAAAAGGTCTTGCCGAAGACTACCAGGACTTGCTTTTAACTCTTGGAATACATTCTCGAATATGCAAAGATGTTTATGATTTACCAAAAGGGCAATTAAAACGATACCGTTACAAAGTCTACATAACTGGAGATAGCCTGAAAAAATTTGTAGACATTGTCATTCCTGAGCTTAAGTCACACGAAAAACTCAAAAAACTTGTTGAGAGGAGTGAAAGAATTAACAGAAAGCACGATGTTTTACCACCGTACGTTGGAACGATGATAATAAAATGTCTAAAAAAGCTTGGCATGCCTTATAACGGTTACTTTAACGAACATATAAACGGAAATTACGGAATAACAAGAGAAGTTGTGAATAGATATTTGAATATCATCGAAAGCAAGATCAAAGAACTTGAAAAAGATATCAGAAATATAAATGATCTGCGAAAACTAAGGCAAACAATTGGTTATTCTCAAGCTAAAGTCGCAAAACTGATTAATGTAGCAAGAAGTACAATTGACTACATGGAAAGAGGCGGTTACGACTCAGAGAAAAGAAATAAACTGATACACGAGTTTAAAACGGCAGTATTAAAGGAAATTGAGGAAACAAAAGAAATAGTCAATAAGATCAAAAAGTTAAAGAAATTTAGATGGCTAAGAGTAAAAAACGTAGAAATTGTAGATAACTGTGGAGAATTAAAAACAGAATGGGTCTATGATGTTACAGTGGAGCCAACAAGGAATTTCATAAGTCATGGACTTATACTTCACAATACAATTAGTATTGCCAAGGCTGGTATTATTGCTACTCTTAATGCGCGTACGGCTATTTTGGCTGCTGCTAATCCTAAGCTTGGTAGGTATGATCCTTATAGGCCTCCGGTGGATAATATAAATCTTCCACCGACAATTTTGTCTCGTTTTGATTTGATTTTTATTTTGACGGATAGGCCTAGGGTGGAGGTAGATAAGCAGGTGGCTGAGCATATTCTTGCTTTGCACCAGATGAGGACTGTGGAGCCGCCGATACCTCCTGATCTTCTTCGAAAATATATTGCATATGCTAGGAAAAATGTTCATCCAGTGTTAACTCCTGAAGCTGCACAAAAAATTGAGCAGTTCTATTTGGAGCTCAGAAGTGTAGGTGAGGCTCCAACGTCTCCTGTACCGATAACAGCAAGGCAGTTAGAAGCTTTGATTAGATTAGCTGAGGCTCATGCAAGGATGGCTCTCAGAGATAAGGTAACTGTCGAGGATGCTGAGGAAGCAATACGTCTCATGAAGCTGTCCTTGCAACAAGTAGGAATTGATAGTGAGACAGGTCAACTTGATATAGACCTAATAATGACAGGACACAGTAAATCGCAGAGAGATAAGATGGAAAAAATATTAGATTTAATAGACGAATTAGGAGAAGAACCAGACAAAGCTGTTCCAATATCTAAACTCATTGAAAGAGCAAGCATAGAAAACATTGATGAGGATTTCGTTAAAAGAGCTGTAGAACGAATGAAAAAGGAAGGCATACTCTTCGAACCAAAGCCTGGCTATGTCAAAAAAGCTTAACATACGGGGGAAATAGAGAATTAAAATAAAAGAACTGAATATACCTCAAAAAGTGAAAAAAATATTTCTTTCACAGGGAATAACAAGTTTATATCCCCCACAAGAAGAAGCTATCAAAAGGGGCGCTCTTAACCATGAAAACCTAGTTTTAGCTATACCAACAGCATCTGGGAAAACTCTTGTAGCAGAACTAGCAATGCTAAAATCGATAATTGAAGAGGGAGGTAAAGCCCTATATTTAGTGCCCTTAAGAGCTTTGGCCAACGAAAAGTATGATGAATTTAAAAAATACGAACAAATAGGAGTAAAAGTAGCAGTCTCTACAGGCGATTATGATTCATCAGATAAATGGCTCGAAAACTATGATATTATAATTTGCTCCGTTGACTATAACGAACCTATAGTTATCAAGGAAAACGGGGTAGTAAAAAGTATTAGAATAGGAGAGTTCGTAGATAAATTAATGGAAAAATCAAATAAAATAACTTTTACAAATGGATGTGAAGTTCTAGATATTTCGGACCTTAACTATGAAACTTTAGCATTTGACCCTCAAGACTACAGTATAGGCTTTAAAAAAATTAGCAAGATAATTCGACACAAAATAACAGAACCACTCTACAAACTATACCTTGAGACCGAAAGAGAAATAACCGTAACAAGCAGTCACAGTGTTTATGTCCTTGAAAATCTGAACATAAAAGCAAAAAGGGTATCCGAAATCCAAGTAGGAGATTACGTACTTATTCCTCGAAGACTCCCCATCCAGGCCATTGACACCAAGTCGAAAATAAATCCTTTTACTTTTACACAAATACCAGAAACACATCCAGCTTGTATGCTACCAGCAGATCAAGTAATTTCAATATTAAAACACTTAAACAATAAATTATTTACTCACTTTACAGAAAGAATCAGCAGAGAACATATTCTCAACATGTTAAATTCCATAAAAATCAAAATTCTCGATATACTAACAAAACACAAGAAACTTAATAGTAGAGATATATCCTCACTTTTAAAGATTCACCACATCAAAATAAACCCTTATCTACGATTTCTACTGAAAAAAGGATTAATAAAAAGGAACGAAGACAGCAATGATCCCTTCTATAGTATATCCAAAAAAGGATTAGCCCTACTTGAAAAAATTAAAAAATTAAAAAGAGTCTTAAATTCAGATTTCGCATTTGCAAAAGTTAAGAAAATTGTCCAAGTATCCTCTTCATCAAACTATGTGTATGATGTATCTGTTCCAGGTTGCGAAAATTTCATCGCTGGGCTTGGCGGGGTTATATGTCACAATACAAATGAGAAAGCAGATTCGCTTCTACGACACCATTCCCCATGGCTTAGTAAACTTACCGTGATAGTTGCCGATGAAATCCATCTAATTAATGATCCCCATAGAGGCCCAACTTTAGAAGTAGTGCTAGCTAGACTGCGGCAAGTAAATCCAAATGCTCAATTTTTAGCTTTAAGCGCAACAATAAAAAACGCAGAAGAAATTGCAAACTGGCTAAACGCTAAACTAGTACTAAGCAATTGGCGACCAGTAATTCTAAAAGAAGGAATATATGATGGAGAGATTATCGAGTTTAATGATGGCACCGTAAAAAAACCTAAAAGATTTGACAGTAATCCCGTAGTTTCACTCGCTATAGATACAGTGTACGATGGAGGACAATCTCTTATTTTTCTCGGCACTCGCAGATCAGCCGTAAGCATGGCAACAAAAACAGCAAAAATCTTACCAAAACTTTTGTCAAAATCATTGCAAAGGACACTTGCAGAAGTAGCAGACGAAATTCTGAGGAGAGGAACCAGAACACAGCAAAGTGAGAAATTGGCCGAACTAGTTAAGCGAGGTGTTGCTTTCCACCATGCTGGTCTACACTACGAGCATAGAAAAATAATTGAAGACACTTTCAGACAAAATATTATAAAAATAATTTGTGCAACACCGACTTTAGCCGCTGGAGTAAATCTTCCAGCTCGACGAGTCATAATAAGAGATTATTACCGCTATGAATCAGATTTAGGTCGTTACCCTATTCCAATATTAGAATATAAACAACAAGCAGGAAGAGCGGGAAGACCAAAGTATGACAAAGTTGGAGAGGCTATATTGATAGCTAAAAGCGAGGAAGAAAAAAGACAACTATTCGAAACCTACATATTTGGCGAACCCGAAAAAATCTGGTCAAAACTTGCAAATGAACAAGCACTAAGAACACATGTTCTGTCAACCATCTCCGCGGGATATGCAAACAGCGAAAAATCTCTTTTAAAATTTATAAATGAAACATTTTACGCCTATCAATATGATCCCGAAGATATAAGATCTGTTATAAGAAAGATTTTGAACTTTTTAACTATTGAAAAACTTTTAGTGAAAACAAATCAAACATTCTTACCAACACCATTAGGTAAAAGAACATCCGAGCTTTACATCGACCCCCTCACAACTGTGACTATACGTGAAGGCATATTAAACGCTAAAAAAGAAAAGATTACCCCTCTATCTATTTTACACCTGATTTCTCATACTCCTGATATGGTAAAATTATATCTTCGTCGTAAAGATTACCAAAAATTCATGGAGATCGTAGATTTACATCACAGTGAATTCTTAGTAGAGGTACCAGATTATTTAACTCAACCCACTGAATACGAATGGTTCCTTTCAGAAGTTAAAGTAGCTCAACTTCTACAAGACTGGATAGATGAAAAAACAGAAGACGAAATACTTCAAAATTACGGGATAGGATCAGGAGATCTTCTCAGAATAGTTGAAACGGCAGATTGGCTCCTTTATGCTACTGAAGAAATAGCAAAAATAATTAAACGAGACGACTTAATTTCGGAGATATGGAAAATACGGCAAAGAGTAAAACATGGCGTAAGAGAAGAATTATTGGAACTAGTTCGTCTTAAGGGAATTGGAAGGGTAAGAGCAAGAATACTTTATAGATACGGATTCAAATCCATTTTCGACTTACAAAAAGCAACAACAAAAGAACTACTATCCTTACCATTAATTGGGCCGGAAATCGTCAAAAACATAAAAAAACAAATCGGTGGAAATATCACAGAAAGTGATATAGCATTACTAAAAGAAGAAGAGAAAAAACAAAAAAGACTAACGGACTATAGTTAACAAGTTTCTAAAACTCAATACCTATCAAACAAAATAAACCTTAATTTGATTTGGTGTTAAATATGGAAGAAGAAAAACACTTTATAGTTCACCCAATTGATTACCGATATGGTAGCTATGAAATGAAAAAAGTCTTTGATAGAGAAAACTGGCTACAAAAAATGTTGAAAGTAGAAGCAGCATTAGCAAGAGCCCATGCAGAAGTTGGAAATATTCCTATGGAAGCAGCGGAATACATATCCAAGATGGCAACAATTAAACATGTAAAAATTGAGAAAGTAAACGAAATAGAAAAAGAAATTAAACATGAAACAATGGCGGTTGTAAAGGCACTCACAGAAGTATGTGGACCATACGGGAAATATATTCATTTAGGAGCAACAAGTTCAGATATTCTAGACACAGTATTAGCCTTACAACTTAAAGAAGCTATCAATCTAATTGAAAAAGATCTGATCGAAATAGCATATTTACTAATAGATCTAGCAGAAAAAAACAAAGAAACAATTTGTGTTGGACGAACACATGGACAACATGCAATACCGTATATCCTAGGCCACAAATTTGCAATATGGGCATACGAAATCAAGTTACACATAGAAAGATTAAGACAATGTAAAGAGAGAGTATGTGTCGGAAAAATGAGTGGGGCAGTAGGAACTCAAGCCGGATTTGGAGCAAATGCGCTAAAAATCCAAGAACTTACTATGAAATATTTAGGCATAAAACCTGCAGAAATATCTTCACAAATAGTACCACGAGACAGATTAGCAGAATTCATATGTCTACTCGCTTTAATATCAAGTTCACTGGACAAATTTGGAAGAGAGATCAGAAATCTCCAAAGAACAGAAATCCGAGAACTAGAAGAACCATTTAGAGAAGAAGTACAAGTCGGATCAAGCACCATGCCCCAAAAAAGAAACCCAATAAACTCCGAAAAAATATGCGGATTAGCAAAAATACTAAGAAGCCTGGTTATCGCCGCATTGGAAAACGTAGTGATAGAACACGAAAGAGACCTTACAAACAGTTCATGTGAAAGATCAATAATACCAGAAGCGTGCATTCTTCTAGACGAACAACTAAAAACCATGAAAAAAATCCTCAAAGGACTAAGAATTTACCCAGAAAACATGAAAAGAAACCTTAACCTAACAAAAGGACTAATTATGTCTGAGGCAGTTATGTTAACGCTAGTCAAAAAAGGCCTTGGACGACAAGAAGCACACGAAATAGTTAGAAAATGTGCAATGAAAGCATACAAAAACAACATGGACTTCTTCGAAGCATTAAAAACCGACAAAAACATCCAAAAATATCTAACGGAAGAAGAAATAAAAGAAGCACTAAACCCATACAACTATACCGGAACAGCAAAAATCCAAATAGAAAACATAACAAGACAAATAAGAAACTATTTACAAACAACAAAATAACAAAAAATATAACAAAACACCAACCGGTACAACAAGCGGTTTCCGTGCTTAAAAAATTTCCCAGACCAGACACCTATGAGTAGGGAATCTTGTTACCTTAGTACAAGAATCATACTATTTTTCGCTTAAGAGTTTTATGTCAAATAAAAGGTTAGGCCACATTAAAACTAATTTCACCCTTTAAAATATTGGTGGGGCCGCCGGGATTTGAACCCGGGACCACCAGCGGACTGGCCTGCTTTTGTTTTTGCAGGTCCCCAGGCTGGCATCCTACCAAGTTCTCCGGAAAGTTGTTTCAGCTTTCCCCTAGACTACGGCCCCGTTTTTACCTTGTTTAAGAGTTTCATGTGTTGTTATATCTGTGTTGTATCTGTATGTTTGGGATTTAAGGTTTATCTTGGTTATGTTAAGTTTACTACTGGCTTTGGTTTTAATTTATGCATCTATTTTGCTGTTATTTCTTTTAATGTGGTGTATATAGGTCCTTTGGGTGTTAATTGACTTCTCATCAGCTTTACAGATCGTACTTCCATATCTCCAAATGTAATGTTTGCTAATTCCATTAGTTTTTTAGATAGTAGCGGTTTCTTCTTGACGAATTTTACTCTAAAAATTGTACAGTGTGGTATGTATTGTTTTCCTTCCGGTTTAAATCCCAGTTTTTTTAATCCCTTTTCTATATGATTATATATATCTATAATATGTTCGGAACCTTCTCCAGCACCGACCCAAATTACTCTAGGTCTACTAAGACTTGGAAACGCGCCTATTCCCTTTACAACGAGTTGAAAAGGAACAAAATCAATTTTCTGTAAAATTCTATATATTTCATCCACCTGTTCGCTTGTGATATTTCCTAAAAAACGTATTGTATAATGGAGGTTTTGCGGTTCTACAGGTTTCATTTTTGCGGCATTTATATTTTCTATCTCTTTTTGTATCTGTACAATTCTATTTACAATCTCTGGTTTATCGATATCTATCGCTATAAATGCTCTAATTCTTTCCATAGTGATCCCTCTTAATACCTCTCTGTATAAATCTTATATAGCTTTAGAGAAATAAACTCTATTTTTCGCCATATATTTTTTATGAGGGGAGAACTGATTTAACCATAACATGATAAGGGTCATGACATCAAAAGCAAATAAGAAAAACATGTTACTTATTATCCTATAGTAAAAGAACGACACTCATCTATTGAAGAACGGTTAAGGGTTGATATCTTTAATTGATATTTATCGAAATAGAAATGATAAAGAGAAAAGTTGTGAAAAACAGCGAAGCTTAACAGCACGACGAAGCCAAATTCATTGAATATTTTCTAAGAAATGTTCTAACTTGCTCGCCTTGTACTATTTCTCACCTTAAGTTTTTCATCAATTAACATAGGTTAATGTTTAAATCTTTAGGTATAACGATATACAAAAAAGTAAAAAAGAAAAGATAATCGTTAAAAGAATAGACACTAGCAAGAAAAATGCCATGCATTTTAAAAAATAATGTTCCATGTTCATTTTTTTATTTATCGCAAAAAAATTTAAATTACGTTCGAAGTAAAAAGGAAAGAGAGGGATTAATATGATTCAAATCTGAGGTGGTCAAGTGACACGAAAAAACCATAAACTACGTCATGCATCAACAAGTACTAGTGAACTCGATAAAGCAAGAGCAAGCGGCAAGAAAATCAGTATACCTTCCCTAAAACTAGTGGTTCTAAAACCTATAGGATATCCCCTTCGATCTATTGGTGATGAAAGACCAATCTCCATTACAACGGACAATATAAAGCTTTTTGAAGCATATGCAAAGGAGCAATGGTCTGGCTTTTATGTTAAAGAAGGCGATTTTCTCTTCGATCAATTTATGTATCCCGACTTTGCTTTCGAGGTAGTAAAAGTTTCGCCTCGTGGTGGAGGTAGAATTAGCAATAAAACAGAAATTCGCCTTAAAGTAGATACTTTAAGTCCAGTCGTTCGAGAAATTCCTAAAGTTAAATTTTCTGATGTCATTGGTCACGAAAAAGCAAAAAATAAGTGTAAAATCATTCAAAAATATCTAAAGTATCCTGAAAAATTTGGAGAATGGGCCCCGAAAAACATCCTCTTTTATGGGCCTCCTGGAACTGGAAAAACCATGATGGCTAAAGCTTTAGCTTCTGAAACAAATGTACCTATCTTCTTAACTAGAGCGACAGATCTCATAGGACTTCATGTAGGTGATGGGGCAAGAAGAGTTCATCAACTTTTTGGTGAAGCAAGAGAATCTGCTCCTTGTATAATTTTCATAGATGAGCTTGATGCAATAGGGTTAGATAGAAGATACCAATCTATTAGGGGTGACGTCTCCGAAATAGTTAATGCATTGCTTTCAGAAATGGATGGATTAAATCCTAATCTGGGAATTGTCACAATTGGTGCGACAAATGCTCCGGAACTTCTTGACCCAGCTATAAGAAATAGATTTGAAGAAGAAATAGAATTTCCACTACCTACAAAAGAAGAAAGATTCGAAATATTGAAGCTCTACGCGAAACGCTTACCTCTTCCAGTAAAAGTTAACCTGTGGAAAATAGCAGAGGAAACAGAAGGATTTTCGGGTAGAGATTTGAGAGAAAAAATTCTAAAGAATGCTCTTCACATGGCAATTCTAAAAAATAGACGAATAATCGATGAAAAAATTTTAAGAGAGGTCTTGACTTTCGCAAGAAAACAGTTAAAAATGGATGGATGGACGGGAATGTTCCTTTAACTGGAGAGTGAAAATATTTGAAACTGGTTCTGGGGGTCTGCGGGCTTCCGGCTTCCGGAAAATCTACTTTTATAAATTTTTCTAGAGAGTGGTTAAAGCTAAAGGGTTGGTCTTCTCTTTCTATAAAAATGAGTTATGCTCTCTTCACCTATTACAAAAACTTATTTGAAAAAAAATTTGGTGTTAAAAATTATAAAGAAGTAAAAAGACATATGTTTCAGAAAATAGGTGATGTTGCGAGAAATGAACTTGGAGAGGATGCTATAGCAATTTTAACTTACCGCCTACTTAATGAGCAAGTCATGAAACATAATGATGTGGATGTTGTATTTATTGATGGAATAAGAGATGCTGGAGAAGTTAAATATTTTGACAAAAAGTTCGACGACATATTTTATCTAGTTGCAATAGAAGCTTCCCTAGAAATTCGATTAAAAAGAGCAGCTGAAAGAAATGAGGGAGAAAAAGATAAGCTTCAAAAAGAAGAATTTATACAAAGAGATGTCTGGGAACAAGAAAAATATCAAAAAACAATTAATATGGCCAAGAAAATACTAAAAGAAAATAAAAGATTTTTTAAAATAACAAATACAGGAACAAAAACAGAACTCGAGAAAAAAACAATAGAGACATTAAAAACTATTCTATCAAATCTCAAATCTTAACACTTAACAATTAGGGGTTATTCTCATGATAAAAATACGAGTTGAAGCACCACTATACCCAACGGAAGACTTTAATAAAGTAAAAAAGGCTATCGAAAACATCATACCAGGTATCGACTGCAAAATAGAAAAAATAGGTAAAAACACGTACATAGTAGGAGAAATTGAAGGAGTAAAAGGATTAAGACTCTTTCATCAACAGCTAAGAGAACAACAGATTCTTGATACCGCTAGATCGGTACTTAAAAGAGGCGTAAGTGGAAATACCATTATATTTTATATTCGCAAACAAGCAGCTTTCATGGGCAAAATACATTTTTGTGATGCCTATGCAGAAACACCCTTAGGTCCAATCACTATTCAAATCACGTCAGATGATCCTCAAAAAATCATAGATTGGCTTGCACCTCCCACAAAAAGAGGACAACCAATATTTGAAATAAAAATTCAAGAAGAGTAAGGTATATGGATAGTCAAAAAATCATAGGAAATAAAACTTGCAGGAAATATATCTCTTATTTCCTTTTCTAGTTTTTTCACATCTTCTTCTGTATATCTCGGGCTGATATGAAATATTGCTAGTCTTTTTACACCAGCTTTTAAAGCGATTTTTGCTGCATCAATAACGGTTGAATGTCCACCTTCTAAAGCTTTTTCCTTTAAATTTTGATCAAAAGTTCCGTCGTGAATTAAAAGATCAGCTCCTTGTGCAAATTTTATCATTTCACTACAAGGTCTAGTATCTCCACTATAGACAATCTTTCTACCTGGTCTAGGTTTTCCAACAACCTGTTCGGGACGAATAACTCTTCCATTTTCTAATGTAATAGGTTTTCCCAGTTGAAGCTTTTTCCATAAAGGCCCTTTTGGTACACCTAGAGCTTCTGCCTTTTCGGGGGAAAATTTTCCTGGTCTAGGTTTTTCGATCAAAGCATAGGCAAGAGTATAAACTCCATGATCAACAGGAGTACATGTTACATAATAGTCTTCTTCTTCAACTACTAGTCCTTTTTCAATCTCAGAAACTTTCACATCGAAAGTTAATGTAAATTTTACAGTCTTTATAATGGCCTTCAAAAAATCACTAATTCCTGGGGGACCATAAATTTCTAGAGGTTTATCCCGGCCTAAAAGTGAAAAAGTTTGAAGTAAACCCGCTATACCAAGTACATGATCACCATGAAGATGAGTAATAAAAACCTTGGATAATTTGCCAATTTTTAAGTCAGATTTAAGTATTTGTCTTTGAGTTCCCTCACCACAGTCAAAAAGTAATAATTCCCTTTCTTTTCTAATTGCAATAGCGGGTAATCCTCTATCTTTCGTAGGCATACTGCCTGATGTTCCCAAGAATGTTATTTTCAAATAAAACACCTCACATATTTCTTAAAATAGCTATTTTACGTGTCAAGCTCTTGTGAACACGCATCAAATAACTTTCAACAAGTTTAAGACCAAAGTTCTCTGCAAATTCTTCAAGAGGAATCCAAAGAGGAGTAGCTATCACCATATAACTACCCTTCTTCATCAGTGGTGAAGCATTTTCAATAAACGCATAAATTAGCTTTCTAAGAGGGCTACCCATAGTAGAAGAAGATATTCCATAGGGAGGATCAGTGCTAATAGAATCTACCTTCGATATTGTTATAAGTCTCGCATCAGCGATAAACAACGCATTTACATCTAGACCATAGTGCCTAAGGTTATACATAGCGCCCCTAATCATTTTAGCACTAACATCAGAACCAATGACTCTACACCCTATTAAAGCAGCTTCAATCAAAATTCCTCCGGCTCCACAAAAAGGATCATAGAAAATACTATTAGCCCTTGCTCGGGAGAGGTTAACTAGAAGCCTAGAGAGAAAAGGACTCATAGAACTTGGGTGCATATATGGACGTAGATGCGTCGCTCTTAAATTAAACCTCCCTCGTTTAATTTTAGCCATACAAAGACCAAAAACAAAATTTTCTTCTGTTAAAACACCATAGAAACAAACATCCGGATTTGTCAGGTCAACTTTAATTTTTTTTCCAGAATTTTTCAATATATTCTCGCCGAGGAGTTTTATCAATTCAACACTATTTATATGCGGAGAATATTGCTTTATACGTTTAACTTCAACAAGAAAACTGGATTTTCCATCCAAAATACTATCAAACGGAACATCTTTCATACAACTATTAATATCAAAAATATTAGCTTCACAACAAAATAAAAGTTTGCAGCAGACATGCGTATAAGCAGCACGCTTGGCAACAACTTTGCACGGATCACTAGAACATTTTAATATAATTACTTGATTCAATACATCAATAATCTTATACTCGATACCCTCACTTTCTAAAATGGCTCTTAATTCAGCAAAAGGAAGAGATTCCAACTCTCCAGAAACAACGAAGAAATACTCATTCATGATATACACCTCAATATCACTCACCATATATATCAAAACCATTAATAGAATTTGCTTTTGTAAAAAGTCTAAACCCGGTTCGAGTTTAACGTAAAAAAGAGTAGTAACTATTAACATAGGTTGTACATCAAGGGGCTTGAATGGAACACTTTACAAACTTGCAGAAAGACTTTTATTTAAAAAATAGTGAATTACGAGTAGGAGGAAACAAAATGATAAAGGAAGCAACCGCACCTCACACAAAACTGCCAGATAACAAAGTAAGGTGTGATCTTTGCCCTCGACATTGCGTGTTAGAAGTTAATAAGATTGGTGCATGTAAAACGAGGAAAAACATAAACGGAAAACTATATACATTAATCTATGGATCCGTTTCAGCTATGGCTGTGGATCCCATAGAGAAAAAACCGCTTTTTAACTTCTATCCAGGAAGTTTAGCCTTCTCTATCTCAAGCGTTGGTTGTAATTTCTTTTGTAAATTCTGTCAAAACTGGCACTTATCACAATCATCCCCGGGACAAATAAAAACAGAAGAAGTTCCACCAGAAAAAATAATAGAATTAACAAAACGTTATAAATGTGAGTCCATTGCTTATACCTATAATGAACCCCTGATTTGGTGGGAATATGTTTTAGACGTATCTAAACTTGCGCATAAAGAAGGTATATTTAATGTTCTCGTTACTAATGGGTATATTACTTTAGAGGCTCTAGAAGAACTTCTGCCCTACATAGATGCTGCAAATGTCGATGTTAAGGCTTTCAAAGATAGTTTTTATCAAGAGCTATGCGGTGTTCCCAGCTTAAAGCCTGTACTTGAGACTTGCGAGATGATGAAGGAGAAAGGAATTCATGTAGAAATTACCAACCTCATTATTCCAGGCTATAATGATGACATAGAAGAGATTAGATCTATTTGCAAATGGGTAGTTGAAAAATTAGGACCAGATACTCCTTTACATTTCTCTAGATTTTACCCACATTACAAAATGACTTACGTATCACCCACTTCAACATCTACTCTAGAAAAAGCTAGAAAAATAGCCTTGGAAGAAGGTGTACATTACGTTTATATAGGTAATGTTCCGGGGCATGACGGTGAAAATACTTATTGTCCAGGGTGCGGTAAACTTTTGATAAGACGATTTGGATTCGATGTAGTTGAATGGAATTTAACCGAGGAAAATAAATGTAAATATTGTGGTAAAAAAATAGCTATAAGAGGTAAGTTTGTTAAAAGAGGTGGATGGATACCATTTATAATTTAAGATTTAAATTGGTGATAAACTATGCCTGTATGTCCTGAATGTGCTGCAGAAATGAAATGGGATCGCAATAGATTTATGTATGTTTGTAAGACTTGTGGACTTGCTCTAAGAAGAGAGGAGTTAGATAGAATTAGAGATAAACAGAGAAGAGAAGTTTTAACAGAGGAAGAAGAAAAGAAAAAAAGGAGAAAAGAATATCTAGAATGGTGGCTATCAAAGGAGAAAAAATAAATTATCGCCCATAAATAACAGCTCTTAGGATTAGTTCATACCATTTTTAATGTTTTAGCTGACTGGTTTCCATAGAATGTTTAATTTGTCTGCAATTTTATAGGCTTTTTCCATTTCTTTTCCACTAGGCCGTCTATCAATATCACTGTATTTTGGGTTTCCAGGAACTTGAAATAGAGGCCTATACTGTTCCATGATATTTACTAGAGCTTTAGGACAGTTTTCAGCTATCCATTCTAATATTGGACGGGTACAACATTCTATGTGATTTGGCAGTACTAAGTGTCTAATAATCATACCAGAAGTACCTTGTGCAACTGTTTCATCATAAGCCATTTTATGATTCCTTGAAACTATACTCCAATAATTTGGAACTTTTGAAAGGCGTTTTGCGCACTCATCACTTCCATATTTAAAGTCAGGAAGCCAAAAATCAATGATATCCAGAAGTAGTTTCATCAGTTCCTTTGAGCAATACATATTAGAGTTCCATAGTTGAGCAATATTAACTGTAGTATACTTCATGGATGCAATTATATGATATGCATTAGGTGTAGGTTCCCCACCGACCCAATTAACATTTCTCGCACCTTCTCTCTTAAGACTATTAACAATTCTGGCTAACTTTTCAGGTGTAACGACTTCACCATTATCGGGATTATTTGAAATATCCCAGTTCTGACAGAAAACACATGGACCAAAATTACAACCAGCAAAGAAAATAGTCCCCGATGGAACTAGCGGGGCTTCTTCTCCCATGTGGAGAAACGCTGTGGAAACTCTCGCTTTATCATCAATTCTACAGAATCCTCTTTCGCCTTCCAATCTGTTAACTTCACAGCGTCTTTCACAAAAACAACACTTCTGAAGAATACGGCAGGCAATTTCTACCTTCAAATCTAGATAAGAAACTTTAGGAGAATCTAAATCTTCAAGATTTACTTGATTACTATCAATTTTCTTAAGTAGAGATCTAAATCTTTTACTCGCTTTATTGTGCGCAAACCAAAGTCTTTCGATGGGAGCATCTAAACTTACATCAACCGATACTTTTTTAGCGATTAAAAACTTAGCAGGCAAATTACCTTGCATAATAGCATAATATCGCCTAAGTCTTTCCTTTACTTCAATATTACGCCAAACAGCAACAGCATCAGGCCTATAAAACATCCACAAACCCAACAACCTCCAGATTCATCCAATACAAAATAAGATTAGCACATTATATCTACATTTCTAATAGACTCTTATACCACAATAAAGAAGTTTTATCCTAACAAAAATGTAGGTCAAAAGAAGAAGTTAAAATTTACATCACTGTTACTGATTTTGCTAGGTTACGAGGTTTATCTGGATCCACTCCTCTTTTTACAGCTACATAATAGGAAAACAATTGAAGTGGGATTATATAAGTGATTGGTGAAAATATAGGAAACGTTGACGGTATTTTGAAGGTAACATCCGCTAGTTGTGGGACTTTTTGATCTTTTTGATCTACTACTGCTATTATTTCTGCTCCCCTGGCTTTCATTTCCATAATATTCCCTATTATATGTTTGTGTGTTTCATCTGGAGGCGCTATAAAGACGCACGGATATCCAGGTTCTATTAGTGCAATGGGTCCGTGTTTAGATTCTCCTGCCGGATAACCTTCTGCATGAATATACGATATTTCTTTTAGTTTTAGAGCTCCTTCTAATGCCGTTGCTGTACTTATCCCTCTTCCCAAGAAGTAAAAGTTACTTTTTAGATAATACCTTTCTGCCATGGTTTTCGCTTTTTCTTCGTGCACCTCTATGATTTCTTTCACTTTTTGTGGTATTTGATATAATTCTGAAAGTAATTGTTTCGTCTCTGTTTCTGCTAATGATCCATTTTGTTTTGCTAAATTTATTGTTATTAATGCTAAGGTTGCAAGTTGTGTTGTAAAGGTTTTTGTTGCTACCACGCCTATTTCTGGTCCCGCCTGCATGTAAATCGTGTGATGAGCAATTCTTGTTATAGAACTTCCCAAAACATTAGTTATTGCTAAGATCTTTGCACCATACTTTGCTGCATGTCTTACAGCATTTAATGTATCCGCTGTTTCTCCCGATTGAGTTATTGCTATAATTACAGCGTTTTCATCTAATGTTTCTCCTACAAGTTCTGGAAACTCAGAAGCAATTATTGCCTGTGAATATGTTTTTGCAAGGTTCGAAAACATGTACGCGCCAGTTAACCCTGCATGATAAGAAGTACCAGCAGCCACAAAATATATTCGGTTCGCTTTCATTAAGTTTTCAACAAAAACATTTACGTATTCTGGACGCACTCTAAGTGTGTCTTTTATCGCTCTGGGCTGTTCATGTATCTCTTTTAGGATAAAGTGAGGAAATCCACCTTTTTGAGCCATTTCTGCAGTCCAGTTTATAACCTTAACTTCCTTAGTTAAAATCTCTCCATTAAGATTTTGTACAGTCACACTATATGGAGTTAATACTGCTATTTCACCATCATTGAGAAAAATCACTCTATTTGTCATTGGCAAAAACGCTGGAATATCTGATGCGCAATAAACAGCTTTTTCACCAATTCCGATAACTAAAGGACTGTCCTTTCTAGCACAAACAATTTTATTTGGCTCGTCAGCATAAATGACAGCTATAGCGTATGAACCTTTTAACTGTTTAAGAGTTTCCCTTACAGCATCTGCTAAATTGTAACCCCTTTTTACATAGTTTTCAATTAAATGTGAAATAACTTCGCTATCTGTCTCTGATCGAAATACATGGCCCTCTTTTTCGAGTTGTCTCCTTAGTTCCAAAAAGTTTTCTATTATTCCATTATGTACAACTGCTATTTTTTCTGTACAGTCGGTATGTGGATGGGCATTATGTTTTGATGGTGCCCCATGCGTCGCCCATCGAGTATGTCCTATACCTACATGTCCTGGAAGCGAATCAAAATTTAATTTTTTATGAATTTCGTCGATTTTTCCCTTATCTTTCTTTGTGTGCAATGTGGAGTTGTATATAGTTGTTATCCCTACTGAATCATAGCCACGATACTCTAATCTCTTAAGACATTCCCTTAGTAAACTTGCAACCTTTTGATTGTTAGACGCGATGCCGATAATACCGCACACTAGCGAACCTCCAAAATCGGTGAGGAGGTATCTACTTCAGATAACTTATTAAGTATTATTAAGAAAATATTTAGAATTGTCTAGTCAACTTTTTTACATACAAATAGCCGCCCTCTGAAAGCAAGAGTAATTTTGGACAAAAAGAAAGGAGATCATACTTTTAACTTTAATATTAAGTTAGGAACAGTAACTATTATAAAATCATTTGTAATATTATAAAATACATTTTACATGGAGGTAACTTGCTTGAATCCTTATGTACTGTTTAAGAGAGAAGACAAGTATGTTGTTGTTCCCGCTAAGCTACTTGACGAACCAAACAAGATATTGGCAGTTGCCAATCCACTAAGAATAAAAATTCTGAAAATACTTGCAGAACAACCCATGTATTCTCGTCAATTAGCCAATTTCCTAAAAGTTGACGAACAAACCATATATTATCATGTTAAGTTTTTAGAAAAAGCGGGTCTTATAAAACTTCAAAGAAGAGAGGAGAAAAAGGGAGCTGTAGCAAAATATTACACAGTGGAGTCGCCCAGTTTAGTATTTAACCTAACTGAACCAAAAGATGTTGAAGAGTTTATCTTGCCTAAAGTCCCGCTAAGTGAAAAGGCCAGAAATTTCTTAAATCCTCATTTAAAAAATGGAGATTTAGATACGCTTATTATAATTGGAAGCCCTGATTCACATGGCCCATATAGAAGCCAAGCAAGAGATGGGCACTACGCGGTAGATTTAGCCATTTTTCTTGGGTCAATTTCCCGTTGTGAACCAAATTTTATTACACGATTAGACACTGAAATAAGGGAAAGTGATTTGAAAAGAAACTTAATATTAGTGGGCGGTCCAATTGTTAATACTGTGACATATAAGATTAATGAAAATCTTCCTATCTACTTTGATGTAAGTCATCAAAGTAGAATTGTTTCAAAAATATCTCATAAAGTATATTATGAAGATGAATGTGGTATTATTGTAAAGATATCCAATCCTTTTAATCCTGATAATACAGGCATTTTAGTTTTAGCAGGAAAACGTTATTGGGGTACACGAGCAGCAATAATAGCCGTTGTTAAACATCTTGATGAAGTTGCAGAGAATAATTTTTATAATTCTGATATTCCAGCAAGGGTAGTTAAAGGTATAGATGAAGACAGTGATGGAATAATCGATACTGTAGAGTTCCTAGAGTGAAACACAAATAGAAAATTAGTAAGAATATTACGCAGGTGAAAAGTTTGGAGGAAAAATATGACTACAAAAAACTAGGATTTAAAGCCGGTTTAGAGATTCATGTTCAACTTGATACAAAGAAAAAACTCTTTTGCCGTTGCCCTGTAATTCTCCGTACGGACGAGCCAGATTTCTATGTCAAAAGATTTTTCAGACCAGTTATGGGCGAGATGGGAGAATTCGATAAAGCTATGCTAAGAGAATTTGAAAAGGGACTAACAATAATCTACGAAGGGTACAATGACACTACATGTTCATACGAACTCGATGAAACACCACCGTTCCCTCTTAACGAAGAAGCCATAGAGATAGCACTCATGATATGCCTATTATTAAACTGCAATGTTGTAGACGAGCTACATGTTTGTAGAAAAAATTACCTAGATGGTTCAGTTCCCTGCGGTTTTCAAAGAACAATCTACATTGGAGGAGGCGGATATCTCCCTATCAATGGAAAGAAGATAAGTATCTTACATGTTTATCTCGAAGAAGAAGCAGCAAGAAAAGATGATAAAAAGAGTAAAGGGAAAACTGTTTACTACAAACTTGATCGACTTGGAATACCACTCGTTGAAATAGTAACAGGTCCTGATATGCATACACCACAAGAAGTTGTAGAAACCGCAAAACGTTTAGGTACGCTTTTAAAAACAACCGGAAAAGTTAGAAGAGGACTTGGCACCATAAGACAAGATATAAACGTAAGTATCGAGGGAGGAGCAAGAGTAGAGCTAAAAGGTATACAACTTTTAGACATGATACCTAAAGCTATCAACATGGAGATTAGAAGACAACTCGAACTTATAAAAATAAAAGAGAAACTCAAAGAAAGAAACATAAAACCAGAAGACATCAAAGAGAACTTTATAGATGTAACACAAATATTTCAAGATACTAAATGCAAATTTTTAAAGAAAACCATAGAGAGAGGTGAAAAAGTTCTAGCCGTAAAACTTAAAGGATTTGGTGGATTATTAGGCAAAGAAATACAACCAAACAGAAGATTCGGAACAGAACTCTCAGATCGAGTAAAAGCTTATACAACTCTAAAAGGCATAATACATTCAGATGAGAACTTACCTGCATATGGATTTTCTGAAGAGGAAATTAAGAAACTTTTTGAACAAACAGAAAAAGGTGAAAATGATGCCATAGTTATAGTGGCTGGCGAAGAAAACGAAGCTAAACGAGCATTAAAATTGGTTATTGAACGTGCCCGAACAGCCTTAAAAGGAGTTCCGGAAGAGACCAGACAGGTAAAAGAGGACGGAACATCATCCCTCCTTAGAGAACTACATGGCCAAGCAAGATTATACCCGGACACAGATACACCACCTATTACAATTTCTAAAAACCGAATAGAAAAAATAAGAACAAATCTCCCAGAATATCCTTGGGATATGAAGAAGAGAATAATAAAAGAATATAATTTAAGTAATGAATTCGCAGAACTACTTATTTATGAGGGACTAGCTAGCTTTTTCGAAGAAATTGTGAAGAAATACAATTTATCTCCAGTCTTAGTAGCGTCAACCTTATTTCAAACATTAAAAGCCTTGCACAGAGACGGTATACCAGTAGAAAATCTTACACAAGAACATTTGAGAAAACTGTTTGAATCACTATCTCATGGAATGTTTGCTAAAGAAGCAATTCCTACCATATTGACCCTATGGGCTAAAAAACCAAATCAAGAATTATCTAGTATCTTAAAGGAAGCAGGAGTTTTGGCTATTTCAGAAGAAGAACTTAAGGAAATCATTCAAAAAATTATTCAAGAAAACATGAACTTAATTAGAGAACGTGGAACGGGAGCCTTTGGGCCTTTAATGGGTAAAGTTATGAGCAAAGTCCGGGGCAGGATAGATGGAGCAACAGTTAGTAGGATACTCCAACAAAAAATAAAAGAGGCGTTACATAGCGATTAAAACATAATTTAATCCTTAAAGTTCTTTTATAATTTTATCAATTTCCAGGATTCCACCTTGAAGAACGATATAACCATTATAGGGCTCTCTCTCAGTGATTTCACCAGCAATATTTGTTTGCATAAGTTTCTTTACTTCATCCATGTTTTGTGTATGACCTAAAACCCACATTAACTTCACATATGCCACTTCTGGAAGCATGTTCATACCCGGAATTACACCAAAATTTAAGAGATCTCTTCCTGTTTCATAAACATTCATCCCAACAAAACCCCAAAGACATTGAGTAGTCATAACAACTGGGATATTTTCATCGATTGCTCTCTTTACAGCGTCAAAAAGATAAGTTGCAACATGGCCTAGTCCGGTTCCAGCAATTACAATTCCTTTATATCCAGCGTCGACAAAATGATGTATAACATCTGGCCGCATTCCCGGGTAAAAATAGATCAAAGCCACATGGTCTTCAAGTTTCACATCCACAGAAACGGAACCTTCTGTTCTTTTTCTGTAGTCATTTCTGAACATCGTAATTTTTCCATTTTCAACTTTACCAAGTGGAATATCACCAATTGTTCTAAAAGCATCCCTGCGAGAGGAATGCATCTTTCTAACTCTGGTACCTCTGTGAATTAATGAGTAATTATCACTCGTAGTTCCATGCATGCAAACGGTAACTTCAGCAACATCACCTTTTGATGCAAGAGTTACTGCATTAATTAAATTTACAGCAGCATCGCTGGACGGTCTGTCACTACTTCTTTGGGAACCCACTAACACGACAGGAACAGGCAGGTTTCTCAACATAAACGATAAAGCAGCTGCTGTGAAACTCATAGTATCCGTCCCATGACCCAGAACAACTCCTTGCGAATTGTTTTCATTGATTTCTTTCTCGACCTCTTTTGCAATTTTAATCCAATGTTCAGGAGTCATATTTTCACTAAATAATTCAAATAAGAGTCTTGGATAAACAAAAGCTATATCCGCCAATTCAGGAACCATACTGTAAAGTTCTTCTGGAGTCAAGGCAGGAATTACAGCACCACTACGATAATCAAGTCTACTAGCGATCGTACCTCCACACCCTAACAAAGGTATTCTTGGTTTTCTTTCATCAGGTTTTACGGAGGGAGATGGAAGTTTATACTGTCCAGGCTCATAACCGATTTCTTTCATCTCAATAATGTCATCAACATTTAAACCAGTGTTATATCCCGTGGGAAGCTTAATCGTGATATGTCTATCATCAGCGAGTTGATATCTGGGTAAAATTATTCCTCGAAAGCTTCCGGTTTTTGTGATAACCTCTACAACACTCCAAACTTTTACTCCAAATTTTTCTAGTATTTTTCTTGCTTTTCCTCTATAACCTTCATAAACATCTTCATTCACTTACAAACACCTCAACTTATATGTTTAGAAACATATGGACCGTCTTTTCGATAACCTAAGGAATAGTAGTATTCTCTTACTCCTATACCACTAGTTACTAAAATCTTTTTAGCATCAAATTCTTCTCTAGCTATTCTCTCAGCTTCCATCAACAACCTTCTACCATAACCTCTATGTTGCCATTCTTCTTCCTCAGGAACTTTTCCCAACTTAACAAGGGGGCCATAAACATGTAATTCCCTAACAATTGCTGAGGGCGTTTCATTAATTTCAGGCCTATGCGCTTTTTCAGAAGGTATTCGTAATCTAAGAAAACCTATCAAAATATCATTTTTAACATCTTCATAAGAAAGAAATAATTCTACACCTTCAGAAGCTTTGTACTTCAAGGTTTTCAGTCTAATATTCTCGATATTAGGTTCTAAACCTAATTTTAGCATTACATGACCTACTTCCCGGCAACGAATGCAATAACATCTTTCTCCTAGCTTTCTAAGTTCCCTCCAAACAATTTCCCTTAAATTTCCTTTCTTAGGTCCAGCAGCAATAACTGTTGCTGGTATATCACGCATAACACGCTTAATACGCACATACCTAGGAATATACTTCCTTTTTACCTCAACTAATAACCTAATGAGCTCGTCGTCAGTTAAAGGGCTATATCTTCCCTTTTGCCACATATCATATAAGGTAGTTCCAGGAACAACTAAAGTAGGGTAAATCTTTAATTCATCAGGCTTAAATCTGGAATCAGAAAAAACACGTTTAAACATTCTAAGATCACGTTCAAAGTTTGAGCCCGGCAATCCAGGCATTAAATGATAGGTTACTTTAAGTCCTGCATCTTTTAATATTCTGGTAGCTTCAACAACATCTTCTACACTATGTCCCCTTTTAACTAAATCATAAATATAATTGTAAATAGTTTGTACACCAAGCTCTACCCTTGTAACTCCCATCTTTAACATACGATCCACATGTTGCACCTTACAAAAATCGGGTCTAGTTTCTACGGTAATACCAACATTTCTAATGTCAGTTTTTTCTGCTTTGTTCTGAGCTTCTTCTAAAGTCATAGAATTATCATTATTCATAGCATCTAAACATCGCCTAATAAACCACTCCTGATAACAGAGCGGATAAGCAGGAAAAGTACCACCCATAACAATTAATTCAACTTTATCGATGGGATGGCCAATAGTTTTTAACTGTTCTAAACGATTTTTAACCTGGGCATAAGGATCAAACATGTTGTGTAAAGCTCTCATAGTAGCAGGCTCACGACCAGTATAACTCTGAGGAACGTCCCCAAAAACAGAATCAGGACCACCAGGACAATAAATACAACGACCATGAGGACATGGATAAGGTTTAGCCATAACAGCAACTATCGCAACACCAGAAATAGTACGGACAGGCTTTCTCTTCAAAATTTTCAGAAGTTTATCCCTCAAATCGGGAGAAACAGAACTTAAAATTTCAGAGTTACTAGGTATCCTATCTAGCCCGTACTTTTTACAAACTAAAGTCTTAATACGATTAACATCTTCCTCTGTTAAAATTTCACGATTTAGGAGTTCTTCTATAATTTCCCTATAAATGACTTCCAAACATATCCCTCACAGTCAAAATTGCCCTGACTAACTAGTAAGAACAGTCATCAAATCTAACCTGTAATTTCCCTAAGGAAATAAAATCAAAACAAGATATGAGTATTTCTATAAACAATAAATCGCTATTAAAATGAGAAATGTTATACGGGCTGTCCACTAGACTTCTTAAGGACCACATACTTAATGTAATTCTTTCTATTTCTCACACGTGGAACTAGACTTCTTCTAGGCTTACCTTCAACTTTTGGAGTCTGATTTCTAACTTTTCCAGCCTTACTTAATGAACCGTGTGAACCAGGCATAATTTATCACCGATTCTAACCTTTTAATTTTCCTTATTAAACTTTATGTTTGATACTTTCTATAAAAATAATATTTTCAATCGTCAACCAGCAAAATTCGTAATAAACTCGAATTTCATAGACTTCAAACTCTCGATAGAAAATGAAATATAACCAGACAAAACATGTTAGAACACTTTTATAGCCACCTACTTCGTGGAAAAGCTTAAATTAAAGGTCTGAACTGTATAATTAATGAAACATGATTGATACGCTAATTTTCTGTTTAACGTATCAATCATGTTTCTAAACTTTTTGAGGCGTATAAAATGAGAAAATGGCCACTATTACTAATATTTATTATATTGTTGACATCTTTTACCCCCTTATCGATAAACGAAACCATCAGCAGTTACTCAGATTCATCAGAGAATATTTTCCATTTCAGCCGCAAAACATCCGCGGAACTTGAGAACATCCTTTACTCACCAAAAGTTTCCGATGACGAAAAAATCTCAGTAATACTAGTAGCGAAACGGAGTCTCAGTGCAAGCGAATACGATGAACTTGCAAATGTGTGTGAAATTTTAGCCAATACTAGCAGAGTTTTTGTAATAAGAACATTCAAAAACGACATTACACGTATAGCATCTCTCCCATTTACACTTTACTTAGATTCAGGGCTTAAAACCGCCGAACCTCATCTAATGGATACTTCCATTACAACGCGCACAAACTACGCATATTATGTGAAAGATGTTTCTAACCAAAATGTAACTGGCAAAGGAATCAAAATAGGAATTATCGATACAGGAATAGACTGGAGACATCCATTCTTCTATTATGATGATGGACTGACTTGGGAGGTTATAAACGAAACCTTTGCTATGCTACCAAACGGGACTCTATGTAATTATTCCTTTATAGACGTTGTAACTGTTCAGCCAGCTGCTCAGGGAGCTCCATCAGGAGATCTTGTAATACCAGTTCCCGATGGAGTGTTCAATATAGGCTATGAATACCTTTACCTAGATCTCGATAATGACAGCAAACCCGATGTAGATCCCGACAATCCTCAGAGGATAGAATATGGAATCTTAATAGACTCTGATGGGAATGGTATCCCGACAGCAGGTGATTTTATTAAAATGTTACGAACACCAAAAATCAAGAAGATCCTTGATCAAAGATCATATCCCTACACCGTATATATTAGTGGAGTAAACCTATCACAATTTGATCCTGTAGATTCTTCCGGAGGGGGGGGCATGGTGCTCACGTCGCAGGTATAATTCTAGGAGGTCATAGTTTAATGAAGATACATGGAGTAGCACCTGACGCGGAAATTTACGTTGTTGCTAACGGGGGATATTTCACATCTGAAAACGTTATCTACGGAATGACATGGCTTGCACAAGAGAACGTTAGCGTAATAAATATGAGTTTTGGCGGAACAATGGGATACTTAGATGGTTCAGATCCATGGGATATAGCAATAAATGATTTATTCAAACAGGGAATTATATCGATTGTATCCGCTGGGAATGACGGTAATAAAAACCATCATATCGAAGTAGAAATACCAGCATTAAGTAACGTAAATTTAACGTTTAATGTTCATGACTTAAACATATATCTAAATATTCTATGGAGAGAACCTTGGAGTAACCTAGAATTCTACATAATTTCACCATATGGAAATGAATACAATCTAGGATCTTTTACAAATCCCTTATTTGTAGACATTCCAGGAGTAAACATTTCTTGTACAAGCTCTATGTCACCCAGATACACCCGTCAATTCCTAATAAGCATATATAACCTTACACCTCTAGACGGAGCTATATGGACACTAAAGATCCGCAATCCGACAAACAAGATGCAGAAAATAAATGGTTACCTCTTGTGGTCAACCTCTAACACATGGAATCCGCCATACCTAAGTAAAGAGCACACAATTACCTCTCCAGCTACGGCAGACTCAGCAATAGCGGTTGGAGCATTAACTAAAGATGGTTGGTTAACGTCTTACAGCAGTATAGGACCAAGAATTGACGGAGTTAATAAGCCAGAAATTTGTGCACCAGGTGGACACTATGACCTAGGATATGATAACCCCTATATTCTCTCAGTTGACGGCGATGTGTCCAACGGTCAGCCTCCATATACCCATGGACATGGATATTATACGTATATGTGTGGAACAAGTATGGCAGCTCCCCACATCACGGGTTTTGTAGCACTTCTTCTACAGGATAACCCAAATCTATCACCAACGGAGATTAGAGAGTTACTATTTCTATCTACAGGATATACACATTTCCTACCTCACACTGTGTATCCCATGCCTGATGATACCGTAGGCTACGGTGGATTCGGATACATGAATATTCCACAGCTACAAACTGACGGAATTAATGGACCAGGACCTGTTTATGTTACCTCATGGTACCCATCTGGTTTTTCCATCGCTTATAATAATTGGCTCTCTGGTAGTCGAGGTATCATTGTTGACGGTGACGACAATGACTGGTTAATATACTATCCAGTAATAATACATAATGATTCAAGATGGTACGAAGAATATAGTTTCAAGTTATATTCATGGCATGAAAATGAGTCGCATATCTTCTTCTACATGAAATTTAGAGTAAACTATGTTCCCGTTGGATATATGATTAATGTTTATATTGGCAGGGAAAGACCAGGCTTCATGGGTGTTGTGGATTATTATTTACCTGAATGGAAACTTTCCTACAACACTTCCTCTGGAATATCTCAGTTAGAGTTGTGGAATAATCAAACAAATCAGTATGGGGTAATGCCAGCTGGCGGATTTTTCGGGGTAAGCACAGGATTTTCATCGATAGATGGTAACTGGCTTATAGAATTCTATGTTCGAAAAGATTATATTGAAATGCAAAGCTTAAGCGAAGCAATAATATATTTTGCAGTATATGACATAAACTACGCGGCTCTCTTAAACAACAATGACCCTTACAATAGACCTGGAGCTTCATTCTATGCATCTATAGATCAAACACCCGTAGCTAGTTATGTAAACACAACATATGTTAGTAATAGTCATGGAATGTATATAGATATAGTAACATCGCTTAATGACTACTGGGGCAATGTAAGCAGAGTTCTACTTATGAGCTACTCACCCAGCGGAACTTCTACAATCATATATATGGAATATAATTCTAACACTAATCTCTGGGAAGCTAGTTATAGCATCACCCCAGCAAATCAAAGCATAGGCGAGTTTAAGAACATATTGATAATTTACGACGAATTAGGAGCGAAAACAACAATAAATTCACCGCCAACAGTCATGTATACGTTAATTGACAATGTTGCACCTCTAATATCACTTGAAATACCAATGTACGCTACTGGAACGATTCAAATCAACTGGACCGTAAATGAGGAAAATCTCAAGAATTTAACATTGTATATCGACTCTGACAAATACGATGTCCTCGGAACTAACATCTTCACTTGGGATACAACACAATACGACGATGGAAACCATATAATCAGATTATATGCTCAAGATGCTGGCGGACTTGAAAGCGAAGTTATAGGAAATGTTATTGTTGATAATACACCTCCAGCAATAATCATAATTTCTCCGATTAACAACACAAGAATAAGTGAGGATTCAATAGAGGTAACTTGGCAAGCCTTTGACAATGTAAAAGTAGATCATTTCGATATCTACCTGGATGGAGTATTAATAATGCAAAATGTTTCAGCAAGTCAAAGAAGCGCTACTATAACCGAATTATCACAAGGAACACACGTATTAAAGATAAAAGTGTACGACGAAGTTGGAAATTACTCAGAAGCGACACTTATATTCACATACAAACCACCGACAATAATGTATATAGTAGCAGCAACCCTCATAATAGGATGCGCCGTTGCAGTAATTCTAATCAAAAGAAGAAAAACCACTTAAATACCTATCATTTTATTTTTATGATAAAACTAAAGTTCTAAATATTAAAGTTAATAGGTAGACCAGAGGATGATCTTTTAAAAACACCAAATTCATCTCTTATTCTTCTCAACATCTCACTGTTAAATACGGGGCCGTCCTTACAAACCAAATATTCACCAATACAACAACTACCACAAAGTCCCATACCACATTTCATATATCTCTCCAAACAAGCCTGAACTTCAACCCCTCTTTCCTCAGCTTTATCAAAAATTTTCCTCATCATTACTTCGGGACCACACATGTAAATGCAGTCAAATTTTCTTTCTTCTAATAACTTGACAGCAATATCAGAAGCTAAACCTTTTAGACCAGCGGAACCATCATCGGTAACAATCATAAGAGAGTCGCGATTATTATTCAGGATGTTAGAGATTCTATCGACAAATAAAAGCATTTTCGAAGTTCTGGCAGCCAAAATAACGGTAATACTATCAGAAACACGCGAAAGTTCAACTATTAAAGGATAAAGAGGTGCTATACCTATCCCTCCGCCGACAATAAGAACGTTTCCGTTAGAAAGAGAAAACCCATTTCCAAGTGGACCTCTAATTCCAATTCTATCACCAACAGTTAAACCATGTAATGCAGCAGTAGCGTCACCAACCTTTTTCACGGTAATTCCTAATTCATTTTCGCTAATAAAAGAAACACTCATAGGAATCTCATCAACATCAGGGATCCATATCATAAAAAACTGTCCAGCCTTAGGTTTTTTTAGGTCTTTTCGATCAAAAAATATACTCTTTACATCATAAGTCTCTTCTACAATTTTTTTAACTTCAACAACTTTTAGGCAATCCACTTCTATCACCTAAACCTTATGAGCCAAACCTACGATGTCACTAATTCTCTTATACCCGCTTTTTTCTAAAAAATCTTCTAATCCTTTTGTGATTTCTCTAAAAATTGATAATCCTTTCGCTATACCACTACCAATTTGTACAGCAGAAGCACCTGCCATAAAAAACTCAACAGCGTCTTGCCACTTACAAATCCCACCAACCCCCACAATGGGTACATTAACAGCCCTATAAATCTCGTAAACACATCTAACGGCAATAGGTTTGATAGCAGGACCAGACAGACCCCCAAAAACATTATTCAAAACCGGTTTCCCAATTTCAATATTTATATACATCGCTTTAACCGTATTAATTGCTGTAATAGCATCGGCGCCTGCATCAACAGCAACCTTAGCAATTTCCGTAATATCAGTAACATTAGGCGTCAATTTAACAAAAACAGGTATATTAACTGCACCCTTCACAGCCTTAACAATCTGATATGTCAATTCTGGACTTTGACCGATTAAGCCAGCCCTAGCATGAGGACAGGAAACATTCAACTCTAAAGCATCGATACCAGCCTTTTCCAGTTTTAAAGCAACTTCAACAAACTCCTCAACCTGTTCTCCAACGACACTTCCAATAACAGGCGCCCCTCCTTCCTTTGCAATTGCTACTTCTTTCACAAAATAATCTACACCAGGATTAGGCAGTCCCATAGCATTAATAAAACCACAATCAACTTTAACAATCGTAGGATTAAGGTAACCAGATCTTGGATGAAGACTAATAGACTTGGTGACAACAGCTCCAGCTCCAGCCATAGCCACTTTCCTCAAAAGCTTCCCGCTAATCCCAAGAACTCCTGAAGCTAACATCGTAGGATTTCTAAGGTGAATTCCAGCAATATCAACTGAAAGACTAACCATAACTAAATCCACCGTCTTTTCATTCTCTTCATATTATAACTTGAATATAAGTCAATAACTTTCCGTTTATTAAGTTAGGTTCATTGTAATTAGAAACCTATTCTACATGTATCACCTAATAGAAGCTTACGTTCACCCACTACATGTATCCCTAAAATCAAAAATGCTACTGAGACATGGACTTACTAATATTTTGCGCATAAGAAAAGAGTGATGATAGTATAATGGTTCTAAAATTAACATTATAAAAACTTGAGAGTAGAATGACGAAAACATACTAAATGAATCATTTGGTTCAATTCCCTTGTTGTTTTCCTTCATAAAATAAACAAAACAACTACTTTAGGTAGTAATTGGATCCCGCTATTCTTAAATAGTTGAATTTGAAATTTAAAGTTAGAAAGATTGAAAGTATTCTTCGCCCAAAGTAAGCGGAGAACATAATCATAATTTAATCTCTTGAATAAATGAAAACATAATAAGGACAAATGTTGTCGGTCCAGGTAATAAGCAATAATTTATCAGTTCCAATATATAGATTAGAAAATACTGAGAGTAACCGATGATGCTGGGAGGGTGACATTTGAAAAAAATACACATAATAGAAACCATATTGGGTATAATAGCAGCAGATGAGCAGGGAAATGTATTAGAAAAAGAACTATTCGAGAAAAACCCGGAAGAGATAGCAGAGAAAATATACAAATTGCAACGAGGAGAAGTAATACCTGAACTTCAACGCATTATTCAAAAAACAAAAGACGCTGAAGAAATAATAGTAGAAGACGACTCCCTCGTAAAATCGCTAAAAGATATATGTTCAACAAAAATAACTGTTGAAAAACCAAGTACAATAGCTCAGCAAATAAGAGCACAAATTCCCGAATTAGCCCAACAATATGATTACATAAAAACACTTCAAGAATATATACAGCTAACTCGACAAATAGCTACCTATCTAACAAGGAGAAAAATCAGAACAGCAGCTGAAAAAAGAGATCAACTCATAGCACAAGCAATAGAAACAATTGATGATATCGATAAAACTGTAAATCTTTTCGCTTCAAGAATACGTGAATGGTACGGATTACATTTCCCAGAACTAAACAAACTAGTAGAAGAACATAGAACTTACATGAGACTGGTATCTGAATTAGGGTTAAGAAAAAATTATACAAAAGAAAAACTACAAAAAATGGGATTTCCATCTGAAAGAATTAAAGAACTCGAAGAAGCAGCAAAAACTTCCATGGGCGCAAACATAGCAGAAGAAGATATGCAACCCATACAAAAGTTTGCAGATATAACACTAACCCTGTACAGATTAAGGAAAGAATTAGAAGAGTACATTGATGAATCTATGAAAGAAACAGCACCAAACATAAGAGGACTAGTAGGATCGTTACTAGGAGCAAGATTAATCAGCTTAGCAGGATCATTGGAAGAACTAGCCAGAATGCCAGCATCAACAATTCAAGTACTCGGCGCAGAAAAAGCCCTTTTCCGTGCACTACGAACAGGTGCAAGACCACCAAAACACGGAGTTCTTTTCCAATTCCCCGCGATCCACGGTTCCCCTAGATGGCAACGAGGAAAAATAGCCCGTGCAGTTGCTGGAAAACTAGCAATCGCCGCAAGAATTGACGCTTTTTCCGGGGAATATATGGCAGACGAACTAAGAGCAGATCTCGAAAGACGTATTGAAGAAATAAAGAAGAAATATCCAAAGCCTCCGAAGAGAAAAAAGCCAGAAAAAGTTAAAAAAATAAAATTGCACAAAAAAGGAAAGAGAAAAAGAAGAAAAGAAAAGAGGGAAAAATAATATGAGTGCAAAAGTTGAACTTCATGAAAAATTTGAAAATATTTACTGGGCAATTTTTGAAGACACGGGAGAAAAAAAGTTAGCAACAAAGAATTTAGCACCCGGTTATGCGGTTTATGGTGAACGTTTAATAAAATATAAAGGAGAAGAGTATCGTTTATGGGATCCATACAGATCAAAACTAGCAGCAGCAATACTTAGAGGAATAAATTTTGTTCCAATAAAAACGGGAGATCGTATCTTATATCTAGGAGCCGCTACTGGATCAACTAGTTCTCATTGTAGCGACATTGTAGGACCTAACGGCATTGTTTATTGTGTAGAGTTCTCACCTCGAGTTTTAAGAGAACTAGTAGGTGTTACAGAACATCATAAAAATATGATACCCCTACTTGAAGATGCACGCTTCCCTTGGAAATACAGAATGTTAGTACCCCAGGTTGATGTTATTTATCAAGATGTCGCACAACCTGAACAAGCTAAGATATTAGCAGACAATGCTGAATTCTTCCTAAAACCTAATGGTTGGGCCTTGTTAGCAATTAAGGCTCGAAGTGTTGATGTTACTGCAGAACCTTCCGAAGTCTATAAAAAGGAAATAGAAACATTAGAGAAAAGGAATTTTGAAATAAAAGATGTAGTACACTTAGAACCATTTGATAAGGCACATGCATTTCTTGTGATGCAATATAAACCATAAGGAATTCTCACTTTTCATTTTTAATTCTTTTATTTTTATTCAGCCCATAACATAACATCGTTCAGCGGACATGGAATTCGGTAAGCATATATAGTAGTTTAATTTGTCAAAAAGTAGGGTTGAAATATGAGCGAAGACAAATTTTTAAGAGTTATATGGAAGTATGAGATAGAAAGAATCAATGATCATTTGCCTAAGAAGACTAGATCCCTATCGAGTCTCTTAGAAGATGAAGATCCATATGTCATTTCTAGAGATGGTAGTAATTTTACCATAGATAAGGATGAGTTGAACTTTCTTGCTTCTTTTATACCCAAGGAGCTTCATGATTTTATTAGGCTTCCTATTGTTCTTATTCGTAGATTAGATCTGGGTAGAGGAGTTTTTACTATTAGTGGTGGAAAACTCGAGCGGTTCGTTATTCATAAACTTTTAAAGAATACAAACGCTTCATTTTCAGAATATAGAAACATAGAACTACCTCTATACATCTATTGGCCTCACGTTGTTGAATTAAGAAGAAGATTTAAAACCATTATTACAATCGGATTTGGAGTTTCTAAGAAAGATATGGATGACGCTAGAAGATTTCTTAGAGGTTATTGATGCTTTATTGATAGCGATTAGTTTTTAAGTCAGTTGTTTATCCTATTTTTTAGAAATCAAGAGGCAGTTATCCATGCTCTCAGAGCGGTTAATGCTATTAGAACGTGTTAAGAAGGTATTTGAAGAAGCTGGTTTTGCTATTTCTATGTACTGCAAAATAAAATCCACATGTTTCGACCTTGTTGCTAGAAAAAACAGATGGCTTTTATTTGTTAAGGTGTTATATAATGTAGATAGCTTACAACAAGGCCATGCAAAAGAATTAAAAATCCTTTCTCTGATTTTCTCTGCATCTCCATTAGTTATCGGAGAGAAAAGCGGTCACACGGTATTAGAGGACGGAGTTGTTTACGAAAGATACGGCATACCCGTAATCAATATTAATTCACTTATTAATGCTCTAATCGAAGGCAGGTTTCCATTAATTCTTGCTAAAAGAGGAGGATTTTTTGTAAAAATAGATAATAAAACCTTGAGATCTAAAAGAATCAGAAAAAATCTTTCACTCGGCGTATTAGCTGAAATGATTGGGGTATCCAGAAAGACTATTTATGAATATGAAAGGGGTAGCATGGATGCTACAGTCGAAACTGCGCATAAACTAGAAAATTTACTAAATGCGAAGTTAACACAACCAATAAACGTTTTTTCATGGAAAGTTGAGGATGTGGATCTTCTGGAAACTAAAGATGCTGAAAACGAATTAAAAGAAATTGTATGTGAATTATTATCCGAACTAGGTTTTGGTGTTATCCCTACCTTTAGATCACCTTTTGATGCTGTTGCAAAAACTCCTGAAGCTAGAATTATTTTACTAACTGGAGTGGGATATCCGGGTGAAAGAGGTATAAGAAAAAGAATAAAGATTGTTAAGAGCGTATCTCAGATAATACGAAAGTACGCGGTCTTTGTTTTGGAGGGGAAACGTGTTTCTCCAAATATAGATGGAGTTCCTATATTAAAGACCAGTGAACTCAAAAGAATGGAAGAACCAGAGGAATTACTCAGTACAATCATGAAAAGACAGGTAATTAATTAGAATACTATCTAAATGTCATAACAGTTTTTTCTGTAAAACACATCTCTCATAGATCCTTTTGGCAGTTGACCAGGTTTTACGAACACAATCCGGCAGTCTACGGTGTTTTTTTACATAATTTTCCAAAAATTGGACAGTTTTTTTATCTGAAGGATATCCACTGCCAAAGTCTCCATATATCTTTTTTAACTGCATAATTACTTGATCTCTTCTAACTTTAGCTATAATAGATGCTGCAGATACAATAGGATAAGTTTTATCTGCTTCATGCTCGGAAATAATAGTTATTTTTCTCATTGAGGCTGGTAAAAAAGATATAATAGTTTTAGAAAATCTCTCTGGCTTGACATCCGCAGCATCTACATAAACAACATCAGGATTCAATTCTACGATTATTTCTGACATATATTTTGCCTCTAATGTGTTTAGTGACATTCCTAATATTATTCTGTCGTCTATTTCTTTTGGACTAATCTCTATTATCTTAATTTTCTCTGCAACCTGCCTAATTTTCTCTGCAAGCCTTTTACGTATATTTGGTGACAGAAGTTTAGAGTCACGAACACCAATACTATTAAGATGACCTACACTTTCTTGTTTAATCAAAACACCCACAATAACCATCGGCCCTATTACTGGCCCCCTACCTGCTTCATCGAGACCTAATATATTCAATCTAGTCTTCTCTCCTGCAATGGTCTTTGGAATCTCTTATTATTTGTCACAACTAAAAATTTGGGTAATGTTGATTAAATGTTATATGTTTGTGAGATCATGGAGGAATGATCATTGTTTAAATGTACTGATAAATGTCCAGCTTATGGATGGTGTCATACAATCCGTGAAATGGTAGGAAAAAATTATATAAAAGCTGTAGAGATGTTCAAAGAAACCGAAAAACCACAATTTTTTAAACAAATTAGAGAAAAGAGGGTTAGATTTTCTTATCCAGCGATGAAACCTGTTAACATGCTTAACAGAGATATTTCAGTTGCAGCACTTCAATCATTCCAGAAAAACAACGATAAAAAACTGACAGTATGCGAACCACTTTCAGGATGTGGAGTTCGCGGCATAAGATACGCTAAAGAGGTTAAAGGAATCGAAAAGGTCGTAGTTAACGATTGGAGCCCTTTAGCTTTCTCTTTAATCAAGGAGAACATAAAAATTAATGATGTCGAAAATAAGGTGAGCGCGTATAATGAAGAGGCGTCGTCATTAATGTGCAAATTCTCTGCTCAAGGTATACGTTTTGATGTTGTTGATATAGATCCATATGGATCTCCAGTACCATTTTTAGATGCAGCACTTAAAGTTCTAAGAGCTAAGAACGGTTTTTTATGTATTACGGCAACAGATACAGCAACTCTTTGCGGAGTGTATCCTGAGGCATGTTACAGAAAATATCATAGTAAGCCTTTAAGAACGGAGTATAATCATGAACTTGCTGTGAGAATTCTTACAGGTTATGTTGCAATGGAAGCCGCTAGATATGACATAGGAGTTAAACCAGTTTTTTCGTATTTTAATGAACACCATTTAAGAATTTTTTTGGAAACTAACCAAGGTGCAAGACGCGCAAACGAAAGTATCAGAAAGTTGGGGTATATACTACATTGTTTTAACTGTAATCATAGAGAGGTTTTAAAAGAAATTATAGGATTCTTACCCAACGCATGTAAAGTTTGTGGATCCGATAAAATTGATTTAGGAGGACCTCTTTGGATAGATAAGATAGTAGAAAAAGACTTTTGCAGAAAAATTTTTACAATTCTCGAAGAAATGAATTTTTATACCAAAAAATACGCATTAAAATTTGTAGGTACAATTCTTGAAGAAGCTGATGCACCAATTTTTTACCATAACATTCATAAGGTTTGTAAGGAGGCTAAGGTTCAAGTACCACCTAAGATAATTCTAATTGAAGAATTGAAAAAAAGAGGATTTAGAGTATATGAAACACACTTCAGTCCCTACGGAATAAAGACAGATGCACCACGCAAGGAACTGTTAGAGATCGTAAAACAGCTACAAGATGACCAACACTTAGTTTAAACACAGTTATTTACACCTTTGAATTTTTACTAGAGAGGTGAAACTGTTGGGAAAAGATTGGATAAGGAAAAGAAAAAAAGATTTCTACTATAGGAAAGCTAAAATTGAAGGTTTAAGATCTAGAGCTGCCTACAAACTTGCTCAACTCGATAGAAAATTCAAAATTTTTAAAGGAGTCAAAAAAGTCTTAGATTTGTGTTGCGCACCTGGTGGTTGGTTACAGTATTCCTTGAGCAGAGTAGGGGATGATGGATTAGTTATTGGAGTTGATTTATCCGAAATTTCTCCCCTTCCTAATGTATATTTTATTCGAGAAGATATAACACGTGAAGAAACACTAGAAAAAATTGTAAAAATAGCTGGCGGTAAAATTGATCTTGTTTTAAGTGATTGTTCACCGAATGTAAGTGGAATTTGGGAATTAGATCATGCCAGACAAATATTTCTTGCCGAGAAAGCTTTGAAAATTGCTGAGAAAATACTTAGGAGAGGCGGGAAATTTGTTGTTAAGGTCTTTCAAGGGGACCTCTTTAATGAATATTTAGACAAAGTAAAAACAGTTTTTAGAAATGTTAAAGTAACAAAACCTGAAGCTTCTCGAAAAGAAAGCGCAGAAATGTATATAATAGCTTTTGATTTTATTGGTTAATTTCGTTCGAATTCTTCTTTATAAGTTTTAATATCCAATTAGTTAGTTCCTTACAATTTGCTGGGGTAATTGCGCTTCCAAGTTTACATTCTCTAATATTAGGGCATGTAAAACACGGACATCCATTCAACGTGGTCCATTGTACTTCTTTTGTTTCAGTTTTAATCGGAATTAGCTTGTATGTCCATCTTCCTTTATAAAGAACTTTCTCTCTCCTAATTTGCCCTTTCTTTTCCAATCTGGCCGCTATTCTGGACCCTTCTCTACTATTAGTTTTTAGTATTTTCCAAAGTTCACTTTGAAGAATACCCTTTTCTCCTGCACGTTTGATGAGTTCGTATGCTTCTTCTTCCATGTTTATTCCCATTTAATGTTTGATGGTATTCTCAAATTTAATCTTTCAACGAGTTCCTTATATCGATTCCTAATGGTAACTTCCGTTACATGAGCAGTTTCCGCAACTTCTCTCTGGGTTCTCCTCTCATTCGCAAGTATGCTTGCAATATATATAGCTGCTGCAGCAATACTTTTAGGTCCCTTGCCCAGAGTTATACCTTTCATGTTAGCCTGTTTAATTATGTTAATTGCGATGTTCTGTACTCGGCTAGAAAGTTTAAGTTCGGAGGCAAGTTTAGGAATATAATCGATTGGATTTATTGGAGGGAATATTATGCGGAGTTTTTTAGCCAAAAACCTATGATTCCTTCCTATGTCCTTCTTCTTTATTCTTGAGATTTCTGCTATTTCATCCAACGTTACTGGAACTTTACATCGGCGGCATGCTGCGTAAATCGCAGCCGCAGCGATTTCCTCAATTGATCGTCCTTTGATTAGATTAAGCTCCATAGCCTTCCTATAGATAACAGCAGCCGACTCTCTAACATTTTTCGGCAAATCCAGATGCGAGGCTATCCTATTTAATTCCGATAAAGCAAAGATCAAATTTCTTTCAGTAACATTTGATGCTACTAAGCGTTTTTGAAGTTTACGTAGCCTGTAAATTTGTGCTCGTTTCATTAGAGGTATATTTCTTCCATGTATATCTCTATCCTTCCAATCAATCATGGTTGTTAAGCCCTTGTCATGTACCGTATGTGTTACCGGAGCACCAACACGAACTCGTTTCTTTTCCTCTTCTTTATCAAAAACACGCCACTCGGGACCGAGATTCTCGATTTTATCCTTAATTACAAGACCACAATTCGTACATATAAGTTCAGCTCTTTCATAATCCTTAATTAGCTCAATTTCTCCACATTCAGGACATCTTATTTTTTTATCCTTTTCTACCACGCATTTTCCTCCTAGAATGTGCTTTTCTTGGCTTTTTAAAAGATGGAAGTACATAAAGAGGTTGTCCAACTAAGCTATCCAAGGATGAATTTTCATTAGGTTTAACAGCTATATAAGGCCTAGAAACCGGACCAAAAACATCTGAAATTTTCCCTATTTCCGTTAAATCTTTTGTAACAACAACATCACCAATCTTAGGAGCAAACTCTGACCTTAAAATAAGCTTCCTATGAGAAGATATGTGAGAAACTTTTCCTAATCTTTTCAAAAACAATCCTCCTATCTACATCTTAATAAGTCGTATCTTATACCTAAAATTTTTCTTAAATTTTTATTAAAAATTTTGCTTTGAGAGAACATCTAAATTAAAAAGAATCAATTACTGCTACTTCTGATTTCTTTTAATATTTTTCCAATTTTTTTAAGAATCGAAGTTTTCGTTTCTTCATTACTGATCTCGACCAAAATTCTTCCTTTATAATTCCACCAATCTTTCGGATATTTTGCATTTGGCTCAATTATCGTTTTTAAACCAAGTTTTCGCGCAGCTTTTTCTATTTCCATGAGTGTAGGATTGTCAATACTGAACTTTAAGGGGACACGTCTACCTTGATTTCTAGATAATCGCTTATCAAAATAAGCTGTCCATAAGATGACGTAATTTCCCCTTTTTCGCATACTTATACCTCAGAATACCTATAAACATAAAACTTTAGTTATTTTTTAAATGAATGAAATATGTACCTACTTTTCTTTTTCTTTAATTAATATAGCGTTCACAACTCCGTTTTGTCCAGGTCGACTTGTAACTTTTGCTATTCCTATTTCCGTCTTTATAATGGCTCCTCGGGTTATTATTCTTCTACGAGAGTAATCTATGTTTGCTGGATTTTCTATTGCATCAAGAATTTTTACCTTCTTAGTTACTCCCGTGTCCGGGTCTGTGACATTAGCATATTCAGTAGATAATAATTTTACTTTAATGTTTCCTCCCCGGGTCCGAACGATTTTCCTCTTTTCAGGACCTATAATAGTTTCAGCAGGGTCACGACCCATTTCATACTTTCTCTTTTTCCTGAACTTCTTTCTTCTAGCTCCCGTAGGTAATCGCCGTGATTTTCCATGCCATATTCCCAATTCTGATCACCCTTTAACACTCAGCATTAAAGACCTTCAAGATCAAATTTATAAATTTATCTCAGCAATCCTATGCAGAAAGGAGGCGGTGTCATTGGAAAGAACAATCGAATTATCACATGGCGCTGGTGGAACATTGATGGAATCGTTAATAAAACAGTTGATTCTACCTAAATTTAAGAAAAAAACTGTTGGAGGTCTAGGTTTAGACGATATGGATGATGGAGCGTCGATTCCACTAGGTAGTTATGAAATAGTGGTTACAACTGACGGACACACGGTGGACCCTGTATTCTTTCCGGGAGGAGACATTGGCAGCTTAGCGATTTCTGGAACTATAAATGACCTAGCTGTAATGGGGGCTAAACCTCTAGCAATAACCACTGCACTAATAATAGAAGAAGGTTTTCTAGTCACCGACCTTGAAAAGATAATAAATTCTATGGCAAAAACAGCTGAGGATGTTAATGTGGCTATAATTGCTGGTGACACTAAAGTAATGCCCAAAGGACATCTCGATAAAATAGTAATAGCTACATCAGGAATCGGATTAGTAAAAAAAGGTCAAGTTATAAGTGATGCTGGACTTAAACCTGGTGATAAAATTATTGTAACCGGCACCGTAGGAGACCATGGAATAGCACTACTAGCTGTGAGAGAAGGATTAAATTTTGAGACTAAACTTCAATCAGACGTAGCCCCAATATGGGAAACAATAGATGCAGCACTTAATGTTGGAGGAATTACAGCAATGAAAGACCCAACAAGAGGAGGATTAGCATCAGCATTAAATGATCTAGCAGAGAAGTCAAAAGTTTCTATATGGATAAATGAAGATTCAATCCCTATTAGAGAGGAAGTTAGAGCAGCTGCTGAAATGTTAGGAATAGATCCTCTTGAAGTTACAAATGAAGGGAAAGCCATAATCGGGGTCAAACCAGAATATGCAGAGAAGGTTCTAGAAGCTATAAGAAAAACTAAGTATGGAAAGCATGCACAAATTATCGGGGAAGTCAAAGGAGAAAGACCAGGATATGTTTTCCTTAAAACCACAGTAGGTGGAATAAGAATACTTGAAAAACCCTATGGAGAACCTATACCACGTGTATGTTAAATTGTTATCAATAATTTACAAAATTTAATAATTCTTAGTTTTTGCTGTCAGCGAAGCAGCAATTTCAACAATATACATTTCTGCGGTTATATTCTTCTTGAAGTGATATGACAGTTTAAATAATACATAAATAGAAGCAAGAAGTTAAAAAGAGCAAGATAAGATTATAAACTAATTTTAGGTTACATTTACGTTAATATATCTAAAATTTTCCTCAAATTCACCATTATTAGTCCAAGTTGAGCTCTTGCATCGGAACTGGCAAGAGCTATAAGTGACATTGTAGGTGACGAAGCGATTATAATATATCCCTCATCTCCAACCAGATGAAGTTCTTTAATATTTCCTTTGCCCATTTCTTTACTTAGATTATTTATTTCGTTGATAATTTTTGCAAGTTTTGCTAATATGATATCACTTGGACTTTTAGAAATGGTTTCAGAGGCAAGTACAGTTCCATCTTTAGAAATAGCAACTAAACCTTCTATAGTTGTTATTTCATCCATTAATTTTAGAAACACTTTTCTAATTCTTTCTTCACTATGCATGCCTTCCACTTCCCGCAAATAAGCCATATAGATTATTACTAAGTAGTTATATTTAAATTAACCTCTCAGACATATCTCTCTTAGATCTTGTGTTTTATCAGATAATTATGATTTTTACGCTAAAGGTTTAAAAGAAAGTTGACATGATATTTGTGTAGTTATAAGCGATTAAGGGAAGTAATATGATCAGTCAAAAATGGATTAAAGATACTATAGAAAGATTAACAAGTCATGAAGGAGTAAAAGGAGTTGTAATTACAAGCGCCGAAGGAATACCTCTAAGTTCTACTTTAAGTTCTGATGAAACGGAGAAAATAGCAGCATTTGTTACATCAATCGTAGATAAAGCAAGGAAAATAATTAACGAGTTGGGAACCGGTAAACTAAATTTTCTAACGGTCGATGCATCAAAAAAGGAGTTACTTATAGCATCTGAGAAGGATTACATTCTAATAGTCTTAAGATAGTATTTAAATTGTAGACCGTGAAGGTGTAAATTATGATAGATGTTAAACTATTTGAAAAAATCCTCAACGATCTAATAAAAAGTGAAAGTGGAATACGAAAAGTAATCCTTGTAGACAGAACAGGATTAACCATTGCACACGCTTCGAAATTTTCCTATTACCCCGTAGATATCGATGGAATAGGAGCAATAGCAAGTGCAGTCTTCGTTGCTAGTGAAGAACAAGGAAAAAACCTAGATATAGGCGAATTAATGTTAGTAACGTCTGAATTTGAACAAGGAAAAATATTTGCTGCAAGCTGCGGAAAAGGTGTGCTCTGTGTTATAACAGACTCCGATGTAAATATTGGAATGGTGCGTTTACTAATGAAAAGAGCAGCTACAGAACTAGGAAAGGTTCTCGATGAATTCCTCGCAGAACAGCCTACATTACCAGCGGCTGAAGATGAAACACGTGACAAATTGAAGTCAGCATTGGACAAATTAGAAGAATTTTAATTAGACTTGGAGCGTTACAGCAGTGAAAAGAGATAGAGATGGACGAGTACATTTCAAAATTGTATTTTGGGGGCCTTCCCTATCTGGAAAAACCACTACTCTTAGATGGATATACGATAATGTTTCAGGTTTATCTAAGGGTGGATTTACCTCCATCGAAGATCCTACCGGAAGGACGTTATATTTTGATTATACCCCCCTTTCAGCTAGTGGAGATGTAATTTTTGACGTTTATACAGTTGCAGGCCAAAAAAGACATAAACACCAACGGAAAATCATTTTACAAGGGATCGATGGTATAATTTTTGTAGCCGATTCTGATCCATCACAACTTGATGCAAATGAGGAAAGTATGGAAGAATTAAGAGAACTACTAAAAGACCGTCTTGGAACAGAAATTCCATTAGTAATTATGATTAACAAAAGAGATCTTCCAAATGCTGCAGATAAAGATGAAGTCCTAGAAAAACTTCATGTCACGAGTATGGATGTACCTATTTACGAGACAATCGCAACAAAAGGAATAGGTGTAAAAAGAGCTTTCCAAGCGATTGCTAGGGAAGTTTTATTAAGAAGACTTTACAATTTAAAAACAACGACATGAAGATATAATGGTATGTTACATAGGTTTTCATAATCTAGATAAAAATCATAAAACTGGGTGAAACAACAATGTCTGAAGCAAGTAGTGAAACCTTGGAAGATATACTCAAGGACCTAGAAGCCACAGTACCCGATATCGAAGCCGCTGCAATTGTCAGTATAGAAGGATTACCGATTGCTTCAGCTTTACCCGCTGATGTAGACGAGACACGAGTTGCTGCTATGACGGCGGCTATGTTATCTTTAGGAGAAAGGGCTGCATCGGAGTTGGGAAAAGGCGAGCTGGAACAAATATTTGTCAAGGGTAAAGAAGGGTACATAGTTGCAATGAGTGCTGGGCCCAGTGCCGTATTAACAGTGACAGCGAGAAAACAAGCGAAGTTAGGTCTAATTTTCCATTACATGAAACAAACAGCGGAGAAAATAGCAAAAATGATTTAATAACAAATATAAACAATTTTTCTAGGGGAAGTTTATGCGCGTCCTTGCACCGATTTACAAGCTTTATGAATGGTTATTATGGAAGCAAATAAAACAAGGAAAAAAACCTGAACATATTGGTGTAATACTAGATGGTAATAGACGGTACGCTAAACAATTAAAACTAGAAACATGGAATGGTCATAAAATAGGGGCTGAAAAAGTAAAAGATTTTTTGGAGTGGTGTTGGGAAGCAGGTATAAGAGTTGTAACACTATATGTTTTTAGCACAGAAAATTTTAAGCGTAATAGAAAAGAAGTTGAAGAAATAATGAAACTAGCTAAACAAAAATTTGAAGAAGTCCTCACGGATCCTCGTATCCATAAACATCAAGTGAGAATAAAAGCAATCGGTAGATTACATTTATTACCTAAGGATGTACGCGAAGTCGTAAAGAAAGCAGAAGAAGAAACTAAATCCTATAATAGGTATTTCTTAAATGTTGCAATAGGATACGGAGGACGAGCAGAAATTGTTGATGCATTCAGAAAAATTGCAAAAATGGTAGCAAAGGGAGAACTGAGCCCTGAATCCATAAATGAAAATCTTGTCGAAAAATACCTATATAC